>Ga0209345_10000354_pt1 | contig 59768 bp, 48 predicted proteins | sample Cruoilmetagenom7_FD_187294 | JGI IMG/M metagenome (GOLD analysis project Ga0209345, IMG submission 187294) | Oil polluted marine microbial communities from Coal Oil Point, Santa Barbara, California, USA - Sample 7 (SPAdes) (version 2) | ecosystem: Environmental > Aquatic > Marine > Oil seeps ... | reverse complement strand
ATAATGAAAAGGTCGAAGCCCTGCCCTTCGTACGGACAACTCATGAATTGTCCCTACAAACACCCCCTCAAGGAATGCCATAGGATGGGTTAGCTCTTTGAGCGTAACCCATCAATTAAGAGCAGATTCCAAATCCAGTTTGAAATGACAAGCTTTTGTGATTTTGCTCCATCCCCAAGGAATGTCATCCTGAATTTAATTCAGGATCTGCTCTTTAGCTCTGCTCTTCCTTCTTTTAAAACCTAAATTCAAACCCGACATAAACATTCCTACCATTGGCTGGCAAACGCTCCCCAACGGCTATGTCACTTCCCGCTGCACGATTGACGCCACCAAGATGCTCGACGTACTGCTTATCAAACAGGTTCTCAACCCCGGCGCGCACGGTCAGGCCTCCATCAAACATATAATCGGCCATCCAGCCCCACACCATATACCCAGCAGTTTCGGTTTCATTGTTAATACTCGACACCCGATCCTGATCCGCATAAACCTGCGCGGCAAACTGGGTACTGAACTGCACGCCCTGATACCCCCACACGAATCGCGTATTGAGCGGTGCAATACGATACAAATTGATGTCGCTATCATCGCGCTCACCTCGCACATAACTAACTACCCCGGACATGAAGAAATCCGATGGCATGTCATAGCGCCAGTTGGCATCAAAGCCCCACAAGCTTGCATCTATATTGGTGAACTGCAATGGCGCAGGATCACCCATCATTCCGGCGACCATAATCGCGCGTGGGTCTTCGCTTGGATTCGCTTCGATGTAATCCTTGACCTGCGAATAGAACACCCGCGGCGACACTTTAAAACCGCCATTAACATAATCAAAACCGGTATCAATCTGGTACGTGGTTTCTGGGTCAAGGTTAATATCCCCAACATAGGTTTTACCATCCGCCAGGCCACCGGTTGATTGCATCGGCAACCACAAATAACGCTGCTGATAACTGGCAGCGCGTTGCTTAACGGCCAATCCATAATTCCAGACCAGACTATCGCTAACCGTCGTCTTGCCATGATAGGTCACATCAAAGGTGGTATCGCTGACGCTGCGATCCGCCTGATTAAAATCACTCACCAAACCGGCAATCGCAGGATTCATCATCGCCATCGAATGCGCCACCTCGCCCGCATCCGCACGATTGTATTTAACGCGCGCACCCAGCGTATCGCTGCGCCCTTCCGCGCGCTGACTCCACTGCACATAGGCGCTATGACGGTCATCCTCAACCTGATTGAAATTAATCACGCTGAACATGGCATTATTCGGATTGCTGATATCCACATCATGCTCAGACAGATAACCCTCTACACCGTACACCCAGTCGTCCGCCGTCAACTGCACCTTATAATCCGCGCTCTTGGCTGCCGCATAGGTATAACGCTGCGCGCTAAGATTCAGGTTCTCGCGCTGGCTAAAATTATCCATGCCATGAGTATTGTCCGAAGCACCGAACTGCCACTCCAGCACAGCACCGTCTAACTGATGCTCACCATCCAGACTCCACTGCTCGCCATCCACATAATTGATATCCATCGGCAACGCAGGCGTGCCCGAGAAGCCGGTTTCAGTTTTGCCATAACGCAGGCCAATGCGGCTGTTATCGAACTCATAAGCCACATCCAGACCCGACTGCTGCTTATCGTATGCGGTAGTGATGATGTCGCGCCCCAGCGCATCCTCGGCATTATTAGCCGTCTGGTCGCTGATAAAGGCATAAACCCCAAAATCATTAGCGCTGACATTGATATCCCCAGCATAAGTGGTGCGGTCGTTAATTCCCGAATACCAGCTGCTCAAAGAACCCTCAACCGACAGCTCCTCAGAAGTGCGCGCCCGCTTCAGATGCACATCCACCGCGCCACCGAAAGTATCAATCCCCGCCGTCACCGGCGCAATCCCGCGATACACCGTCATCGCCTCAACACTCATCGGCACCGCATAAGTCAAAGGCGCATCCATCCCATTCGGCCCAGCCCCCACCACAGGACGCCCACCAAGGCTCACCGCCACACGATCCGCAAACATCCCACGATACTGCGCAATCCCCGTCACCGGCCCATTCTTATTCACATTCGCCCCAGGCACCGTCTTCAACCACTGCGCCACATCCGACTCAACCGGATCCGCATCCGCCACCGACAAATCATCAGCCGAAGCACGCGAAGCGCTAATCGTAATCACATCAATATGCTCGTCCTCAGATGGGGCATCCTCAGCCAACGCAACCCCAGAAAAAACAGACCCACAAAACAAACAGCCAGACACAGCGATAGCCACCGCGCTCACACGAAAAGAATCAAAAGAAAAGAAATTCATAACGCCCTCAGAAAAGAATCAAATCGGCGCTAATTGTATAGATATAAAAGGAAAAAACACTGCGACAAATTGTCGCAGCTAAGAGAAATTCAAAACTAAAGTGCTATTTTCCACTCGTCCTTAAGGATTTACCGTCTGCTAACTTCTTAGCCGCTTCTGCAATCACAACGGCACGGTTTTTAATAAAAATCAGATAATCAGCTTTAAGTGCTTCTTGTCCAGACAGTGTTTCTAAATTTTTGTACTCACTTTTAGCCAAGTCATCAAAATCAATTAAATGAGTTTTTAGTCTATCGGAAATAACTTGCTTGTTGAACCATCCTATCCTTTCTTCAAGGTAGTGAATCGGATCTTTTCTACCAATATTTCTATTGGTTTTCCAAGTAATTAGAGCGCAGTTAAGAGCCAAGAAGCTCTTTACATCAATCTCTTTTAACAGCGCATCAGGATATAGGTGATGATATTCTCTATTTTTAAGACTTTCGTAGCTTGCAGCCTGATTATCAGCAAAATCATAAGCTCCACAATAAGTTGTAACAGCCAGAATTCCCCTTGCCCTTATATTCTCTCTCTTAGGCCAGTCAACAGATTCAAGCTCCTCAGCAGTAGCAAGTGGATACTCTGTTCTATCCAATACTGGTACTACTTTAAGATCCTCTTCTCTGAAATTTTTATTCTTCAGTAAGGAGGTTATAGCTCTATAATCTACATGCGCTCGGCTAGCAGCAGAATTTTCATATCTATCTGTAAAAAATGCAGACCACAAATAGCGTTGAAGAAGATTTTCAGCTTTACTTCTAAAGTCTCCATCTTCTGGGATGCACTGATAACTTGCTGCAATTACGCCTAAGACGGCATTTGTCGGTAGTCTTTGCCTGTCAAAGATACCCTGACTTGCTAAAAAACCCGCCATCCTGGCAAGGCAGGACTCCATTAATGCCCAGTTTTGAATCATTACCGGCTTATCCATTTCGATCATCCCCCTTTCATTGGGGATTCGATCTTGAAGTAGCGCAGAAGTAGCCAAAATCAAGAAAGAAAGATCAAAATATCTTGCTACTTTAGGGTGACTTTCCATGAAGCCCTTCTGTAGATCATGCAAACTTTTTCCAGTTGCACTTTCAACTTCCGCAACAATAATGTCATATCGAGAGAGAGGCTTACTATTAGTGTTCATATTGATAAACACTTGTAATGCAACGTCTTTCTTGGTGGACGATGGCAGCGACAGATAAGGTAAATTAAAATGCTTTACTCTTTCTCTAAGCCGATTGATATCTTCTTTAAGTCTTTCTTTAAAAGCATGGTGCTCTCGAATTTTTTTAATAGCATCCTCGTCATTGTCTGATGGATTCATATGACTGGTTGCATCATTAATCCACTGATCTATTTTATTGCTAATATCAGTTGGCTTGAGTAACTCTGTAGGAATAGAACCTCTCTTTAAACATTCTTGAGGGTCATCACACCAAAGCGGGAAACGCTTACCATTTTTCCTAATATGACGCGCCCTAGAGTAAACAGAGATAGATGATTCAGCGTCTAGCTCTTTAGACTCATCATAATCATTCAAGTGTACAAAATAGGTATAATCGCTATAGTTATTATGGATAACTCTCCACATTGCGGTTAAGCGCTGCTGACCGTCCAGCAAATGTTGAGTAACTCGGTGTCCTTTGTTGTTTTCAGCAGTTTTAATATATCTTGATGTAAAGTTTTCTTTATCACCCACCTCATGCACAAGAACAACTCCAAGTGGTAGGTTATGAATGATTGTGTTAAAGAAACTGCAAATACGTCTTCTGTCCCATGCCTCAAAACGTTGAAATCTTGGCAGTTTTATTTGCCCATTTGCAATATTTTCAAACCACTCACCAAGGGTGAAGTCATAGACTTTGCTTGACTGCTGCATAATATCCATAATTAAAGATACTCCCCTGAAAACTGTTCGAAGTCATTGGCAACCCTAAACTCAACATCATTATTCAAAGCTTTAAAGTGTGCTTTGCCACATTTGATTTTTGCATTCTCAATAGGTCTAAGTGCGTCGGTGAACAAAGTGCTTTTAGTCTCTACTACAAAATAAAGCTTTTCTTGTCCATCAACCTCTATCAGAACTGCCCAGTCAGGGTTATAAGTTCCAAGTGGCGTATCAATCTTGAACCAGCCAGGAAGTTTAGCGTAAAGCTTAATATCATCACTTTGCTCAAACGAACGCGCGAACTCTAGCTCTACATCTGAATCATAGACCACATGATCAAAAACGGACTTTTGGCTTTCAAGCATATTCTTATGAAGGTATCCAAATAACTCATTGTCTTCATATAGCTCCTGAGCAAAGAAGATATCATCTCCGATCTTATGATATTGAATGCCGTCAACAATAAAGAGTCGCATCTGTTTTTGAATGATCGCTGAGACCTGTTCAATAAACTTCTGAGGGTTTTTCTTAAATGAATCCAACCGATCACTTTCAGTTAGAATTTTGACAATAGTGCGTCGAGTGAGGTTGGTTTCATTTTGCAGGTATGTGATCAAATCTGGCAGTTGAAATGCGCTGGAATCAAAAGTACTAGCACTTTCCTGAACTTGTTCAGCATGTACGCCGCCTCTATCAATTTCTGCTCTGGCTTTGCGATAAATAAATCTTGCACTTCCCACCTGCAGGTTTACTTTAATTTCGTCAGCGCATTTTTTTGCTAGGGCTTCGGCGTCGAAATCTACTCGGAAAGTTGTTTTGTATTTAATCCGCTCCCAAAGCTCTTTAAACTCGGAACTAAGATATACTGCCTTATTTAGTGATACTTTTTTTTTGTCATCCAGATTCTTGATATTCAGGTTTCCAGAAACCTTTTTGAGAAGAGATGCAATCTGTGGAATATGAGCTTTAAACTCTTCAGGTAAATCCAGCTCTCCTTTCTTAAGATCGGTTTTAAGCAAGTCTTGAACCTTACCTTTACTGTCAATATAGCCTTTGTCGTTGAGATGTTCCCAAAGCTCCTTTGATGATTCGACACCAAGGTATTCGCTGTTATAGTCGTCAACCGGAATAACGATATTAGCAAATAAATGCTCTTCTACAACGCCAAACTTAATTCCTTCTTCCTGTTCTATCTCTTGCTGAAGCTTCTCTGCAAACTCCTCATAGGATTCATTTGCCATTACCGTAAGAGTATTGACTTCAAACCCATGAACACGTTCACCATCTTGATTTACTGCTATACGAAGGCCTCGCCCGATTTCCTGGCGTTTCTTAATAACAGAATTAGTCTCATTAAGCGTACATATCTGGAACACATTAGGATTATCCCAGCCTTCTTTGAGTGCGGAGTGCGAAAATATAAACTTCAGCTTAGAGTCAAAACTAAGAAGTTTCTCTTTGTCCTTCATAATCAGGTTATATGCACTTTCGTCAGCAACCGATTTACCAGAAGCATCCTTAAACATTTCATTGCCAGAAGAGTCTTTCTTCTTATCAGCGGCAAAATAACCATTATGCACACCCTCCGCTACAGTATCTAAATCAGCTCCTTCGAAAAGGCTCTGATATTTAGGTTTTCTAATGGCACGGGCATACTCTTCCTCAAACATGATAGCGAACCTGCCCTTTTGAGCATTGCCTTCTTCATCGTACCAACGATAATTAGCTACTTTATCAATAAAGAAAAGACTTAATACTTTTAGACCCATTGACCTAAGTCGAATTTCTTTTTCCAGATGCTCTTCGATGGTTTTTCGTATTTGTAGGCGCTTAAACTCATCGGAATCCACTTCGCCAACGACTTGTCCGAGCCTCAAGATATCCGGTTTACTGGTAAAATTAATATACTCATTACCTTTTTCACAATAAATATCGTCAATAATATAGCCATCGTAAATTTCACGCCCACCACTTTTCTCAAGCAGGTCATCGCCACTTTTAACGGTAATAGATTTGCGCTTTATTGAGCCACTTTTAAGTCGGGAGTCTATCTCCACCTTTGCCGTAATCGGACTCTTTTTATTATTTACACTTATCAGCTTGATATAAGCCTTGTTATGGCCGTCTTTTACCTCAATTCCAGCCACTTCAATCTGTTTAACCAGCTTTTGTTCATAGGCATCCACCGAATCCAGTTTATATAGCATGTGATGCTTATCAACATGGGTAGCAGAATAACGCAGTGTACAAAGTGGATTTAAAGAGGCGATAGCCTCTTTACTTTTATCCGTGGTATCGACACTCTGCGGCTCATCTACAATAACTATCGGGTTAGTATCCTGAATGAACTCAATTGGCTTATTTCCAAGCATTAGATCATGAGCACGGTGAATAATATTAGCCTTATCCGTTTTAGAAGGGTCAGTAAAGCTCTTGCGGAAAGCATCAATATTGATGACCATAATCTGAATCTCTGGACTTGTTGCAAACGAACGGACATTCGCTAAATTTCCTTTACGATTATTATCGTACACAAAGTAATCAAAATTGATGTTTTCATAGAGCTCCTTAAAATGAGTTGAAGTAATTTTTAAGGACTTATGCACACCCTCTTTAATCGCTACAGATGGTACAACGATAATGAACTTGGTAAAGCCATATTTACGGTTCATTTCAAAAATGGTTCTTAGATAGACATAGGTCTTGCCTGTTCCGGTTTCCATTTCTACGGTTAAGTGAATACCATCCTTTGAATCAAAAGAATCGGAAGGTGCTAAACCATTACGCAACTGTATTTTACGAATATTGCTGTGAATATCTTCATCCAGTAACATCAGCCGATTACCAATGCCAAGATTGGTCTCCATACCCTGTATTGAGTGCTGTTCGGCATACTGCAACGGAGTGACTGTAAAATTAGTCTGGCAAATTTCCTGTCCTTCAAAAACATCAACAACCGAGTCAATGGCCTGTTTTTGATAATCAAGGTTGGGATCAAACTGAATTTTCATGCCCGCCATCTTAGAGGCTCCTTACATCTTTAATTTCAGCCTGATGAAGGATTTGAAGTGCGTTAGTCTTAACCACATCGTCCTTAAAGCCCGAATCTTTAAAAACAACTCGCATAATTTCAGGATTCAGCTTATCTTTCAACTGAGCAATACCTTCTACAACATCTAAGGTAATATCATCAGACAAACAGACAATCAGTGCTCCAGCACCGATATCAAAGACTGTATGATTAGCAATCGTATGCTCTTCTATAGGTAGTGTTAAATCCAAACCATACTTAAGAAGGACTTCATAAAGCACATCCTCTTCATTTCGATTGGGCTTAATATTATCAACCTGACCGAGAAGATCTTGCTCGGTAAGATCAAAATCTAGCTCCCAAGGTTTGATATTGGTATCGTCGAGCTTGAATGCTTTGAAGCCCAGGTCACCTTGGTAGTCAGGATTTTCTTGTTTGATTTTGGCGGCAGAACGACGGATACGTTCTTTGCTTATCTCAGATATGGTTTTGTATCCAGCTTTGAAGGCTTCGGTACCTTGATCACAAGACTCAGGGAGTTGCACCATGATAAATTGTCTGCGGCCAGCATCCTCAGCATTTAACTGCATTACGGCATCTGCAGTAGATGCTGACCCTGCGAAGAAGTCGAGAATCAAGTCATTTTTGTCATTTCCATATGACGACAACAACACTTTTAACAAACTCGTAGACTTAGGGTAGGAAAAATAGCTTTTCCCAGAAAATAATCGCTCAACCTCCATTCCTCCATCACTCTTTGTGGACAAAATAGATCGCAAGAGAAAAGTGTTAACCTCATCTAAATAAGTAACAGAGCTGGGCTGCTGATCATCTTTAGCTGAAAACCAGATTTTTCCACACATAAAACTACCATCAGGAAGCTCCACAACTTCTGTGTATTTTCCATTTACTCTTTTAGCCGCCTCGTTAAAAGTGTCTTCCTTCCAGCGCCATCCGCGATCTGGAATTCTTACTGGTCGGTCAGTTTTAGGATGCTTAACTTCGTAGTCAGGACCAAATGTATTAGCATTAGGCCAACTCATATTGATTTTGCCCCACAAACGATATTCATGATCGAAAGAGTTGTATAAAGTTATACCCCTATCATACCCATTTTTTTTATAAAGCTTCTTTATTTCCTCTCCAGCTTCAAGAATCGGGACTCTATTTCTCTTTAACCTTGTGACTAGCTCATAAATATCATCCAAACCATCTTTACGCATCGTAAACTCAGGCTTTAACGATGCATCTTTGGCATAGAGCAAAATATATTCATGTATATTACCAACCCCCTTATCATTCTTCGGAATTCGCTTATTCCATGTTATGTTTTCAACAAAGTTTTCTTCACCAAAAACCTCATCACATGTTTTTTTTAAGTTTGTAATTTCTTCATCCGCGCTAATGAATATCACTCCATCATCCCTCAAAAGATTCCTTGCTAACTTCAAACGCGGATACATCATATTTAACCAGTCGGTATGATAGCGTCCGCTGGTTTCGGGGTTGCTGGATAGGTTTTTGCCTTCACTATCGACTTGACCGGTAATCTCTTTATAGTTCTTGATGTTATCTTTAAAGTTATCTTTATAAACAAAGTCTTTACCTGTGTTATAGGGTGGGTCGATATAGATCATTTTGACTTTTTTGTGGTAGCTCTTCTGCAGGAGCTTAAGCACTTCGAGGTTGTCGCCTTCGATAAAGAGATTCTGAGTCGAGTCCCAGTCAACGGATTCATCTTTACAGGGTCGTAAGGTGCCCGTACTTGGTGTCTGGGCAATCATTCGAGCTTTGCTTTTACCGTTCCAGGTGAAGTTGTAGCGCTCCTCTCGGTCATCCACGTATTCACCGAGCACTTCTTTTAAGACATCAAAATCAACCTTGCCTTCAGTAAAGGCTTCCGGGAATAATTCTTTCAGCTTATTAATATTATCGGCAACGATATCTAATGTTTTACCGTCTAACTTCTCTATGTTTTTAGCCACTTTTAATTCCTCTTGCTACAAGCTCTCTTTTAATTGTTTAAGCTCTTGCTCATATTTTTTAATTTGTACGTTCAGCTCTACCTTGCGGTTAAAAGCTGACTTCGATAATTCTCTTCGCAGCTTTTCAATCAACAACTCTAACTCATGATGCTGCTTTAAGGCCTTTCGCCTAATTAAATTACGCTCTTCGCTTGATACCAGCGAAAATGTTCCTGTTTTGCCTGCCCACTTCAGGGCAACCACTCTATCAACCAGAGCTTGATAGAAGCGGCGAAAATCAGAAAAGGGTAGTTCATTGATTTTCAGACTATTAATAAAGTCCTGATAAGGTTTACCCACTGAGCCATCTGTGAGTTCTATCCAGTCTGATAGATACAACTCTTCGATGACCCACTTGTCTTTATCCGCTTTACTGTGCCTTTTATCAGCCAGACAAAGATTGCAATAAGACTTATCATCTATGTCAGAGGTCAGGTATATCACTAACGGATACGGTATTGCACGATTGATAAATTCAGCAATACGCTCAGCATGATTTAAGCTACTTGTTTCTACCTGCAGTACTGCTATTTCTAAATAGTCATATTCAGCATCATTATAAAGCGCTATATTGATAGTGCTAGGTTTCAGGGTATATAACCACCTGATTTTAGTGACTACCTCTTTAAGAACCCTCTTGTCGGTTGCACTCAAGGAACCGTGCTCAAGGAACATCTTCTTAAACAGCGGCTTATCCAGAAAAGTGCTTTCAGGAAAGCCTATTGCATCAAGAAGCTGCTCAAAAGCCTGCGACATTAATGGATCTCGCCATCATAAAGCACTAGATAGGATACGACCATAAAGTCTTCAATACCCTGACTGGCTGTTGCTGACAGAACGGTACCACCTTTTGTAAACAGGCTTTCAACGCCCTTTTCTTCACTTTTGTGCTGGATGCTATCTATAGCCACAGCCAGCAGGCGCTGGTAATGCGACATATCTTTCTGTTGATTAGTGACTTTGTCAAACCAGTCTACGGCGCCCTTGACTACCTTTTTGTGTGTGAATGCGTATTTTTTAACCAGATCGAGCACTTTCTTGCTTTGTGTAAAGTTAAGTTGGATAACCTCTTCATCTGACACGAAGACCAAGAAGTACGGAGCCAACGGATAATTGTCATCCACTTGAACGGCTTCTTTGCCAGTTTTAAGGTTCTTCAGGCAGAATATAACACCTGGCTTAATGCCTTCGCTTATCAGTTCGCTATCTAATGGCACAACCGAATAGAGCCCAAGAGGCGCGGTTTCAAGACTCTGCAGGTTAATTTGAGCAATAGTTTGCTGCGATGCCTGCTGGCTTTGTTTCATATAGTCCGAAAGGTCCATTCTGAAGTCATTCAGCGTTAAATCTGTAATAGACACTCCGCCCACCATATCTTCGAGATCTATTACTGTATCTTTTAGCTGCTGCAGCTGTTTACGGCGATACTCTAAATCATTCATTTCAACATCACTTTCGTCTATGACATTTTCTTCGCCTGTTGCTGATATATCCAGTAGAACCATACGGCCCGATACTCTGGCTTCAAGGTTGATATATTCATCCAGCTCCATATTTGGCCAAAAATTAACCAGCTGGATTTGAGTGTTTTTTGAACCAAGTCGATCAATACGTCCGAAACGTTGAATAATACGGACCGGATTCCAATGAATATCGTAGTTAATAAGAGTATCGCAATCCTGTAGGTTTTGCCCCTCACTGATACAGTCAGTTGCAATTAATAGATCAATTTCTGCTCTTGCATCAGGATCCAGCTTATGTCGCTCTTTAGATACAGGGGAGAATGCTGTCAAAATACTATTTAGCTCACTACCGACTCCAGGCATTGTGGTTTTGTTGGTACCTGTGCCTGTTACCAATGCACTTTTCAAACCCAGATCTTTCTGAGCCCATTGGACAAGGTTTTCATAGAGATATTGAGCTGTATCGGCGAAAGCCGTAAAAACAATAACCTTCTTATTTCCAGGATTCAGTGGGCTCTGGACTTTTTCACGGATAGCATCTTTTAACTGAGATAACTTTGCATCTCTCTGAGCAGTTACTTTATGTGCTGACTCAGCAATACTAGTTAAAAATAATCGGTCAGCTTCCAGCTCCTGTTTGAACCTGATGAGATCCATATCTTGCAACAGGACTTTGGTTTTATTACCCGCCATGTAAGGCTCGAGCTCAGGAGAGTCTAATTCAACATCGTGAATTTCTTCTATGTTTAACGATTCAACATCTCCTTCCTCATGTTCTTCGATCTTCTTTAGTAGAGACTCTATTTGGCTGTTGAGTTTATCAACTGTCAAACTGAATGAACGAATAGAGCTTTCCATTCGTTTAAGAAGATTGACACGCATCAGGTGAATCAAGCTTTCTTCACGGTCAATTTGTTTGAATACCCCTTTACCACCTCCTACAGCGCGGTCATATCGACGAGCATACTCTTCCTTATTAGCATGACGTACAAATTTTAAAGGAGAATAACCGGCCAATGATAATCGACGGATAGTTTTATTTACTTCTTTTAGCGCTGGAAATTCGTCCGATAGATCTATCTCTGCATATATATTTTTAGGCGGTAGTCGTTTAGGGAAGTCACCAATTTCAGCGGTCCCATAATACTTTTCAATGTGCTTTCTTGATCTTGCAATTGTTACTATGTCCAGCAGCTTGAAATAGTCAAAGTTCATGATATCCAGCAAAGTCGCTGTTGTTCTTGATTCCACTGGCTCTTGCAACCATTGATTAAATCGCTTTTGAGCGAGCCTTAGAGTAGACTCAATATTGTTAATTCCCTGCTCATGGAAAGCACCATCCCTACCCTCAGTAATAAATGCCACTTGATTCTTGAGATCATTCATACGGTTATTAACTGGGGTCGCTGATAGCATCAACACTTTGGTTTTTACGCCTGAACGTAGAATGTCATTGAGAAGTCGTTCGTATCTAGTCTTGCCTTCCGCTTTATTGGGGCTATTACGGAAGTTGTGTGACTCATCAATTACAACTAAATCATAATTACCCCAGTTGAGCGTTTCGAGATTGATTGTTCCTGAGTAACCCTTAACACGGGTAAGATCTGTGTGATTTAGAACGTCAAAGTTGAAGCGATCTTCAGAAAGAAGATTACGCTTATCGTTTATGGTATAGACTGCCCAGTTATCACGTAGCTTTTTAGGGCATAATACAAGTACTCGATCATTACGCAGTTCGTAATATTTAATTACAGCTAGGGCCTCGAATGTTTTACCAAGTCCGACACTGTCAGCAATAATACAGCCATTGTGTTTTTCAAGCTTATCAATGGCACCTAATACACCGTCTCTTTGAAATTTATACAGCTTATTCCAAACTATGGTATCTTTTATGCCCGTTTTGCTGCGTATAATATTTTCTTCGTCAATATCTGTTAAAAAATCTTTGAATACATTGTATAAAGTTAAATAGTAAACAAAATTTGCAGGCTGCTCAGAAGCGATAAAGTCGAGTTTTTCTAAAAGATCAGACTTAATATCCTTCGAAGTTTGCTCATCTTCCCAGATGGTATTAAACCAACTAACTAGTTGCTGGGTAGTTTCTATATCACTAGACCCCGTGTTCATCTGGATATTATTTGAACCAACAACTCCTAGTCCTGTTGGAGAAAAATTGGCACTGCCATGAACAGCAAAACTACTGGTATCTGACTGTAAGTGAATTAAATTCTGACTTGAATGAGGTGACATACTAGCTTTTATCTGTGCCTTTTCTTTAATCCATTTAGCACACTCTTTAGCTATACGCTTTTGATCAAGCTGATTTATTAACCTTACCTCCTGTTCGGAGCCAATCAAACTTTGCAGGTTAATATCTTGCCAATCAGTCAATAAAATCTGGGCAGCATCAAGCTGACCAAGCTCGTTTCTTAACGACTCAAACCCGTATAATGTAAAAAGGCTAGCTAATATAGAAAGCTTTGAATGTTTAAAGCTATATCTTTTAAGTTCACTGCTAACATTGCCATTCTTTTTATTATCCAGTAACACTGGTAACTCCCAATTATTTATGACACAAAGATTTGAGTGAATGCGGCTTATTTTCTTGCAAGCTAACTAACAACTACCCAGCTTACACTTTCTTCCAAATTGACTTTGTATCAATTTGTACCCCAATTTTGAATACTAGCCTTTAATGTGACCTCGTTCAACTTTAAAAGGCAATGCAAGTTTGCATTAAAAAGTAATGGTTTGATTAAAGAGTTACTACTTGAAGGCGGGAATTCCAGACACAAAAAAAGACGCTGATTAGCGTCTTTTTGAGATATGGCGGAGAGGGTGGGATTTGAACCCACGGTGGGCTACAAACCCACGCCGGTTTTCAAGACCGGTGCATTCAGCCGCTCTGCCACCTCTCCGAATTGCGCGAAATAATACCGTATGAGGTTTCCTTATGGAAGCCTTTTTAGTAAAAAAATCGCTGTTTTTACTGTTATTTTCAATAACCGGTCAGTTTTGATTACTATTTAATCTAAACTGTATCTAACTTTGGTTATGAATTGGTCGGAGCGAGAGGATTTGAACCTCCGACCCCTTGCACCCCATGCAAGTGCGCTACCAAGCTGCGCCACGCTCCGACTAGCATTTTCATTTAGGCAATAAAAAATGCGGTGCCAATAGTACCGCATTTCCTTAATTTTGCAATGATTTGTTTAGCTTATTCTCAGCTGGGTTTATGCGGCTAAGAATTGCTTGAGTTTTTCGAGCTCTTCGATTAACTCATCGATTTGCGCTTTGTTGACTGGAGCTTCTTCGCCGTTGCTTTCGCTGAGGCATTGTCTTGCTCCGCCTATCGTGTAGCCGTGTTCGTATAGTAGCGAACGGATTTGGCGTACGATGAGGACGTCGTCGCGTTGGTAGTATCGACGGTTACCACGACGCACCGGGTCAAGTTGGTCGAACTCTTGTTCCCAATAGCGTAGGACGTGTGGTTTTACTGCGCAAAGGTCGCTTACTTCCCCAATAGTAAAGTAGCGTTTGCCGGGGATTGCCGGCAATTCGTTATTGTTGCTCGGTTCCAACATAGTCGGCGACTTTTCCTCTTAATTTTTGTCCAGGCTTGAAGGTCACAACGCGTCGCGCGCTGATTGGAACTTCTTCTCCGGTTTTCGGGTTACGTCCAGGCCGTTGTGCCTTGTCCCTGAGTTCAAAGTTTCCGAAGCCGGAAAGTTTGACGTTATATCCATCTTCCAGGGCATCACGGATCTGCTCGAAAAACGCTTCTACGATTTCCTTAGACTCACGTTTGTTAAGCCCTAGCTCTTCGTACAAACGTTCTGCCATGTCAGCTTTTGTCAGTGCCATAATATATCCCCTTTGATTCCAGTCGAAGCCGTTAGTTTCTTAACGCCGCTCCATATTGCTCAGCAAGTCCAGACACCACTTTATCGACTACAGCATTGATTTCTGCGTCTTCGAGTGTCTTGTCCGGATGACGGAGTGTCATGGCCAATGCAATACTTTTCTTGCCTGGTTCCAAGTGCTCACCCTTGTATATATCAAAAATATGGGCATCTGTCAGTAAATTCCCACCATTTTTTACAATAAAATCAAGTAATTCGCCCGCTTTCACAGAATCTTCGACAACTAGCGCAAGATCGCGTCGAATCGACGGGAACTTGGATAATGGCTTAAATTCAGGCAATTGGCGCTCAGAGAGCGGCGCAAGGTCCATCTGGAACACGAATGCGTCCATATCCAGGTCGATTTCCTGCTGTACTTGCGGGTGGATTTTACCGATATAACCGACTGCGTGGCCGTCGACGGAAATCTCGGCAGCCTGGCCCGGATGCAGGATGTCCATGTGCAGGGTTTCGAAGTCGTATGACTTGTTGGTGGCTTGCAATAAGGCTTCTACGTCGCCTTTCAGGTCGTAGAAATCAACCTTCTCGCCATCGGTGTTCCAGCTTTCTTTGTTACGCAGGCCGCAGACCAGACCGGCAATGGTTGGGATCTGTTGCAGCGTGTCGCCGGAGTTGATGAAGCGCAAACCGAGTTCGAAGATACGGATGCGGTTCTGTTGGCGGTTGATGTTGAATTTTGCGGTTTGCACCAGGCCCGGCAATAAGTTGGTGCGCATGACCGCCATTTCGCTGGAAATCGGGTTCATCAGCGGCAATGGCTCAATGCCCGGGTGCAGTTGTAATTGGAATTCTGGTTCTACGAAGCTGTAGGTGATGACTTCCTGATAGCCGCGCTTGACCAGTACGTCGCGCATGTCGTTTTTCCAGACGCGGTTTTCCGGCTGGTCGAACATGGCCATTTCGGCCTGTGGCTTGCGGCTCGGTAGCTTGTTGTAGCCGTAAACGCGCACCAGCTCTTCAATCAGGCTTTCTTCGTTGTCGATGTCGAAGCGGAAGCTTGGCACCACCACGTCCCAACCATCTGCGTTAGCGGTTAGTTTGAGGCCAAGGCGAGTCAATATGTCTTCTACCTGATCATCGGCGAATGGGAAACCGACAACGCGCTCGATGCGCTGACGACGCAAACGCAGGTGGCGCTTAGTTGGCATAGCCTCGTGATCAATCGCTTCGATGATATCGCCCGGCTGACCGCCAACGATCTCTAGTAAAAGTTCAGTGGCGCGCTCCATGGCTGTACGTTGCAATTCGAAATCAACGCCACGCTCGTAGCGATGCGATGCGTCTGTGTGCAGGCCGTATTGGCGTGCGCGACCGGCAATGGCAATCGGGTCGAAGTAGGCACTTTCGAGGAAGATGTTGTCAGTTTCGCTGTTGATGCCTGAATGTTCGCCGCCCATGACACCAGCAATGGCCAGTGGCTTGTTGTGGTCTGCGATTAATAGAGTGTCGTCGGTCAGTTCGACTTCCTGGCCGTCTAGCAAGGTTAGTTTCTCGCCCTGCTTCGCCATACGAACATCGATGCCGCCTTCGATTTGTTTAAGGTCGAACGCGTGCATTGGGTGGCCCAGTTCCAGCAATACAAAGTTAGTGACGTCAACCACCGGGTCGATGGCACGAACGCCTGAGCGCTCGATGTATTTAACCATCCAGTCAGGCGTTTTGGCCTGTGGGTTGATGCCTTTGATGATGCGACCAAGGTAGCGTGGGCAGGCTTGCGGTGCGGATAGTTTAATCGGTAGCGTGTCGCTGATTTCCGGCGTTAGCGCCTGTGGCTTGTGCTCGGTGACGGCGGTTTGGGTCAATACACCCACTTCACGCGCGATACCGCGAACGCCTAAGCAATCGCCACGGTTCGGCGTCAGGTCCACTTCGATAACACGGTCATTAAGGTCGAAATAATCTTTTAGGTCCTGGCCGAGTGGCGCCTGGCTATCCAGCTCAACAATGCCGTCGCCATCTTCGCCAATCTCAAGTTCAGTTGATGAACACAACATGCCATGAGAGGCAACGCCGCGCAGCTTGGCTTTTTTGATTTTGAAGTCGCCCGGTAAGACCGCGCCAATCATGGCGACCGCGACTTTGATGCCTGCGCGCGCGTTAGGCGCACCGCAGATGATTTGTAGGTCTTCGTCGCTGGCTGGGCCAACCGAAACTTTACAGACGCGCAGTTTATCGGCGTCCGGGTGTTGTTCGGCTTCTACGATTTCGCCGACCACAACGCCTGAGAATTTATTGCCCAGGTATTCAAAACCGTCAACTTCCAGGCCAGCCATAGTTAATTTTTCTACTAATTCTTGAGTAGAAATTTCAGGGTTTACCCACTCTCGTAACCACTTTTCACTGAATTTCATAATGCTTTACCTAGTTTGCTACCTTGGGGTAGCTTTTCTATTGGCTAAATTTAAAATCTGTTTTTTAGGACAAGTCGTGACTTGTCCCTACATAAATCATTCTTTCGTACGGACAGTTAGTGACTTGTCCCTACAGCAACGTGCTTTGCTTATTTTTGAGGGCAACTCGTGAGTTGCCCCTACATAAATCATTCTTTGGTACGGACAGTTCGTGACTTGTCCCTACATAAATCGTTCTTTCGAACGGACAACTCATGAGTACCCTATGGGGCAGACCCTTGTCCCTACATAGCTAGTTGAATTGTTTTAAGAAGTTCAAATCATTCTCGAAGAATAATCGCAGGTCATTCACGCCGTAACGCAACATGGTCAGACGCTCGACACCCATGCCAAATGCAAAGCCGGTGTATTTTTCGCTGTCGATGCCGACGGCTTCAAGTACTTTCGGGTGCACCATGCCGCAACCTAGAATTTCAAGCCAGCCGGTGTGGCTACAAACACGGCAACCATCGCCATTACACATCACGCATTGGATATCCACTTCTGCCGATGGTTCTGTGAATGGGAAGTAGGACGGGCGGAATCTAACAGCCAGATCTTTCTCGAAGAAATGCTTCAGAAACTCGTCCAGAATGCCTTTCAAGTCAACGAAAGTGGTGCTTTCGTCAATCAATAAACCTTCCACCTGATGGAACATTGGAGTGTGCGTTAAATCTGAGTCACAACGATAAACACGGCCCGGTGCAATAATTCTAAATGGCGGCTTTTGCTCTTCCATCACGCGAATTTGCACTGGCGATGTGTGGGTACGCAATAAACGCTCTGCATCAATATAGAAAGTATCATGCATGGCGCGCGCTGGGTGATGCTCAGGGATATTCAGCGCGGTGAAGTTATGGAAGTTGTCTTCCACTTCTGGGCCTTCTTCTACCGAGAAGCCCATTTGCGCAAAGTAGGATTCGATTCTGTGTAGGGTACGATTGACTGGATGGACACCACCTTCCTGGATATTGCGACCAGGCAGAGTGACGTCAATCGTTTCGCTGGCTAGTTTCTTGGCGATTTCAGCGTCTTTAATGGATTTTTGCTTCGCTTCGATAATGGCGAAGACTTCTTTTTTCGCTTCGTTTACACGGGCACCAAACTTTGGCTTTTCTTCCGGAGGAAGTTTGGCCATTTGTTGCATTTGAGCGGTGATTAAGCCTTTTTTACCGACGAAGCGGGCTTTTACCTGCTCTAGCTCCGGCAAACTTTGAACTGCTGAAATCTCTTGTTCAGCCTGCGAAATAATCTCTTGTAAACTGGAGTCCTGTTGACTCGTACCCTGTGTATCGACCATGAGAATTCTCGTTGTTAAGTACTGTATCTATTAAAGATTGTGTCCATTAAAGACTGTGTCTGCTTCTATCAAGTATTGTCTCTAATTGAAATTGCATAAAAAAAGGAAGAGCATCTCTGCCCTTCCTTTTTACTTCAATCGCTTGTCACCCGAGGGCGACTAAAATACTCTTCTCGTTAAAGAACAGTTATCAGCTTATTAAGCTTCAAGGACAGATTTAGCCTGGTCTGCAAAAGCAGCAAAAGCTACTTTATCAAAAACCGCTAATTCTGCTAGCATTTTACGATCAACTTCAATGTTTGATTTCTTCAAACCATTGATAAAGCGGCTGTACGACAAACCGTGTACACGAGCTTCAGCATTGATACGAGCAATCCATAAAGCACGGAATTGACGTTTACGCTGACGACGGTCACGATATGCATATTGACCCGCTTTGATAACAGCTTGTTTAGCTACACGGTATACACGACTACGTGCACCATAATAACCTTTAGCTTGCTTTAAGATTTTCTTGTGACGCGCATGGGCAGTCACACCACGTTTTACTCTTGGCATCTCTTAATCCTCACCTTAACCGTTTGGCAACATACGATCGATTGAACGTGTGTCAGCAGCATCAACTAACTTAGCATGACGTAAATGACGCTTACGCTTCGTTGATTTCTTGGTCAGGATGTGACGCAAGTGTGATTGTTTGTGCTTGTAACGGCCAGAAGCAGTTTTCTTGAAACGCTTCGATGCACCGCGGTCAGTTTTCATCTTTGGCATAATAAAATACTCGCATTGTTACCCGTCATGGCCATTGCTTTAAATTGTGCAATCGTTTGAGCGCATGACTAGTTATAAAAACGGACAGCTCAGTGGTTACACCATGCTGCCCAACCTATGAAAAGTGTAAGTGCTCTTGCGAGACTCTTCTTACTTACCTTTTCTTTTTGGGGCCAATCACCATCGTCATCTGACGACCTTCCATTGAAGGGCGGTGTTCAACTGCTCCATATTCTTCCAGGTCTTTTTCGACACGCTTCAACAACTCCATTCCGAGTTCTTGGTGCGCCATCTCACGACCACGGAAGCGAACAGTTACTTTCGCCTTGTCCCCGTCTTCCAGGAAACGTATCAGGTTGCGTAGTTTTACCTGATAATCTCCTATGTCCGTCCCTGGGCGAAACTTAATTTCCTTCACGTGAGTTACTTTTTGTTTTTTCTTAGCAGCAGCTTTCGCTTTCTTCTGCTCAAAAAGGAACTTACCGAAGTCCATCACTTTACAAACTGGAGGATCCGCATCTGGCGAAACTTCCACTAAGTCCTGGCTAGCTTCTTTAGCTTGAGCCAGGGCTTCTTTGATATCTACTACGCCTACGTTTTCACCGGTGGCGTCTATCAGGCGAACTTCTTTCACCCGGATGTCTTCGTTTATGCGCTGTCTATCGGAGCGCTTATCACCTTTTCTGATGGTAATTTTCCTCTTTAATTAGTGCCTAGTCAGCCTTTCTGGCTCGCTTCGCAACTTCTGCTTCTAGCAACTCAGCAAAGGCTTCAATACTCATGCTACCTAAGTCTTCCCCATCACGAGTACGGACTGCAACATGGTTATTTTCGACTTCTCTATCACCGACCACTAACAAGAATGGCACGCGTGCTAGAGTCTGCTCGCGAATTTTAAAGCCGATCTTCTCATTTCTCAAGTCCGAATTCACTCTAAAACCTTTATTTTTCAAGGATTCGACCACTTTTTGGCAAAAATCGGCCTGTTTGTCGGTAATATTCATGACAACAGCCTGAGTTGGCGCCAACCAAGCAGGGAATTTTCCAGCGAATTCTTCGATCAAAATACCGATAAATCGTTCAAGTGACCCCAAAATGGCTCGGTGCAACATCACCGGAGTTTCGCGCTCGCCACTTTCCGCCACATATTCTGCGTCTAAGCGACCCGGCATTGAGAAGTCAACCTGAATAGTACCACATTGCCAGTGACGCTCGAGACAATCTTTTAGCGTGAACTCAAGTTTCGGGCCATAAAAGGCACCCTCGCCTGGCTGGTATTCAAATTGGATGTCGTTGGCTTTCAGCGCATCGGCCAGTGCCGCTTCGGCTTTATCCCAGACTTCATCCGAGCCCACGCGCTGTTCTGGGCGAGTTGATAGCTTAACGATAACGTCAGTAAAGCCAAAGTCTGCGTAAACGTCGTATAGCATTTCGATGAACTTGGATACTTCTGATTGAATCTGGTCTTCGGTACAGAAGATGTGTGCATCGTCCTGCACGAAGTTGCGCAGACGCATAATGCCATGCAAGGCACCCGATGGTTCATTACGGTGGCATGAACCAAACTCTGCCATGCGTAATGGCAGGTCGCGGTAACTTTTCAGGCCAACGTTGAAAATCTGGACGTGGCATGGGCAGTTCATTGGCTTGATCGCATAATCACGCTCGTCTGATTTCAGCGTAAACATGTCGTCGCCAAATTTGTCCCAGTGGCCTGATTTTTCCCACAGGCTACGATCAACCATCTGAGGGGTTTTCACTTCCTGATAGTCGTGCTCTTTCAAGCGCTCGCGAATATACTGCTCGAGGGTTTTATAAATGGTCCAGCCTTTGTCGTGCCAGAAAATCATGCCCGGCGCTTCTTCCTGGATATGGAACAAATCAAGTGCCTTACCGATTTTACGGTGATCGCGCTTTTCTGCTTCTTCCAGGCGGTGCAAATAGGCTTTCAGATCTTTCTTGTTAGTCCAGGCAGTACCGTAAATACGCTGAAGCATTTCATTGTTGGAGTCACCGCGCCAGTAAGCGCCTGCAACTTTCATCAACTTGAATGCTTTCAGTTTTGAAGTCGACGGAACGTGCGGGCCACGGCACAGGTCGATGAAATCTCCCTGGCGGTATAAGGATAGCGTTTCGTTTTGCGGAATCGATTCAATGATTTCAGCTTTGTACTCTTCACCCATATTACGGAAGAAAGCAACTGCCTCATCACGCTCCATTTCTGTGCGCTCAACCTGTAAGTTCTCTTTTGAGATCTTTTCCATCTCTTTCTCGATGGCGCGCAGGTCATCTTCAGTGAAGGGCTGATCTGTCGCAAAATCATAGTAAAAGCCATTGTCGATTACTGGCCCGATGGTGACCTGAACGTTGTCAAATAGACGCTGTACCGCTTGCGCCAAGAGGTGAGCCGTTGAGTGGCGGATTACTTCCAGACCATCTTCATCGCGCTCGGTGATGATTGCTAAATCCGCATCGTTTTCGATAACAAAGCTGGTGTCTACCATTTGACCATTCACTTTGCCAGCTAATGCAGCTTTGGCTAATCCGGGACCTATGTCGTTTGCAACGTCATAAACTGAGACTGCGTGGTCAAACTCACGCTTACTTCCATCAGGTAATGTAATTACAGGCATTTTTACTCTCTCTTTCGAATATAGCCCCTACGAATGGGCTATTATTCAATCGGTTAATTAATGATACAAAAGCAACTATGCGGGTCTATTAACCATAAAAACACAGTCGCAAAAAACACCCGTCACCCTGGATTATGAGGCTGATTGAGGTGTTAATGTGAAATTATCGGGGAACCCGACGAATATATGCAATAGGATATAGCAAAAAGCCCTGTAAAACATTAGGTTTTATGGATAATCTTATAATTTTTAAGGTCAATTAAGGAAATTACCGCTATGAGTTATGCAACTGCTCAATGTCTGTGTGGAAAAACAGGAATCAGCGCGCCCAATCTCGGCGACAGTATTGGTGCCTGCCATTGTGTGATGTGCCGCACCTGGTCGGGTGGCCCCATGCTTGGTGTCGATGGTGGCGAGGGGCTCATTCTAGAGAACGAAGCGCACATCAGCGTTTATAAGTCATCCGAATGGGCCGAGCGCGGATTTTGTAATGTGTGCGGTACGCACCTGTTTTATCGACTGAAAGACAATGATAAATACTACATCCCTGTTGGGTTGTTCGCCGACAGCGATAAATTTCATTTTGATGAGCAGATTTATGTTGAGCAAAAGCCGCATTACTATGATTTCGCCAACAAGACCAAAATGATGACTGGAGATGAAGTGGTATCAGAGTTTGAGGAACAAAGTGCTGAAAAAACGCCGGATGACTTGAAGAGTTATCCTTAGAGTTTGATGGATAGTTGGGAGAGTATTTCTAGAAAGAGCAGATTCTGAATTAAATTCAGAATGACAAGACTTTGAGTTCGGCACTCCTCCTTCATTCTTTCGTGCATTGAGTTAGATATTAGTTAGCATTGCCGGATAGTTTGATGGATGTTTGTAGCGAAGAGCAGGTTCCCTAAAGGGTTTCCTTTGTTCCCTGAATTACCACGGATAGTTTGGTGAGTATTTCTACAAAGAGCAGATCCTGAATCAAGTTCAGGATGACAAGCTGGTATGGCAAGGTTTTTAGTGAGTGGACAGCACATTGGTGTGGTTACATACGTATTAAAATAATATTTTCTTGAGTAGCAGGATCTGAAGCTCACTCGACTATAAAAAAGAAAGCACTTACCTCAAGGTCATGTCATCCTGAACTTGATTCAGGCGACAGAAAGGAGTCCCTTTAGGGAATCTGCTTTTTTCTTTTGATCACAATAATATTTTAGGGTTAAAATTTTTTTCTACGAGCCCACCTTAAATTTTCCAAGCAAGTTCGAACGCTCGGAAACAATATTAAAAACGACAGTAAAAGGATTTACTATGAAGCAATATTACGTTTACATTATGGCATCAAAAAAAGATGGCGTTATTTATATCGGTGTAACAGGGAATCTTGTTCAGCGAGTCTATCAGCACCGAGAAGGAATTATTGAAGGGTTTAGTAGACAATATAAAACTAAGCGACTTGTCTATTTTGAGTCATCCTCCGACATAGAGTCATGCATTGAGCGCGAAAAGCAATTGAAAGCCTGGAAGCGGCAATGGAAAAAGGAACTTATTGAGAATACGAATCCTCAATGGGAGGACTTGTGGAGCAGTATTGCTTCTTAGTGTTTAGTGAAGCTATGTTCAAGCCTGAAGGAAAGAGCAGATCCTGAATCAAGTTCAGGATGACATGCTTGTGGGGTTGAGCTGCAATTCTGATAGCTTATTCGGCTTCATGTACCTTGTACTAATGAAAGAATCTATTCAAGAAATCAATATTTCCCTTAATATTTTCCTAAATAGCTACGAATGCAAACTAATCATCTAACAGATAATAATCTTCCTACCGACTTGTCATCCTGAACTTGATTCAGGATCTGCTCTTTTCTCTTAATGATGACTAACAAAATCTAAATCAACTCACTCAAGGCTGTGTAAATTAGCTTACAGCCCAGTCCAAACAGCAGTACGTAAATAATATTGAGGAAGGTTTTCTGCGATAAATGAGCCTGGAGCCATTTACCTAATGCGACGCCGATTAATGCGACGGGGATCAGGAGCGCGCCTTGCCATAGGATTTGTTGGTTGAATTGTTCAAGGGCGATGTAGGGGTAGAGTTTGAACAAATTAATGGCGGCGAAGAAGTAGACTGCGGTGGCGAGGAATTCACTACGCTGTAGTTTTTGTTTGAGCAGGAACATGTTGAGTGGGGGCCCGCCGGCATGGGCGAGGAAGCTGGTGAAGCCCGCGCTGGCCCCGGCGACAGCTCCAAGCACAGCATTGGGTTTTTGTTGCTTGCCACTTTCTCTGCTCGGTAAGAACTGCATCACTACGAATGCTATAGCTATCATGCCCAGCAGCAGGCGAATCCAGTTTTCGGATAGTTGGTCGGCGGTAGCATAACCGATGGCTACGCCGATGAGCGAAGCAGGAATCAATGCGATTAATAATGTGCGATTGTATTGTCCCCACCAGAGTTTGACGCTGAAGCCATCCATGATAATTAGCAATGGCAGCATCAAGGCGATGGCTTGCAAAGGCGGCATCACCAGCGACAATAGCGGTACGGCAACCGCGCCTGCACCACCGGCAAATCCGGACTTGGAGATGCCTGTGATGAGGACTGCGATTACCGCTACGCTCCAGTATAGAATTAACTCAATCAACAACTTTCCTTAAGTGTATGTCCTCAGTTCAAAGGCGCCATATCAAAAATCAGCACCTCGGCTTTGTTGCCATTGGCAAGCGCGATAGTTGCGCCGGCTTCAAAACCAACGCCATCACCTTGATTCAGATCCTGGCCATTAACCTGCACGCTGCCACGCGCTACATGTAACCATGCTTTGCGCTTTGCGGACAACTGATGCGTTGCTGACTCTGCGCCATCAAAAAGCCCTGCATACATATCCACATCCTGGCCGATGGTCACTGAGCCATCACGACCACTTTGCGAGGCAACCAGCTTCAATGTGCCACGCTTCTCATCATCACTAAAGGCTTTTTGCTCATAACCGGGCTCTGTGCCCTGCTCCGCTGGTAAAAACCAGATTTGCAGAAAGCCTGTGGTGTTTTCCTGATCATGATTGAACTCGCTGTGGGTGACGCCGGTTCCGGCCGACATGCGTTGCACTTCACCGGGACGAATGACTCCTTCATTGCCCATGCTGTCTTTGTGCGCTAAGGCACCCTCTAAAACATAAGAGACAATTTCCATATTCTGATGGCCGTGGGTTTGAAAGCCAGCACCCGCGCGAACCTTGTCATCGTTAATCACCCGCAAGCTTTCATAACCCATAAACTTCGGATCGTAATAATGCCCGAAGGAAAAGGTGTGCGAAGTATTCAGCCAACCGAAGTCAAAGTTCCCACGCTCATTAGCTCGACGAATTAACATAACAACTCCTTAAGTTTGGTTTACAGGAGTTAGCTTAGGTCGCGTTAGAAATAACTTCAACGCATAGAAATTGATAGCTAGTATACGTGGAGTGCATAGTTATTCGTTGTCTGTTCCCGTCACGATACTGACATCTTCGCCGTCAGCGGAAACCTGCACTTGAAACTCAATAGGACGACAGCAGATCTGACAATCTTCAATATACGACTGTTGCATAATGGAGGGATCAATAAGGATGGTTTGCGGCTCACCGCAATAAGGACAATAAATGATGGATTCGATTTGTCTAAGCATGTGCCATTCTGGATCAGCTTAGACTTGGTTGGCAAGATCAGGAAGCAGGTTTTAGGACTAGCTCTTCATCGGGCTCGTAACTGACCACTTCGATACGATTACGACCGGTTTTCTTGGCTTGATACATGGCAATATCTGCATCACGGGTGAACAATGAGGAACTGGAGTCTTTAGGGGGGATTCCGTAACAAACGCCGGTGCTGATAGTGAGATATGGGCTAACCGCTGAATATTGGTTTTCAATTTTAAGATCGATAATAGATTGTCTTAGTTGCTCAAGGTGCTGCAATAAACAATCGACCCCATTTTCCAAGGTTGCGACAACCACAAATTCCTCACCACCAAACCGAGCAACCAGGTCTGCTTTTCGGGAGAAACTTTCAGCAATAACACCGGCCACTGCTTTCAAAGCTTTGTCGCCTTCCAGATGACCATAGTGATCGTTGTACAACTTGAAGCTATCAATATCGATAAAGATTACTGCCATGGTTGCTTCGAGCCTTTGATGTACTGCCCACAAACGATCCAGTTCCTGCGCAAAGTAACGGCGATTATGTAAACCGGTTAAAGCATCACGGCTAGCCAGTTCTTGCAACTCATCCTTCAAACTCAAAAGGCTTTCGTGCCTTTCCTGAATGCTTTGCTCTTTTTCGACTCTCTGGGTCACATCTTTTTGTACTGCGATGTAATGCGTTAACTGACCATTACCAGAAAACACCGGAGAAATACTCAACTCACTCCAGAAAGGTTCGCCGGACTTTTTATGATTGCGGAAAGTGACGCGGCATGATTCTCGATTAGCAATCGTTTGACGTAACGTTTCAATTTCTGGCTGCTCTTCAGTGCCTTGAATATAAAGCCAATAATCATTACCAATCACTTCATCGGCTGTATAGCCGGTTAATGATTCAAAGGCGGGATTAACAAAAATGATGCGACAACCATCACCAATAATTTCTGATATGACAATGCCATCCACCGTTGCTTTCAAAGCTTCGGCGAGCAGATCGGATGAAATAGAGTCAGTGCTCTTAGAAACTGTGCTCTTAGTAACTGTACTCTTTTGAACAGTGTTCTTTGCCATTACTATATCGATTATGGATGATAAAGCAGGCTCAAAGAAGAAAGGAGAACCCGCTATTAACTCATGGCAACTTATCCATAATTGCACTCAATGAGTACACAATAACATCCCCAAGTCCCTAGGAAGCGCTAGTTTTATACCAGAACTTGGTTAATTTTAACACAGATATATTGTAGGGTTATTCATTAACTAGCAAAATATTAGAGAATCTTGATATATATCAAGAAATATGACTTTTAGTCATAACAATGGAAAAGCTTAGCTTATTTCGACTCGCCATGGCGGATTGAGCCTGTTGTCGCCAGCCCAATACAATTTAATCTTATTGCCACTGGGATCATGAAGAATGGCTTCTCGCCACAGATAGCTCATGTCAGTTGGCAATTGCTCAAACTCAAAACCTTTTTCAATAAGCTCATCAACCCACTCATCGAGAGCTTCATGCTCAAAGTAAATGGTTGCGCCCGAGCCGTTGGTTTCTGGCTCCAGCATCAGAGAAAAAGTTGAGGGCTCAGGACTATCAGAACGAGCAGGACACTCAAACCGAGCATAATGCGGCGAATCGACGATCTGCACAAAACCCAGCCGCCGGTAGAATTCTGTCGCTTTCGGTATGTCATTTACGGGTAGTGTAACTTGATTAAGATTCATATTGTTTTCCTACTTCTTCGTTACCCCAGAAAAAGCCTGATGCCATAACCAATGGTTGCCAGGGTTAAAACCCCGGATAACCATAAGCCAACAAACCACAGGATCTTTTTCCAGGCGGGTTTGTCGACTTGCCTTTTCTCATCAACCTTATCCTGGTTCATCAGTGATAAGCCTCATCCGCTTTAACCTTACCGCGGAAGACCCAGTATGCATAAGCAGTGTAGCCAATAATAATCGGTAGTAATGCTGCCGCGCCCACTAGCAGGAATTTCAAACTATCATCCGGAGCGGCTGCTTGCCAGATGGTAATCGAAGGCGGTACAAGATTAGGATAGAAGCTGATTAGAATACCGATGTAACTCAGTACAAACAGACCAATAGCATAAAAGAATGGGCTATTTTCACGACCTTTGCGCAAGCCATTGAGTAGCTGAAAACCGCAGAACAACACAGCTAATGGCACAATGATCAAGTAGTAAAGATTCGGCGCATCAAACCAGCGATGCAAGTATTGCTGTTCGATAAACACCATCCACAGACTGATGATGCCAATAAAGAGCAAGGTCAGCCAGGCTGCGATTTTGGCAAATTGAACGGACTGTTTTTGTAGTTCGCCTGTGGTTTTCATATTGAGCCAGGTTGCCCCCAACAGCACGTAACCCACTGCTAAGGCAATGCCGGTTGTGATACTGAAGGGTGTTAACCAATCCCACCAACCGCCAGCATAGGCACGATCAGCAACGGTAATGCCCTGCACCAATGCGCCGAGCGCGATGCCCTGACACAAAGTAGCAACCAACGAACCGAGGAAGAAACCGCGATCCCACCAGTCTTGCGAGTTTTTGGTGCGCCAGTGAAACTCAAAGGCCACACCACGGAAGATCAAACCGAGCAACATTACAATAATCGGCATGTAGAGGGCTGGCATAATCACTGCATAGGCTAATGGGAATACGGCAAAGAGGCCGCCACCACCGAGCACCAGCCAGGTTTCGTTGCCATCCCAGATGGGTGCCACCGAATTCATGGCCGTTTCTTGATCGGTTTTGCTTTTGATAAAGGGGAACAGAATGCCAATACCCAGATCAAATCCGTCGAGGATAATATAGGCGAGCACTGCAAAGGCAATCAGCCCGGCCCAGATCATAGCGTAATCTATGCCTGAAGACGCAATCGTCATAGAATCAATCATTGGTCACCCTCCCTTTTTTACCATCTGCTGTGCCATCAGACTTACTGGCCACCCGATTGGATAGGAACACGGTAGTTTGCGAATCGTCATCGACTTCGATGACTTGCGATGGCCGCTTGCCCATCAAGCGCATGGTGTACCAGACACCCGCTCCAAACACGATAAAGTAAACCAGCATGAAGGCCAGTAATGAGGTGGCGACCGCTGGTGCATCTAGCGGTGAAGCCGAGTCAGCGGTTTTTAACAAGCCGTAAACCGTATAAGGTTGGCGCCCTACTTCGGTGACAAACCAGCCAGCCAGGGTTGCGATAATGCCAGACGGAGCGAACACAATGGCTACTCGCAACAGCATGGGCGAATCATAAAGTTTCTTGCGAGCGCGTAAATACAGACTCCAGAAACCTATCGCAATCATGCCCATACCAATCGCCAACATGAGGCGGAAACTCCAGAACACAATTGGCACATTTGGCCATTCATCTTTGGGAAATTGATCGAGGCCAACCAGCTCACCATCAGGATCATGAGTCAGAATAAAGCTGGCTGCTTTGGGGATTTTGATGGCGTAATCAACGGTCTCTGTTTCGCTATTCGGCAAACCAAATAAATACAGCGGTGCACCTTTTTGAGTGTGGTAATTACCTTCCATTGCCGCGACTTTAGCAGGCTGATGCACCAGCGTATTGAGTCCATGCAGATCACCAATCAGTAACTGCAAAGGTGCAACCAGGGCAGCCATCCACATTGCCATGGAGAACATCAAGCGCGCCACTTCATTGCGCTCCCCTTTCTTGCGAGCCTTGAACAAGTGCCAGGCACCGACACCACCGACCAAAAAGGCTGTGCTCAAGAAAGCCGCCGTCGTCATGTGCGCTAATCGATAAGGAAACGAAGGGTTAAAGATCACCTCGAACCAGTCTGCGACAATAAACTGCCCCACCTCGTTAATCGCATAGCCAGTTGGTGTTTGCATCCAGCTATTAACGCTCAGGATCCAGAAAGCAGACATCAGGGTACCGATTGAAACCATTACGGTAGCAAAGAAATGCAAGCCCTTCCCCACTTTGTTCATGCCAAACAGCATGACGCCTAAGAAGCCGGCTTCAAGGAAAAAGGCTGACAGAACCTCATAGCCCATAAGCGGACCAAGCACGGGACCGGTTTTATCAGAAAAGACACTCCAGTTAGTGCCAATCTGATAGCTCATCACCACGCCGGACACCACGCCCATACCAAAAATGATGGAGAAGATTTTGAGCCAATATTTAAATGCAGCGAGGTAAACCGATTTACCGGTTTTCAGCCAGAGGCCTTCAAGAACAGCGAGATAAGCGGCTAATCCGATGGATAAGCCAGGAAAGATAATATGAAACGCGATGGTAAAAGCGAATTGAATTCTCGCCAGCAGCACAGCATCGAGCAGCTCCATCCATAACCTCCTTTATTTAAAGAGAGAATTGACCCAGATCAAGGCTAAAACCATCATACCGTGCAGGCCATTGGAAACAAGGGACTTTGCACGGTCTTTGCAGGATATTTTGTATGGACAAATTAAATTTGGATTAGTTTTTGTATGGAGCAAGTATTGGTGAATTGATTGACTATTTACTGAGTAAGCAATCTTCTGGCAAATTGATGGGTTACGCTTCTCTAACCCATCCTATGAGTACTAAGCCTCAGGCATTTTGATGGGTTACGCTTCGCTGGGTCTGCCCCCTTGGGTAAACCCATCCTATGATGAGCTTAACCGTTACCTTCGTTATAGGATGGGTTAGGCGCTAGCCGTAACCCATCAACTAGCCTTCACCATAATTCTTATCGCATCCAAATTCATGAGCAATGAGATGTGCCCAAAACCGTCTCTGCCATATTCCTCTTTCTTTTTTATTAGCTCTCGAAGGTGTGATGATTTCATTAGAGCTAATCCCCCTGGAGAAATAACTTTTAATTAACCGAATAATCGTGGAGTAGTTTTGATTAATATCTGAGAACGTCAGTAAACAATGAAAATGTTCAGGAAGGACTGTTATGGCATCGATATTAAATGGATATTGAGCTTTTACCTTATAAAAAGCTTCTCTTAACAAATCAATATTTTCCGTTAATAACTTAGATTTACGATTAGCTAAATTAACCGTAAGAAAATAGGCACTATTTGGATTATAGATCCTTCTGTAATTAGTCATTCCTTTGACTCCAGCTTGTGGTTTGATGGGTTACGCTACGCTAACCCATCCTATAAAAGTTTGGGGGTTCATTTTATAGGATGCACCCAAGGGGGCAGACTCGGTTAGGCGTCAACTGTAACCCATCACATAATTTATTCTTCCTCGAAATTCTGTTTAATATACTTACCCATAAACCATTCGAAAAACACATGACTATTCAAATAGCCACGAAAACCAATCACATAAAGGAGCACCAGCAAACTATAAAGCATGGTTAAAAATCCGCTTAAGGATAAAAAGTCTTTGGCTATAATCATCAAGTTTAAAGCTTGCAGAAGTGCTACCACATACAACATGGCACGCATAAACTTCCATAACGAACGTGCCTTAAACAGGATCGTCAAATTACTCACTAACAGACCACCCAGCAAAGTCCAATGAGCTAAAGCAATCAGTACTTCACTGCTGGACTGAATATAAAGCCGATACAGGAACCATAAAGCAATCAACATGATCCCAGTATTTATTAAGACAACGATTTTTGTACTTTTAGGCATTCTTTTAACTATTCCTTAATTGGCATTTGTTACCAACTCTTTGTTAGTCGCACTCCAAAACTTCTACCTTCAGCATATGGGGCGACATCATCCGATGACGAAAAGTATTCTTCATCAAATGCATTATCAACAAAAAGTGATAAATCAAATGTCTTACTTAACTTTTGTTTATAAGCTACTTTGCTTACCCAGGCGGATGGTGTCGCTTGTTCACCCGACCCGAATTCATCTTTTGAAAGCCGATATTGTAACGAAAAGTCCATAGACCAGCTATCAGCGAAATACTGTGCTCGGGTTTGCAGACGATTTGCCGGAATATCAGACAGCGTGTTGTTATCCTCATCTTTGCCTTTAACAAACATAGCACCAAGGCCTAATTGCCATTGCTCATTGATCACAAAATTAGAATCAAACTCAGCACCATATATTACGCCATTATTAAGGTTACGATAAGTTAACAAGCCCGGCGATACTTCTATTCGTTCAATATAATCGCTGATTTTTTGATGGTACAGATTCACTCTGATCTGCTTATTTTGAGTACCATATTGTAGTCCCAGATCAAAGCTCAGCGAGCGCTCTTTGCTCAGTTCAGGATTGCCAATCACTTCACCTCGTCCGGTTGTGCCGGTATAAAACCGCTCACTTACTGTAGCAAACCTGACTCCAGTTCCGATATTGGCAGTCAATAAAACATTAGACGTTATAGGGTGAGACCAGCCAATAAAGCCCGTAACTGCGTTATCGGAAGTTGACTCATAGCCTTGGTTTGTTTGATGATTATTGATTAAGCGAGCGCCCATTTGCCATTTGGTTTCTCCCCACAGTCGATTCACCGTTGCATAAGTTGCTATTTCTCTTTCTGTAGCACCATTAAGACTTTGACTCTGGGTCACGGTATTGTCGGAATAAGATAATTCTTGCTCTACTGCATCAATATTGGCTCTTTTAAATCCATCCACTCCCCACAATCCCTCTATAGAGGCAGCTGGTGCCTTCCAGTTGTTTTCAAAGTGGAAGCCAAAATCCTGCGATTCATTGACGACAGAGTTTTCGCGCTGCGCGGGTCTAATGGTTAAGGTTTCAATCTCATTAGGATGCAAATAAATACTCGCCCTCCAGTCTAACCCCTGGGCGCTGAACTGACTTAACAGATGTTTTTCAGAAGGTACCGTTACTAAGCGATCAGGATATTGCGTACTGGAACGGCCAATGTCATCACCATCGCTGATTATAAGCATCCACTCATAATCAATGCCATCTAAGCTCCAGTGCTTAATAAAGCTACCGGACAGCTGGTTATAAGCATTATTTAACTCATTACCAAAAGCATCTTCGCTATTATTTGAATATTGCCTGGCTATTGCGGCTGACCAGTCTGTGTCACCGGTGCCATAAATTTGGCTGTTTCTATTGCCTTGTGTCTGGTAATCAGCCGAAAAAAATGAACCGTTATAAAAGGCTGGGGATAGCTTAACGACACCACCCAAACTTCCTGACTGATACAACGTTGAAGCGGGTCCCCTGGACACTTCAGCATGGTCTAATAATAATGGATGCAAAAATGAGCTTGCTACGCCAGCTCTTCGTTCCGCTTTAAGCGGTATATCGGACACATAGGTTAATACTCTATGTCTTGAAAGCCCCCGTATAGAATACACTTGAAACAATCCAGCCTGACCGTTTTCGGCTACGCCTGGAACTTCTACCAGCATGTCTAAAATAGTCGATGGATCAATAGTTAGTTGAGTTGGCGAGACTAAACTTGAAGCAGTGTTCAAGTCAGTGAAATGCTGTGGTGCACGACTTGCCAGAATGGTTATTTTTTCAGGTTGAGATGATTCATCGGAAGCATTAGCAGCAATTGAATCGCCACACACATCAGGGCAATTATTTTTATCGCTGTTTATCGCCTCAGTAGCAGTTGCAAAACAACTGTATAAGCTCATGAGCACAAAACTCAAAACTAAATTTTTTTTCATTTCCAATCACATATCAATAATCAAAGCACAATGAAAAAAGCACTGGTGGAAACCACCAGTGCTTTTTATTTTAGAAAATACGATTAAGAAAGGTATCTTCTACGTCTTGCTAAACCAGCTAGTGCTAATAACGCAAGGATAACTAATCCTGTGCTACCACCACCGCCACGAGAAGGGTCTTTATTAATAGACAATGTTACTTGGCTAGTCCCTAACTCTGCTTTACCGACGTTTGACAACTCGAATCCAAAGTCCAGATTAGAGTCTTGGTCTGTATCGATGGTCTCAATGGTTACAACTTTATCCGCAGTTTCACCATGAACCCAGGTCAGAGTACCCGAAGCTTCGGTGAAGTGAGTTCCAGCAGTAGCCGAACCACTTACGGTTGCATAATCAACAGTTACCTGATGATCAGAACCATCAACACGAGATACCGTAACCTGAATGGAGCTACCATTTCTTACAGCACCGGTATTACTACTGATGCCTATCTCACCAAATACAGGCTCTCTTACGGTCAAGTTGACGTTCTTGGCAATCGTTCCATACGGAGTATCGTTACTAATAATAGCTTGAGCTTGGTAAGTACCAATTGGTAAATCTAGAGTTGAGATATCAAACTCCAGGTCAAACGCGCCATTAGCATCAACACTACCCGTTGCAGCTGTTACCGTTACCCAGGTTGGAGCAATATCACAAACGCCTGTTTCACCTGAAGTAATGCCAACCACTGTTTGTCGACTTTGGTTAACTGCCCACAAGTTGCCATCGCAATCTATGCCAAGACCAGCCTGACCGCCATCCATCAAATCTTCAAGAATCTCGTCGCCGTCGGTATCAACCGATGGGATAACAATTTGACCGATAGCATCCAGCTCTGGAGTAGAAGCATCCAGCACCAAGATATCTGGCTCGACACTTCCAGCAGATTCGTTAGACATCACGAACAAATGATTGGTCGAAGGGTTTAATGCAAGACCTGAAACCGCTAAATCAACATTGATAGAGCGTAGAATATTGCCTTCCGCATCAAACTGATGAATAACGCTGTCATTCCAAGAACCAGCATAGAAAGTTCCTGAAATTGGGTCATAAGCTAAACCACGCTGTGATGTACCAAATGCAGGACAGATTTTATTGCCTGTAACAGCTTTAGCTACAGGATCAATTTCATGGATACAAGTATCACCTGTAACAGCAACCTGCCATAAAGTATTGGTACGTGCGTTATACGCTAGATCAGCAGCATAACCGACAGTGATAGCGCTGGTATCAATAAACTCACCCGTTTTGGTTCCATCAGCTGAGTATTGATGCAAGGCATCCAGCGCAGCTCCACCAAGGGTTACGTCACCAACCCAAACATCTGAAGTTGATTTATCAATACCAATTCCCCATCCGAGCGTAAGCTCTGTTGCAAACTGCGCAACAAAATCTACTGCTACTTCAGGAGCGCTAGGCGCGTAAGAGCGATAACGGATCTTCTTGGTGTCTAACTCTCGCAACGCTTTAGGACCGAAACGACGCGTAGCCTGATCATAAATACCATAAGGCTTACCCATCTGCTCCTCTTCACGAGTTAAGTATAAAGACAACGCAAAACTTGCGTCTACATTACCGATATTTTCAAGTGAAACATTTGCTGTTTCCTCAACACCTGCTGCAACCTCTAGCTCGATCGCTCCAACTTCTAGCAAGCCCGCATCAAGCATCACTGGCTGCCCTAAATCAAACTGAGACAGATCAACTGTTTGAGTTTGATAGTTGTTCGCAGATACTTCAACTTCAGTGACTCCATCAGCACCGATGAACAGTCTGAAAAAGCCATCTTCCAAGCTGTCATCAGCTGGAGTTTCTACAGAGCTGGTTGAAGAAGAAGAACCACTGACACTTGCACCATTAAGAGCCAGTTGAGTGTTGTTATCAACAACATAGCCACTTGCATAATAACCGGCACCAGCAACACAACTTGGAGTTCCGAAGGCAATGTTATCAACGTATGCATACCACTCATAGTCAGCTTCATAGGCAAAACGAATCTGGAAACTTGTTGCCCCAGCAAGCTCTGCTGATAAATCAATAGAAAGGTTGTCTACAGTATTAGTTGCCACGAAGTCATAAACAGATACCCAGCCAGCGTCATCAACATTGATATCCAAAGTATACACATCACTACCAGCAAAAGTTCTGAATAAGCTCGTGAAGCTTAAAGTAGTGGATTGAATATCAGCTACGTTAATAACTGGCGAAACGAGTACTGAACTGACCAAATTGCCAGCGCCAGCCGCATCACTATCAATCGCTGCGGCTTCGCCGTTGACATTCAACAAGTTACCCTTTGGTGCTGTTGAGGCTGCTTGCCACTCCATACCTGACTCAGTGATATCTTGGACTGTCCAACCTGTTGGCGGCACGCCTGCATCAAAACCTTCAAAGAAAGTATTCCAAAGATAACCATTGGCGGTACAGTTAGAATCAACTTGCAATGCAAAGTCCTGCACTGGTGTGTTCTCTGGAAGAATGTCATAGCTTTGATTTAGATAGCCTGGGTCAATTGAAATCGCCTCAATTTTTACTAAGGTGCCTTCATAGGCTTCTAGAGAATATTGACCGCTTGCTGGATCGGTAAAGGTAGAAATGGTTGCGCCTGGAGCAGTAATAACTACTTCTGCATAAAGCGGAGTTCCAAGGCCTGAACCGTCTGTTACGACACCGCTGACGGTCACTGCATCTGCTTCATCAAGAGACACATCAACGTCTTCAACTTCATCTTCAGCCAAATTGATACCATCAACATTTCCAGCAAGATAGCCGTACTTAGTGAAGTCAAGATCATAAGTACTATCTGCAGGTAATGTTAAATCATAGTTACCATCCGCATCGGTGATTGCAGTTGCGCCACCGGCAGCAACTCTAACGCCCTCAATAGGACTGCCTGAACTATCGGTTACTGTACCTTCGATATAACCTTTTGGACCAGCGACACAGTTATCAAACTTGAAGCTACCAATATAAGTTGACCAGCCAGTTGAGTTGTTGTTCGCCGTTTTATAATACTCAGTGGTATACCAGAAAGTACAATCATCTACCGGATCAACGCTTAAGCTACTATAGTCACCCCAGCGATTCGCGCCAGTTTGAGCGCCTTCACCAGCTTTCAGTTCTTGCTCAGCAACCGTTAGCGTGTCAGCTGGATCGCCCTGATAGCGACCGCTGAATCGAATTGACGGGAATGTAGCTGGGCCCGATACACTGTAAGCAACGCCAATGTTACCGACTGCATCCATCGCCGCACTACCCATCCAACGTGAGTTACCATCAGCAAGATTGAAAGTACCTTGGTTGGCAACTGATGCATCACCGGTAGTACCATCGATATCAAACTCATACCAACGTACACCAGCAATATTTGAGTCAGTATCTGAACCCACCACAGTGTGATTGGCCACTAACTTATGATCCGTGCCATTCAAGAAGCGATAGGCCAGGCGGAACATCATGCGTTCGCCAATTGCATCAAGCTTCTGTGCATTCGGTTGGACAATACAGTCTCGGCTAAATCCACAAACACCACCATTGTAATCTGCAACAGCTAGTGTATTTTTCAGGTTGAAACTTGAGTTGGCGGGAGTGTCCCAGTCAACGTCAAAAGTCCATACGTCCATCGTATTAAGAGAAGTACCCGACGTGACGAAATAACCTGGCATACCTTCCGGTGGCAAATAGCTGCCATCAATGTCTGCTGGCATTGGTGTAAAGGTATTTGGATGAGTGGATTCAAGGTCAATAATCACCTGTTGTGCCGGTTGACCTGCAAGCATCTTTTCACGCTCGTATGCAACAACACCTGAGCCTGCGAATGAAAGCGCAGGAGCTTCAAACTGATTTACACCCATATAATAAGCATCAGTCCACACGCCAAAGTGAGGATAATCATTAAACTTAGTTGTGCTGTAGGCAAAGTCATACAGATAGTATGCACCGGTCGGATCGTTTGTTTGAGAAATCGCTATACATTCTCTGTTATCAGTAAATCCGTCTGTGAATGCAAACTGACTCAACATCCATCTATCGGCTGCACTATCATATAAAACAATAGGATCACCACGGTTAGTTGATTCACACAAACCACCAAAACCAGACCACAATTGGTTAATAGCAATTGGGCCTACCAGTTGATTACCATCTTTGTCCCAAATAGCTAAAGCAGTATTAACCATTTGAACAACATGGTTAGGCCCAACATCAGCTACGGTATCTGGCGGAACGGCACCCGTCACGTTACCCATACCATCGAAACCCGTTTCGATTGAAGGTATTAAGGGAGAAAAAGCATCACGCTTTTGCTGAGTTTGGAGAACGGGATCACCTGCAAAGTCTACATTTTTTTGTAGTATGTCTTTTGCAAAAGGATGATTTTGATTAGGAACTTCTCTAATCAAGTCAACACCAGGTATTTTTTCACCTGACTGACTTAATTTGTACTTACGCGCGTTGGTAATTTCTGGCAACGGTTTGGCCACAGTGCGCAATGGCTCACTGAGTTTTGGCTTTGACAATACGACCTTAACAGAATCACGATCTCCTGCCTCGGCAACATTAGCCCCCCCAAAGATAGCAGTGGTACCTAATAAGCCTGCTATGCATAACCTGACCAAAGTTTTATTGGTGTTTGACACAATAACTCCTTGTATAGATTGATTATTTAATGATTACTAAGCTCCCCCCATCACACAACGCTGGGTTATATGAATTTTTAGAGCTACAATTTTATAACACAAGCCTCTGCGATATACTGTAGAAAGTTGTAGTCATTTGTAGCTGACTGCGTGACATGTTTTGTATATTTCAACTCTCAAGAAAGTTGATTAGCTCTCACTGGTCGGATTCTTTTCCCTCTTCCGAGTCCTTTTCCTGCTCGTCCTGCTTGTATTTTTTATCGATTAACTCTTTAGGATACTCAGGATTAGGCACCTCACAAACTCCCTGTTCGTTTTTATATTCATCATCACAATCCTGCTTTTTTAATTCTGATTCTCCAGATATCTCACTCAAGGGTCTGCTCTCTTGAGGTGTTACCGTTTGTTGCGATTCAAGGTTAGTTTTATCTGCCATCTCATCGTCCTTTGCCGAGTCGTTAGCGCAACCCGTAACTAACAATGCTCCTACAAGCCCACTAAAAATGATTACCTTTAAAACTTGCTTCATAATGATTTGCTCCATTGTCATTTTTATTAAGTTAACTCAGGGAACCCCCTTATCTAGCAACAGCCTACTGATTATGGCGGTCTTCTAATAGTTCAATTTTGTAGCCATCGGGATCTTCTGCGAAAGCCAGTACCGTGGTACCGTGTTTCATGGGTCCCGGTTCGCGAGTAATATTTCCGCCAGCTTGACGAATTTTTTCACAGGCTTCATACACATCGTCCACGGCGATGGCGATATGGCCGAAAGCATTGCCCATATCATAATCGTCGGTATCCCAGTTATGAGTCAATTCGAGTACAGTATTGTCTTTTTCCTCGCCATAACCGACAAAAGCCAATGTAAAACGGCCAGATTCATAATCGTGCTTGCGAATTAACTTCATCCCTAAAACATTGGTGTAAAAGTCCAGTGCTTTATCCAGATCTCGAACTCGTAGCATTGTGTGTAAGATTCTCATTATTCCTCCGAAGGTTATTTGTCGGTGACGCTTTAGTTGCAAGCATGACTTGCAAATATACCCGATCTACTTGGCAATGTACGTTTCTGAGTTCTGCCATGATGCTAGTGCAAAACACGACTAGTAAATACGCGACTTTAAGGGAATGTCCACACCCTTGATCACGGCAATTGCATCATGGTAAAACTCCCAAAGGGCGAGGCTAAAAGCGCTTTATACCGCGTTAGATGTTGTTGATTTGGGCTCACCAGGTCTTCCAACATCTGCCTTGTCTAAAACGCTTTATATCTCCCGCTGAAATCGTGCATTTCCAAGCAGATTGGGTATAATGACCCGCCATTATAGCAAGTAAATGGTTAAGCGCCTTAAGGCACTAATTTTATGCAAAGCATTACAATAACTCGTCCAGACGACTGGCACATCCACCTGCGTTCCGGCGCAGCCTTGCAACATACGGTTAAAGACGCAGCTCGCCAATTTGCGCGCGCGATTGTGATGCCGAATCTTGCTCCCCCTGTAACGAACGTTGAGCAGGCGAAAAGCTACCGCGATTGCATTTTGCGCTATAAAACTGACAGCGCTCAATTCGAACCATTAATGACCTTGTATTTAACCGATAACACTTCTGTTGCAGACATAGAGGAAGCGGCTGAGTCTGATTTTGTTAAAGCATGTAAGCTTTATCCAGCGGGTGCTACCACTAATTCAGACTCAGGTTTGACCGATATTGAGAAGGCTTACCCAGTCTTCGAGAAAATGGCTGAGCTTGGTATGCCATTATTAGTGCATGGCGAAGTCACATCTCCAGAGATCGATGTATTTGATCGTGAAAAAGTATTTATTGAGACCAAACTGCGCCCGATTATTGAGCAGTTCCCCAACCTCAAGGTCGTACTAGAACACATTACCACCCAAGATGCGGTTGAGTTTGTCTCGTCGCAAGGCCCCAATGTTGCCGCAACCATTACCGTGCACCATCTGTTACTTAACCGCAATGATATGCTAGTTGGCGGCATCCGTCCTCACCTTTATTGTTTGCCAATACTGAAGCGTCAGCAACATCAGGCGGCCTTAATTGCAGCAGCAACCTCGGGTTCACCAAAATTTTTCCTCGGCACCGATAGCGCCCCTCATACCAAAGAAAAAAAAGAAACCGCCTGCGGTTGTGCGGGTGTTTACACCGCTTATTCTGCGATTGAGTTATATGCCGAAGTGTTCGAATCTCATAATGCGCTCGACAAGTTAGAAGCATTTGCCAGTTTTTATGGCCCCGATTTTTATGGCCTACCACGCAATACCGACACTATAACGCTGGTCAAAGAGTCTTGGAAAGTTCCCAAAAAACTGTGCCTTGGTAACGATACACTGGTTCCATTTCGCGCGGGCGAAACCATCGAATGGAAAATAAGAGACAATGCTTAACTTGAGTATGAAGGAGCGATTTCGAGGCTTCTTCCCTGTTATTATCGATGTGGAAACCGGTGGTTTTAATGCATCAACCGATGCTCTATTAGAGTTAGCGGCTGTAACCACCGGTTTTAACGCTCAAGGCAAACTCGAAATAAAAAACAGCTATCATTTCAATGTCGAGCCATTCGAAGGCGCTAATATTGAGCAGAAGGCTTTGGATTTTACCGGCATTGATCCTGATAACCCATTGCGGGGAGCTATTCCAGAACATAGAGCATTAAAATCTCTATTTAAAGATCTTCGCACGGAACAAAAAGAAGCTGAGTGCAATCGATGTGTTCTAGTCGGCCACAACTCCTGGTTTGACCTAAGTTTTTTAAATGCTGCCAGCGAACGTGTGGATATTAAACGTAATCCTTTTCACCCTTTTACCAGTTTTGATACAGCATCCTTATCAGCTTTAATGCTTGGGCATACCGTGCTCGCCCAGGCCTGCGGCTTGGCTGGAATTGAATTCAGTCAGAAAGAAGCCCATTCCGCCCTGTATGACGCGACCAAAACCGCTGAGTTATTCTGCTTACTGGTTAATCGCGCCAATCAATTTTAAAAATGGCTCGTGAACTATTGGCTGTTGTATAAACAACGGCCACATAGCTCCTCGCAAGTCATTTGCAATATTAGCGCCTTCTCAACCAGCTTCAGTCGCTCTGGCGTTGTCGATCTTAGTTCTTCATAACTGACCAGGCCAGAGTCAAACAAGTCGTTCAGCCGCCGACCTTTCCAGCAAGCCACTACGGCTCCAGAAGTCGGCTCTACTAATTGTAACTCTGGCTGTCGTTTATCCAGCCAGGCATTGATCATATAAGTCATTCTTAACCCTTTTTATTATCTTTACACTCAAATATTTCCAAACAACACTAACGAGAATAATTCTCATTCGCATAACATGCAATAGCTAATCTGCATTTTTATTAAAAAGTTCACAGCTCGGGGTGCATTCCAATTAAATTGCACTTATGCTTAAGGAAATATTTACAATTCAATGTGGTTAAATAACGATGATAAAACAAGCGCTTACCGCTATTACCCTGCTGACTGGATTAACAGTTGGAGCTAACGCTATGGATAAACCTTCAAACCCAAAAGCTAAAACAGCCATTGTTATCCACGGTGGTGCCGGAACCATCCTAAAGTCGAAAATGACACCAGAGATTGAGCAAGCCTATATTGAAGCCTTGGAGCATGCGCTAAAAACCGGACACGCCATTCTAGAAAAAGGTGGCTCGAGTACTGAGGCAGTCAAGGCAACTATTGTGACCATGGAAGACTCACCGCTATTTAATGCTGGCAAAGGTGCAGTCTTTACTCATGACGGTAACAACGAACTGGATGCTTCCATCATGGTCAGCAACGATTTATCAGCTGGAGCTATTGCCGGTGTCAGCCATATTAAGAACCCTATTCTGCTGGCGGATAAGGTTCGCACCGATTCAAAGCATGTATTGATGGCGCGTGAAGGTGCTGAAGAATTCGCCAAAGAGCAAAGCTTCGAACTCGTTGATCCGACGTACTTCTTTACACAAAACCGATGGGATCAATTGCAAAAAATCCTCAAAGAAGATCCGGACAAAATGCAACTGTCAGAAGACGAAGCTAAGAATTCTAAATTTGGTACTGTAGGTGCAGTGGCGCTGGATAAAGATGGCGTCATCACCGCAGGCACATCTACCGGAGGCATGACCAACAAGCGCTACGCGCGGATTGGCGACTCGCCCATTATTGGTGCCGGCACCTACGCCAATGCACATTGTGGCATTTCAGCAACAGGCCATGGCGAATACTTCATTAGAGCGGCAGTAGCCTATGATATTTGTGCATTGGTGGAATACAAAGACGAAACCATTCAAGGTGCCGCTGACATTGTTATCCTCGACAAACTCAAAAAGATGGGCGGCGACGGTGGCGTGATTGGTCTAGATAAAGACGGTAATATTATGATGAGCTTTAACACACCAGGCATGTACCGCGGTGCGATCGACATAGATGGCAACATCACGATTGAAATTTATCAGAAACAATAAAGCCGATAGCAGGCGCGAATAGGAGTTTTTATGGACACAAAAACACTGGGTATTATCAGCATCGTAATACTTTCCAGCCTCTTGAGCGCCTGCAATGACGATTCTTCTAAAGAGTCAAACAAAGCAAAATCAGAAGCCCAAAATGATGATGAGATTGGTGTTCTGGAACCTTATTTAGAAGAACCCGTCTTAGAGTCACACCACAATGGTGAACGAAAATTTGGTCTCTACTATGAAAGCAATAGGCAAGGAAAATTCCAAGACTGTAAAACAGGTAAGCAATACATTGTCTATCTCAATGAGGAAAACAGTCTACTCCACACAACCTACTTTGCATTAGCCCAAGATAATGAGCAAAGACTACTGTTCGAACTAGTCGCTAAAATCGAGACTGATAATAATGACGTCAGCATACTTCAAACACAGAAACTTTTAAGAGTTGTTCATCTAGGCAGCTGCCCTTGATATACCTTTAACCCCCAGCCGCCCCCTTCTCTTGTTGGCCCCAGACTTAATATATTCTGACACTTTCCTGCCCCTTTCCAGCTCCCTGACTCCATACTTATTGGAGCATAACCGCATCAAAAATGACTTAAATTTCATACACTTTAATGCAGATATGAAGCGGTCATTTGTTCCTTTCTACTGTACTATAAAATCACCCACGTTAAATCCTAAATAGACATCAAGAATAAATAACTTGGGTATAACCATAACAATTTCACCATAGCTAAAAGGAACTTCACATGTCATTTAATTATTCTAAATTTTTTAAAGGAACCAACCCAGAGCCTGCTGGCGAATCCCAAGGATATCCAGTCCCTGGTCGCCAATCTGCGACATCCGACGAGATAGCTGGCAATGCTTTTTTTTGCTTCGCAATGTGACTGGCAAAACGTTGTTAATGAAGAATATGACTACATCGTTATCGGAACAGGCCCAACCGGCGTTGCCTTTATCGAGCAAATCTACTCGCTTAATCCAAAAGCAAAAATACTGATGCTGGAAAGAGGTGGTTTCTGGCTACCCGTGCATTACCAAATGCTACCCGATGCCTTTGCTCAAACTACCGGCTCACCACCAACCACCTACCCGTGGTCACGAACTCGAAAAATGGTCACCACCTCACCAGACTTTTTCCAGGCTGGATACATCCCTGTTGTAGGTGGCCGCTCAACTTATTGGAGCGCCTGGAGCCCCTCGCCTACCCCCAACCTGATGCGAGACTGGCCACAGGAAATGATCGACGTTACCTTACAGCCCGACTTTTGGGAAAGAGCCAAAAAGTTTTTGCATGTTACGTCGATGGATAAAATCAATGATGGTGTCTACGGCAATCTGCAATCACAGCTGGATACCAATATCGCCAATAACTTTAAGCAGTTTGTTCCAACTGCGGAGAATGCTTTTCCAGCACCCATCGCTGTCGCCAACCCAGAATGGAAGACCGTCAAGTTTTATAAGTACTCAACGGTAGGCACCTTATTAAACATCCATCAAAAACAAAAAGACTTGTCTCAGACAGGTGATGGGGAACCTCTCACGATTGTCGACCAATGTGTTGTTGAGCAGTTAGTGCATGATAACGAAGGCCAGGTCATAGCCATCAGCACCAGCAGAGGAAGCGTTAATGTTGCCAATGCAAAAATTATTTTAGCCATGGGCGCGATTCCACCAGCAACACTTCTTATGAATTCTTTCAAAGACAGTCTTCCCAATGCCGGACAAAGGTATACCGGACACTTTATGTCACACGTTACCGCACGTGTTAAACGCTCAGCTTTTGATGACCTATCCAACTTAGAAATAGGTGCAGTTTACCTTGAAGGAAAAGCGAGCAATGGCCTTCAATACCATGTTCAAGCTAGCGTTTTTGCCGAACAGAATCCCGCCGAGGATAGCACTACGCTGGCTCGTGAGTGTCCTGATGCTGCAGCGGCTCCAACCAGCGAGCAGATGCTGGGTTCTGAAGATTACGTTGTTTTTGTCTGCGCCACTTTAGGCGAAGTCAGCGAGAAAAATGACAACAACTGGATAAAGCCCAATCACAACCAGGACCCAACCACCAACATTAATCTTCAGTTATTACTGGGCGATGAGGATAGACAATTATGGGACGAACTGGACGATGCTACCTACCAAACGATTGCTGCACTATCATCAAAACAATCAACTCCCGAGATCGAATACTGGGTTGATAAGCCTGATGGTAGCGGCTATTGGACATCCGACAAGCCACCACAAGATCAAATCCGACTCAACATCATTGTTCATGAGGCATCCCAGTTATGGGTCGGAGTCGATCCTAATGACTCTGTCGTCGGCCTCGATTACCGCCCCCATGATGTCAACAATGTCTATATTACTGGTGCCGGGCTCTTCCCTACTTCTGGCTCATGGAATCCCACCCTGACCATGTGTGGATTTGCTCAGGACTTAGCTACAAAGCTGGAACAATAACCCGCCCTACCTTTATTGAACATAAAAAAAGCCCGATAAAAAACTACTGGGCTTTTTACCAATCTAATTATGCAGGACATTATTCAAGTTCGAGGCGCCTGACTGTTTTTTAGCGGAGGCGACCTTCAGGGTCGTTGAGCACAAAAAAAGCCTGATGAAACGCCAGGCTTTCTTACAAGGAATTGCGCAGGAAAATGGTCCAAATTCGAGGCGGTTAATCATTTTTCAGCGGAGGTGACCAATTAGGTCATTAAGCATTAAAAATGATTAACCAACAAAGAAGTTGGACAATTTAACCAATAATCAAAAGCACAAAAAAACCCCTCAAAACTGCTGGGCTTTTCATCAACCTAATTACGCAGGAAAATTATTCAAGTTCGAGGCGCCTGACTGTTTTTTAGCGGAGGCGACCTCTAGGGTCGTTGAGCATCAAAAACAGGCAGGCAACAAAGAAATTGGATAATTTAACCAGTAATTTATAGTTTGTCGGCAGACTCAGATAGATACTTAGCCACACCTTCAGGCGTCGCATCCATACCTTTATCACCTTTGTTCCAACCTGCTGGGCAAACTTCGCCGTGCTCTTCGTGGAATTGTAGCGCGTCAACCATACGAATTAATTCGTCAACGTTACGGCCTAGTGGTAGGTCGTTAACTACTTGGTGGCGAACAACGCCATCTTTGTCGATTAGGAATGAGCCACGGAAAGCGACACCTGCTTCTGGATGCTCAACATCAAACGCTTGGCAGATTTCGTGTTTTACGTCAGCTACCAGGGTATAACCAACTTGGCCAATACCGCCGTTGTTGATGTCGGTGTTACGCCATGCGTTGTGAGTGAAGTGAGAATCGATTGAAACACCGATTACTTCTACGCCACGCTTTTTGAACTCTTCAAGACGGTGGTCGAATGCAATTAATTCTGATGGACATACGAATGTGAAGTCTAACGGGTAGAAAAAGACAACAGTTGGCTTGCCTTTGGTTGTTTCGGCAAAGTTAAAGTCTTCTACGATCTCGCCGTTGCCTAATACTGCTGCTGCCGTGAAATCTGGTGCCTTGCGGCCTACTAATACTCCCATTATTTCCTCCAAGAGTGTGTTTATTCAATTTAGGTGTGCGTATTATACGCTGATATGGCAATAATTCTTAAGACCTTTCACAAAAGATTAAAAGTCTTTTTTTGCTGTATAAAACTTGAACGACAACACTTAACTCAGTAATTGGGGGCTATCACTGAGTGGGCGCTGATACCCTTACGGGTTTGCTCAAAACTTTCTCGCATCAGGGTTCTGAACCATTTATGCAGCGCTGTCTGATGTTGTCGTTCATGCCAGTAAAGATATATGTCCAGTTTCGGCAGTTTCAAGGGCATTTCCTTCATAACCACACCATAGCGATCGCATTCTTTTTCCGCCACCAGACGCGGCATCGAAAACATCAGGTCGGTGCGGCTACAAATATCCAGCGCTAAGTGAAAAGTGGGCACATACAATGCAATTTTTCGTGATAGTCCCTGCTTTTCGAGAGTACGGTCAATGAAAGGCTTACCTTTACCGGTTACCGTCACCAGTCCGTGTCGTTGCTTTAAGTACTCGTCAAGACTGATTGATTTTTGTTTTGCCAGCCTATGCTGCTTTGACATGACTAATACAAAATCATGCTGAATCAGGTGGAAGCTATGATACTTGGTACTTTCAAATGACTTGTCTTCTTCACCAACCAGAAAATCGATGTCACCCTGCTCCAGCAAAGAAATCCCATCGGGACGAATATTAAAAGAGCGCAACGCAACGTTAGGCGCCTGAGCTTGTAAATCTTGCCATAGGTTGGGCATGAACAGGCTCATCTCTAAATCCATCGACATAATGCTGATTTCGCCTTTGGCTTTTGCCGGGTCAAACTTTTCCGGCTGGATCATGCACATAAAATCAGCGAGCCAGCTTTTAAGCCTCGGCTGTAACTCCGTCGCTTTGTCAGTTAACTGATAACCGTTTCCAACCCTTACCAACAAAGGATCATCCAGCATTTCCCGCAGTCTTTGTAAAGAGCGACTGACTGCCGGTTGGCTCATGTGAAGTCGATCCGCGGCATTAGAAATATGTTTTTCTTCAAGCAGTACATCCAGTAGCACCAGCAAATTCATATCTAAGGAACGAATATTCTCGGTTTGCATAACAACTATCTTTTTGATGCATTTCACGCATAACTATAAACCAGTTACAGTCATTCCATCAAGTCAATACATTCAATTTGGAGTTAAATATGAGCAAGAAGCAAGTTGTTGTGGTTTATCACAGTGGTTATGGCCACACTAAAGTACTCGCAGAGCAGGTACATCAAGGGGCTCTTGACGCTGATACGGATGCAGTTCTGGTTGCTGTTGGTGAAGTCGATGAGCATTGGGATACATTAGCTAAGGCGGACGCCATCATTTTTGGTAGCCCCACTTATATGGGTAGCGTGAGTGCTGATTTTAAAGCTTTTATGGATAAATCCTCCAAGGTATGGGCAGAGCAAGGCTGGAAAGACAAACTAGCAGCAGGTTTCACCAATTCAGGGTCTATGAGCGGCGACAAGCTCAATACTTTAATTCAGCTATCAGTATTTGCAGCCCAACAGAGCATGCTGTGGGTCAGTTTAGGAATTATGCCTGGTAATAATAGCACTCAGGGTTCGCCTGATGATTTAAACCGTATTGGTAGCTACTTAGGAGCCATGGCACAAAGCAATACTGATCAGGGTGCCGACCTTGCTCCACTGCAGAGCGATCGTGAAACTGCGCGCTTACTGGGGACACGCGTTGCTGAAATAGCCAATAAATTCAACTAGTTAATAATTTAAAGCTGGATTTCACGCCACCTTCACAGGTAGTACGCTAAGGTCACTTTATCAGTTCCCAACTGTGTTGTTGCAAAGCGTGCTGTTGCAATCTTGTTATTGAAATCTGTATTCAACAGACTCGTCTGAAACAAGGAAGTTATTTGTGACACTTCCCCTGGCCACCTCGTGTGGCCTTTTTTTTGCCTGTAAGCCAATCAACAGCCCAATCCTTTCTTGTTGATTTGGATAAAACAAATTCTAAATGCCAATGCAAGAGCAGTTGACAATCATTCGCATTTAGATATAATCTTAACCATCGAACACTTTTTACCCAACTACTATGTACGTTTGCCTTTGTAAAGCTATCACAGATAAGCAAATTAAAGACGCTGCTTTCAACGGCGCATCCAGTATGCGTTGCCTGAATAAAGAGCTTGGCGTTGCTACCCAATGTGGTAAATGTGCAGTCACTGCAAAGCAGATTTTGCGCGAGCATCATAGTCAGGTCACACAATTTGACCCGCAAACAACACCGAGTTTTGTGGATGCAACTTTAGGCAAAGCCTTAAAATAGCAAAGCAGTCTCTACTTCAGAAAGCCGCTCCTCATGAGCGGCTTTTTTATATCTGCCTTTCTGCAATAGTTACCAGCAACAGTGCTCAGTTATTATTCACAACAAGCGCCTTACCGAGGACACTTCCTTCGGCCGCCTTATTTCGCTACTCAGCGAGTTACTTTTAAAGAATACATCCTTGTATTCTGCTAAAGCCAGCGTCGTTCACTCCGCTGTTCAAATTTGCTCCAGACAAATTTGTCTTGCTCTGAGTAACCACAAAACCGTCGGGAACGATTTTGAACAGCAAAGCTGGCGCGAAGGGTGAAGTACAGGATGTACTTCATAAAAGAAGACCACCCCGTGATTGAGGTTTCGCTTCGCTCAACTTCCTTCGTCTCCGCCAAGCCACTTAACGCAGGGTCTGCCCCCTTGGGTGCCGTAAAATACGTTCCATCTCCCTAAAGGGATTCCTATCAGTCACAGATTTGAATTGCTATGTCTTGGCTACTACTCAACTCAATCAAAAGGGGTTTATTGGTGCTAGACTTAGCTACTCAGTCTGAGTCGACTAATAGTTCTTAAGACTGATAACTTAATTTTATATACCACTCCATAATATTTTTTTTCAACAACCACTCTCAAATAAGAACTCATACCATTTGGCAATCATTCTAATTTACATTTAAATTCAATAAGTTACGTATCTTCAAACTTGCTTGATCCAGGTCAAAGTCGTACAATCGTTGAATACATTCTTAACTATCGGATTAAAAACAATGAAAGGCGACGCAAAAGTTATAGAAATTCTTAACCAAGCATTGGGCAATGAATTAGTTGCTATCAATCAATATTTTTTGCATGCGCGCATGTACAAGGATTGGGGCTTAAAAGAGCTGGCCGATCATGAGTACGAAGAATCGATTGATGAGATGAAGCATGCGGATATGCTGATTGAGCGTATTCTGTTTTTGGAAGGCCTACCCAATCTACAAGACTTGGGCCGTTTACGCATCGGTGAAAATACCAAAGAGATGCTGGAGTGTGATTTAGCGTTAGAGCTTGATGCGATTCCAGACTTACGCGATGGCATCAAGTACTGTGAAGAAGTTCGTGATTATGTTAGTCGCGATCTTCTCAATCACATTCTTGAAAGTGAAGAAGAACACGTCGACTGGTTGGAAACTCAATTAAGTTTGATTGATACAATCGGTATACAAAATTATCTGGCTGAAAAAATGAAGGAAGGCGGAAATTAGTCGAGAGCTTTTCGAACAAAGGGTAGCAACTGCTGCCCTTTTTTATGAGGCTTCTTTAAGCACCACTCTGACTTCATGTCATTCACCACGGGCTTCCCCTAAAGCTACCTAACTCTATCGGGATAATCGGTAAAGATACCATCAACACCCATCGCTTTCACTTTAGCAATATTGTCAGGGTCATTCACAGTATGGACGTAAAGCAACATCCCTTCCTCATGTACTTTTTCCACAAGCTCCTTGCTAACCAGGCTTAAACTTGGATGAAAACTATAGGCGTTGACATCGCGTGCAAAGCTCAATGCGACATCGGGTAACTCATCAGCGATAACACCAATTTGTATATCAGGATCAAGTTGGCGTACCAAAAATAACTCAGAGTACAAATACGACGAGATAATAAAGTTTTCTTTTTTATACCGGTCTTTATCGAGCATTTTCACCAATTCCATAACCAGACTAGCAGTTCGCAATCCTTTGAGTTCGATATTAATAAAAGTATCGATATTAATCAGCTCAATGACGTCATGCAGCAAAGGAATCTTCTCGCCCTGCCCTGCATCAAGACTACGCAAATAGTCTATTGAGTGATCGAGTAGTAAGCCTGAGCCATTGGTCGTTCTTTCCAGAGTATCATCGTGAAAGACCAGTAAATGACCATCAATATTTTGCACATCAAACTCAACACCATCGACTCCAAGCTCTAATGCTTTGCGAAAAGATAATAAAGTATTTTCGGGAGCCAGCCCCATAGCGCCACGATGGCCGATAACTTTCATGCTATTTACCGCTCTTTTGCTTCTTATCTCTAACCTTCAAGTTGGTGCCAAAAGATTTGGTCTCAAACAAATCAATAACCTTAATCAGATCGCTTAACTTCTTATAACCGTAATTGCGAATATCAATCGATGATTTGTTAGCTATAAAAGAGCCGATAGGACCTAATGAAGCCCAGCCATCATCATCCGAAGTCATTTCAATAGCGTTCCTGATAAGTTCGATAAGTTTGGTATCTTGCTTAAGCTTACTCGGAGAGAATTTCGAAACTTCTGTATTGTCCAGCTTGGCACCCAATTCTAAAAACCGGGTACAAGCATTGCGAAAAGAATCGGGGGTCTTGGTTTCGCCATAACCAAAAACCAGCTTGCCTTCGTTAATAAGACGGGTGGCCAAAGGAGTAAAATCACAATCGGAAGTGACCAGGCAAAAGACATCAACATCCTTTCCATACAGAACATCCATCACATCAATGGCCATTGCCAGATCAGTTGCGTTCTTTCCTTTAGTTAAATCAAATTGCTGAATTGGCTGAATGGCAAACTCTAATAGAATATCTTCCCAGCCTTTCAGGTTAGCATTTTTCCAGTTGCCATAGGCCTTGCGAATAATGACCATGCCATGGTTAGCAAGGTCCGATAAAATCAAATCGAAATATTTGCTCGAAGCATTATCCGCATCGACAAACAGTGCTATGTGCTTATTGTGTTCCATATTTTTCCTTCCATAAAAAAATGCCGCATATAGCGGCATTTAATCATATTAGCTGTTTGGGTAAAACGATGTTTTACTCAGGCTGGGTACCATAAGACTCATTAAGAGCTTCTTGTAACTCACCCTGTTGGAACATCTCTAGAATGATGTCACAACCGCCCAATAGCTCACCATCAACCCACAACTGTGGGAAAGTTGGCCAGTTAGCGTATTTTGGAAGCTCTGCGCGAATATCTGGATTTTGCAAAATATCAACATAGGCAAATTCATGGCCACACTGCATCAACGCCTGTACCGCTTGAGCTGAGAAACCACACATCGGTAGTTTCGGTGAACCTTTCATGTAAATTAAAACTTTGTTGTCTGCAATCTGTTGTTTGATTTGCTCAATAGTGTCGCTCATGTAAAACCTCGAAATTTGTTAATGGGGCGCCCGACCCTGTATCAGATGGCGGCGATTATAACGCTTTTCAAGGGCGATGAGCACCGTTAATCGCAAGAAATCTTGATCTGCATCTATGCAATCGGAATTCTTGTCGCTACAATGCGTTACTAAATGAGAATTAGTTTCAATTAGGCACTGTTAAGGGCAGATAATTCAGCATCTATGAGCGAATTTAGCGAGCACCCTATCCTGCAACTGGACAATGTTCAGTGTCGCCACGGCGAACAAGTCATTGTTAACCATATCAGTTTTAAGCTCAAAGCAGGTGATAGTGCCTGTCTTTTGGGTCCCAGCGGTTGCGGCAAAACGACTCTATTAAGAGCGGTCGCCGGGCTCGAGCCGATTTATGAAGGCTTTATCAGTATTCATGGGCAGTTCTGCTCGAAACCCGATTTCGCGCTACCGCCTGAAAAACGTCATTTGGGCTTAGTATTCCAGGATCATGCTCTCTTCCCTCATTTAGATATCTTCGATAACGTCGCCTTTGGTTTACGACATCTGGCGCGAAAAGAACGTCGTGAAAGAGTTCAGGAATGCTTGGAGCTGGTGGGGCTTGAGGCTATGGAAAAACGTTATCCCCATCAGTTGTCCGGTGGTCAACAACAACGCGTTGCCCTAGCCCGCAGTATCGCCCCGCGCCCTCAATTGATTTTATTGGACGAACCTTTTTCCAGCTTGGATACACACCTTCGCCGCTCATTGGCGCGGGAACTCAAAGGCCTATTAAAAGAGCAGAATATTGCTAGCTTGCTAGTCACTCACGATCAACAAGAAGCTTTTGCCATGGCCGACTACATTGGTGTGATGCATCAAGGCAAATTGTTACAGTGGGATACGCCCTATAACCTCTACCACAAACCCGTAGATGCGCAAATCGCTTCCTTTATTGGCGAAGGGCATTTCATCGCAGGCCAAATTTCCGATCATCAACACGTCAATACCGTGCTCGGTAATTTCACCATCGCCAATGGTCAAACATTTGCGCCCAATGACCACGTTCTGGTGCTGATGCGCCCCGATGACGTTAAACCCAATATGACCTCTCCGCTGCGCGGAAAGGTCACTCACAAAGTCTTTAAAGGCGCGATCATCGAATATGAGCTGGAATTGGCGAATAAAGAGCAGTTAAAAGCTATTTTTCCTAGCCACCATGACTATCCTCTATCACAAGATATAGGGTTCGACCTGGATGTGAAGCACTTGATCGTGTATCCAGATCACATTTCTTTGTAAAATTTTTAACCAATTTAAAAAAAATGCAAATGTGACTTAAAACGCTTGATCCAGCGCAAGCCCAAGCCCCGCAAGGCCTCCCGACTTACCCACCATTTGCTAACAATTTATCCACAGAAAATTCCCCAAGATATACTCTTGCCAAGCGTTAAAAAACGCACTATCTTGTATCCATTGCGACAGCAACTAACTATATATAGTGAATCAAGAAGTTCGTCTAACTTGTTGATTCTCTGTAATCTCAGTCAAAAAACGAACAAAAAACAGCCAATCGGCAAATAATGCAAAGAGGTCTGTGGAGGAATAATGGAAACCGAAGTCAGCAAACCTGAACAATCAGCTGCCAAAACACCAACTAATACACCATCCCGTCCGGAAATCGAAGCTACCAAACCAGGTGAGATTCGGGTTATTCGCCGTAATGGAAAAGTGACGCCATATGACGACAGCAAGATCGAAGTCGCCATGACCAAAGCGTTTCTAGCCGTCGAAGGTGGAGCAGCAGCAGCTTCCAGCCGTGTGCACGAAACGGTACGTCAATTAACCAAGCAAATCACTGATGCGTTCAAACGCAGAATGCCTGGCGGCGGTATCATCCATATTGAAGACGTCCAGGATCAGGTTGAACTGGCCTTGATGCGTAATGGTGAACAAAAAGTCGCTCGTTCTTATGTGTTATACCGTGAAGAACGTTCACGCGAACGCGCCGCTCGCGACACAGCCAAGCTTGATGCTCTGGTTGGCGACAATCAGGTAATGGTGACGGTTGAAGACGGTAGTAAACGCCCATTAGATGTTGAACGTTTGCATACGGTTGTGGTTGAAGCCTGTAAAGATCTGTCTGACGTTGAACCAGACCAAATCCTTAAAGATACCATGCGTAACTTGTACGATGGCGTTGCTATTAAGGACGCCTACCAGGCATTGGTCATGACCGCTCGTACCATGATCGAGAAAGAGCCAAACTATACTTACGTAACTGCTCGCTTACTGTTAGATAGCATTCGCTCTGAAGCTCTAAGAGAACTCGGTGTTGCAAAACGCGCCACACAAAGTGAAATGAACGCGATCTATCCAGAAGCCTTCAAGGCTTACTTGAGCGTTGGCGTTGAAAATGAATTGTTAAGTCCAGAGCTTCTGAGCTTTGATCTCGACAAGATCGCTAATGCCATCAAGCCTGAGCGTGACATGCTGTTTACTTACCTAGGCATTCAAACGCTATTCGACCGCTACTTCATCCATAAAGACGAAGTCCGTATCGAACTTCCTCAGGTGTTCTGGATGCGTGTGGCGATGGGCTTGGCGGTCAACGAAGATGATCGTGAAGCGCGTGCGATTGAGTTCTATGATGTGCTATCTACATTCCACTATATGAGCTCAACTCCTACTCTATTCAACTCAGGTACTTTGCGTCCTCAGCTTTCAAGCTGCTACCTGACCAATGTTCCTGATGACCTCGACGGCATTTACGGCGCGATTAAAGATAACGCCCTATTGTCAAAATTTGCCGGTGGTTTAGGTAACGACTGGACGCCAGTACGTGGCCTTGGAGCTTACATCAAAGGCACTAACGGCAAATCACAAGGTGTTGTGCCCTTCTTGAAAGTGGCTAACGACACTGCAGTTGCAGTCAACCAGGGCGGCAAGCGTAAAGGCGCGGTCTGTGCTTACCTTGAAACCTGGCACATTGATATCGAGGAATTCCTTGAGCTGCGTAAAAACACCGGTGATGATCGTCGTCGTACTCACGATATGAACTCTGCCAACTGGGTGCCTGACTTGTTCCTGAAACGCGTCAGCTCCGATGGTGATTGGACATTATTCAGCCCGAACGAAGTGCCTGATTTGCACGACCTTTACGGTAAAGAGTTCGAAGAGCGTTACGAATACTACGAAGAAATGGCTAAATACGGCAAGATCAAAACCGCTAAGACCATTCCTGCAAATGTTCTATGGCGCAAAATGTTATCAATGTTGTTCGAAACGGGTCATCCTTGGATTACTTTCAAAGACCCTTGTAACCTGCGTTCACCGCAACAGCATGTGGGTGTTGTCCACAGCTCTAATCTGTGTACCGAGATTACTTTGAACACCAAAGCCGGTGAAGAAATTGCAGTCTGTAACCTGGGTTCAGTCAATTTGCCGAAGCACATGAAAGACGGCAAGTTGGACACTGAGCAGCTGGAAAAAACAGTTTCTACAGCGGTTCGTATGTTGGACAACGTGATTGATATTAACTTCTATCCGGTAGATACCGCACGCAAATCGAATATGCGTCACCGTCCAGTGGGTCTTGGCCTAATGGGCTTCCAGGACGCTCTGTACTTGCAGAAAATTCCTTACACCTCAGAAGCAGCGGTTGAATTTGCTGACAATGCGATGGAAGCGATTTCATACTACGCCATTCAGGCATCAACGGATCTTGCTGAAGAGCGCGGTTCTTATGAAAGCTTCGCCGGTTCTCTATGGTCGCAAGGCGTTCTACCGATTGACTCGATTGAAAAGTTAATCGAAGAACGTGGTGCGGAGTTCATCGAAGTGGATACCAGTTCAACAATGGATTGGGGTACATTACGCGAGCGTGTCAAAACAATTGGTATGCGTAACTCTAACGTGATGGCCATTGCACCAACTGCAACCATCTCTAACATCTCTGGCGTCTCTCAATCAATTGAGCCGACCTACCAGAACCTGTACGTGAAATCGAACCTGTCAGGCGAGTTCACGGTAGTTAATCCATACATGGTTAAAGAACTGAAAGCTCGCAAGCTGTGGGATTCTGTGATGGTTAATGACCTGAAATACTACGAAGGTAGTTTGCAGCACATTGACCGCATCCCAAGTGAAATTAAAGAGCTGTTCGCAACCGCCTTTGAAGTGGAACCAAAATGGTTAGTGGAAGCAGCAAGCCGTCGCCAGAAATGGATCGACCAAGCGCAATCGCTCAACCTATACATGAGCGAACCATCCGGTAAGAAACTGGATATGGTCTATCGCATGGCCTGGTTCCGTGGCTTGAAAACCACTTACTACTTGCGTTCACTAGGCGCAACCAGTACTGAGAAATCAACCATCAGTGATGGCAAGCTCAACGCCGTATCCTCTGGTCCAGCACCAGTCGGCTCGGCAGCACCAGCGGCTTGTGCACTTGATGACCCAGATTGCGAGGCTTGCCAATAACGGCAAGCTTTTCGCTTAAGTGAATAACTAAAAAGAGAAGTGACGACAATGGAATGGGGTCGCAACGAAAGTTCGCCCCTTTTTTCACGAAAATAAAATTGCAATGCAAAAGCGTGAAAAGCACAACCAAATTTAAGAGAGGTAAACATGTTCAACTGGGATGATTACAACAAAGAGGAAAAGGCCGAAGCGCCGAAGAAAGCACAACCCGCTCCTGCTCCCGTAGTCGAAGAGCAGCAAGAGCAAGCTGCGCCTGCACAACAGGCAGCGGCTGAGCCAAAAGCAACTCAAGAAGAGTATGTAGAGCCAGAAGCATTAGACAATCTTGCTAAAGCACAAGCAGCTTTAGAAGAGCTCGACGTAGCGCCAGGTTTAGAAGAATTAGAAATGGGTGCGGCCCGTATCGAAGTTGATGATAAGAAAATGATCAACTGCCGCGCTGATTTGAACCAGTTAGTACCCTTCAAGTACGACTGGGCATGGCAAAAATATCTGGATGGTTGTTCGAACCACTGGATGCCACAAGAAATTAACATGACTAAAGACGTTGCCACCTGGAAAGATCCAAACGGCTTAACTGACGATGAGCGTAAAATCGTTATGCGTTCTTTGGGTTATTTCTCAACCGCTGACTCATTGGTTGCCAACAATCTGGTACTGGCGATTTATCGCTTGATTACCAACCCTGAGTGCCGTCAGTACATTTTGCGTCAAGCATTTGAAGAAGCTATCCACACCCACGCCTACCAATACTGCGTAGAGTCTTTGGGCATGGATGAAGCAGAAGTATTCAACATGTACCGCGAAGTACCAAGCATCGCTAAAAAAGCAGCCTGGAGCATTAAGCACACGCAAGGTATCTCCAACCCAACCTTCAAAACGGGCACAGACGAAGCAGACCAGGAATTGCTACGCAACCTTATCGGCTTCTACTGCGTTACCGAAGGCATTTTCTTCTACTGTGGTTTTACCCAGATCTTATCAATGGGACGCCGCAATAAAATGACTGGTGTTGCTGAACAGTTCCAGTACATCCTGCGCGATGAATCAATGCACCTAAACTTCGGCGTTGACATCATCAACCAGATCAAACTGGAAAACCCACACTTGTGGACAGCAGAATTCAAGCAAGAAGTCTTGCAAATGATTCTTGAAGGCACACAGCTCGAAATTGAATACGCACGTGACACAATGCCACGCGGTGTATTAGGCATGAACGCCGGCATGATGGAAGAATACCTACAGTTCATCTGTAACCGCCGTCTTGCCCAATTAGGCCTGCCTGAGCAATTCAAAAACGTCTCAAATCCATTCCCATGGATGAGCGAAATCATGGACTTGAAGAAAGAGAAAAACTTCTTCGAAACTCGCGTGATTGAATATCAAACTGGTGGCGCCCTGTCTTGGGACTAAACCACATTTAACAGTTGGGGGAACAGAGGAGCTAAGAGACGTCTAACTCCTCTTCCAAGAGCCTGGCAAGCAATTGTCAGGCTTTTTTATTGGTTATATATAATAGGATAAAATCAAATGGACTTACCGAGCGTTTTCTTTAACACCTTTCTTCAAATCTTAGTTCAGTTCTGGTGGATATTCCCTATAGCGCTGTTTCTGGGATTTCTACAATCGCCCTACATCAAAGGCAAGATTGGAGAAAGGCGTGTAAAGTCGGCCTCATCTAGATTAGACCCGAGCCGTTACACTATCTTCCATGATGTCACTTTACCAACCAGCGATGGGACGACACAAATTGATCACATCATCATTTCCAGACAAGGTATTTTTGTTATTGAGACCAAAAACTATTCAGGCTGGATCTTTGGTTCAGAAAAGAGCCGCTTCTGGACGCAGGTAATTTATAAAACCAAGAACAAGTTTCAGAATCCTTTATTTCAAAACTACAAACACATCAAAACTCTTCAAAACCTACTAAAGCTACCCACTCAATATTTTCATTCTGTCATTGTCTTTGCTGATGACTCGACTTTTAAAACCAGTTTGCCTAAAAATATCATAAAAGATTATCAACTTAATAACTATATAAGCAGATTTGAGAGCAATTATTTAGACGACCAGCAAGTGATTGATGCCAGATGTGAAATTGAGGATCACAGGCTACAGCAGGGATTTAAAACAAACCAGAAGCATATTCAAAATTTATCAAAAAACAGGCGCTAGACTTTCCACCTGCCGTAACACTGCTGATTAGACTGTCAGACTTATTTATGGGTCTTCATCAATCGTCTTTGCGCCCACCCAACGACACAGACGGCAAAAAAGACACTTTAATAGGCGATATATTACAAAGCAATGTGGTATCTACTATCAGTACTACTTTGCTTGGTATAAGCCCGTTAAATTAAGCTAACTTTTTATATGTTTTACTAGGTCATCAACTCCCATCGGCTTTGCAAAATAGTAGCCCTGTGCCTCCTTGCAACCACATTGCTTAAGAAAGTTAATCTGTTTTGCATTCTCGACCCCCTCAGCAACAGAACTAATACCAAAGTTGTTAGCTAAGTCGACAATAGATTTAACGATAATTTGTGAATTATTTTCTGTTTCGATTTTATCAATGAAAGAGCGATCTATTTTAAGCTCATCTACTGGCAAGTTTTTTAAGTTAGAAAGCGAAGTAAAGCCTGTACCAAAATCATCAATGGAGAACCGCAAACCAAGTTTCTTTAGGCTCTGGATAAATTTTTGACTCGTCGAAATATCATATATTGCTGTAGTTTCAGTAATTTCTAACTGACAGATTTTTGCGAAGTCCTGATATTCCTGAAAGATGTCATGCAAATTTTTTACCTGCTCTTCAATGTTTAGCTCTTTAGCAGAAATATTAATCGAGACTCTGCTAACCCAGTTTGGAATTAAGTCTGAGTCGAATAATTCTTTCTTGGCATTTGTGATTACCCATCGCGTAATATCAGGCATCAAGCCAATATCTTCTGCAACAGGGATGAATTGGTCAGGAGGTATAAAGCCCAACTGTGGATGTATCCAGCGTAAAAGTACCTCAACTCCAACAACTTCACGGTTTAAAAAAGAAAGTTGAGGCTGGTAAACGACATGAAAGTGCTGAAATAACTCTGGTTGCTTGAGTTCATTGATTAAGTTTTGTCGATGTTGTGCAATGTCAGAGAGTTCTCGACTGAAGAATGAGTACTGCTCCTCTCCATGACTTTTAGCGTTATGTAAAGCTATACTGGCAGCCGAAAGGAGTGACTTACTTTGACTTCCATCAGTCGGTGCAATGGCTACACCCATTGAAAGTTTAAAGGGTATCATTAGTGCCTCACTTGATTTATGGAGCTGTCTAAACACCAACTCAGGAAGGTTATCTATGATGTCCCGATCATTGTCTATTGTGACTGCCAAACCAAACTGATCTGAACCTAATCGACCCATTAAGCTATTGTTGTGAAAATACTCCCAAAGCTGCGAGGTGATTTTCTGTAACACCCTATCTCCAGCCTGGTGACCAAATTCCTGGTTCAATTGTGAAAAGCGATTGATATCAAGATAAATTAGAATGAGAACCTTATTATCTGGAAGGCTAGATAACTGCTTGTCTAGCAACCGAGTAAACTGATAATGTCTTGGCAGCTGAGTAACTGGGTCGAGAATCAGCAATTTCTCTGTACCCTCAACAGCTCGTCTCAACAAAATAAACAAAAGTACAGCCGTAACTAGAACATAAAACCATCCTTTGTATGTTTGCATCAAATTTATCATGGTCGAGTCATCGAAAAGTGCTTCAACTGCTTTATCCGAAAATAGAATCCAGAGCCCACCTATAACGGCATAAATCAAAGTCCCTCTGAATGCGGTAACAAATGTCTTTTTTTGCATGCCTATGCTTATCCTTTTAACTTTCAGTGCTTATTTCTGTGCTTGAATAATCTTGGGTTACTATGAATAAAGGATGACACCCAACGTTCTAGAAATGATCGTTTACGACTTTTTTTAATGTAAATATAACCTAAGATAGCAATCGTCAAAGCACCTATCGAGTCAACGATGAGATCCCACATAGTATCAGTTAAACCAGATGGATCACCGAGCATGGGTTTAACTGATACTAT
>Ga0209345_10000352_pt1 | contig 59915 bp, 60 predicted proteins | sample Cruoilmetagenom7_FD_187294 | JGI IMG/M metagenome (GOLD analysis project Ga0209345, IMG submission 187294) | Oil polluted marine microbial communities from Coal Oil Point, Santa Barbara, California, USA - Sample 7 (SPAdes) (version 2) | ecosystem: Environmental > Aquatic > Marine > Oil seeps ... | reverse complement strand
GATTTGGCGATCATCGACAAGCGCCGCGAACGCGCTGGCGTTTCGGAAGTGATGAACATCATCGGCGACGTTGAAAATCATCATTGCATTTTGATCGACGATATAGTTGATTCCGGCGGCACGCTCTGCAATGCAGCGGTTGCGCTGAAGGATGCCGGTGCTTTGAAGGTCTATGCCTACATCACCCACGGTGTGCTTTCGGGCGGCGCTGTGGCGCGTATCGCGGCTTCGCCTTTGGAAAAGCTTGTCGTCACCGACAGCATTCCGGCGACCGAAGCGGTCAAGGAAGCGCGCAACATCGAACAGCTTCCAATCGCGCCGTTGATGGCCGCCGCCATCCAGCGCATCAGCAGCGAAACCTCGGTTTCGTCGTTGTTCGACTAACAAGAGATACCCGGTCGGGGCGAGGACGCACTGCGTCCAGCCACGAACGGGTTTGAGAGGGCGCGAAAAGATTTCGCGTCTTGAATGGCACGAAAATATTTTGTGTCTTGAAGACACGGGCACCCCTGGAGGCTCGTGTCGCTTTTATAGGAGATAGCCAAATGGCTTCTAGTGCTTTTGAGCTGAACGCTGAAATGCGTGAGCGGGCAGGTAAGGGGGCAGCCCGCGCGACCCGCCGTGCGGGGCGCGTGCCTGCCGTCATCTATGGTGACAAAAAAGACTCCATCATGATTTCGATCGAGCCGCTTGAACTCAAGCGTTTGATCCACACCGGTAGCTTTTTCTCGCACCTGGTTGAAATCAAGGCTGGCAAAGATACGCACCGCGTGATCGCCCGTGACATCCAATTGGATCCGGTGACCGATCGTCCGGTGCACATCGATTTCATGCGCATTTCCAAGGGCTCGACCATCACGGTTAACGTCCCGATGCACTACATCAATGAGCTGGAATCGCCGGGTCTGAAGTTTGGTGGCGTGTTGAACATCGTGCGCCACGATGTCGAACTGAACGTGTCCCCGGAAGCGATTCCGGAGTTCATCGAAGTCGATCTGACGGGCCTCGAAGTCGGTACGTCTATTCACATCAGCGCCGTGAAGCTGCCTGAAGGTGTGACGCCTGCCATTACGGATCGCGACTTCACCATCGCCACCATCGCTGCGCCGACCGTTTCCACGGCTTCCGAGGAAACCGAAGGCGAAGAAGGCGAAGAAGGCGAAGAAGGTGCAACGGAAGAGGGCGGCGAGGCGTAATCCTCCCCGCGACTTCTTATGTATCTTGTTGTGGGGCTCGGCAATCCCGGCGAAAAATACGCCCGGAACCGCCACAACATTGGGTTTATGGCGGCGGACGAGATTGTCCGCCGCCATTCCTTTTCGGCCTATCGCGCCAAGTTTCAAGGCGAGATCGCCGAGGGCAAGATCGGAACCGAGAAGGTTCTGGTGTTGAAGCCACAGACGTTTATGAACGAATCTGGACGCTCCGTAAAAGAAGTGACCACGTTCTACAAGATCGCACCCGAAGATATCATCGTGCTGCATGACGAACTGGACCTCGCGCCCGGCAAGTTGCGGGTTAAGCGCGGCGGCGGTCATGCGGGACACAATGGCCTGCGTTCGATCCACGCCCACGTCGGCGAGGGCTATGCGCGGGTGCGCTTAGGCATCGGCCATCCCGGTTCGAAAGATCGGGTCACGGGCCACGTTTTGAAGGATTTCGCCAAGGCCGACCAAGACTGGATGATCCCCCAGCTGGACGCCGTGGCGGACAACATTGATTTGATTTTTGCGGGACGCGATTCCGATTTCATGACCCGTGTGGCGCAGGCGGTGAATCCGCCCCGGAGTTCTAATAACAAGGACTCCAACAACAAAAAGGACGACGACTGATGGGTTTTAAGTGCGGCATCGTGGGCCTTCCCAATGTGGGTAAGTCGACCCTTTTCAACGCGCTCACCGCGACAGCGGCGGCTGAGGCTGCGAACTTCCCGTTTTGCACCATCGAGCCCAATGTCGGTCGCGTCGGCGTGCCCGATGCGCGCTTGGACAAAATCGCCGCCATCGGTGGTTCCAAGCAGATCGTCCCGACCCAGTTGGAATTCGTCGACATCGCCGGTTTGGTGCGTGGCGCGTCCAAGGGTGAAGGCTTGGGCAACCAGTTCCTCGCCAACATCCGCGAAACCGACGCGATCATCAAAGTGGTGCGCTGTTTTGAAGACGACAACGTGACCCACGTCGAAGGCGCGGTTGATCCGATCCGCGACGCCGAAACCATCGAGACCGAGCTGATGCTCGCCGACATGGAAAGCCTGGAAAAACGCGTCACTTCGCTGAGCAAAAAAGCCCGCGTCGGCGAAAAGGAAGCCAAGCAGCAGTTGGACTTGGTGGAACGCACGCTCAAAGCATTGGCCGACGGCAAGCCTGCGCGCACGGTCGAAGTCTCCGAAGACGACCAAAAAGCCTTTCAGATGCTGCAGCTGTTGACCTCCAAACCGATTTTGTTCGTGTGCAACGTGGATGAAGACTCGGCTGCCGAGGGCAACGCGCTGTCCGCCAAGGTCGCTGAAATGGCCGCCGCACAAGGCGCGCGTTCGGTGGTGATCTCGGCCAAGATCGAAGAAGAAGTCAGCCAGCTTGATTCTGAAGAAGACAAGCAAGAGTTTCTCGAAACCCTTGGTCTCGAAGAAACCGGCTTGGCGCGCGTGATCCGCGAAGGCTATGCGTTGCTTGGCTTGATCACATTCTTCACCGTCGGCCCAAAAGAAGCCCGCGCGTGGACGGTGCACAAAAACGCCAAAGCGCCGCAAGCCGCAGGGGTGATCCACTCCGATTTTGAAAAAGGCTTCATCAAAGCTGAAACCATCGCTTACGACGACTTTGTCGCGCTGAACGGTGAGCAGGCGTGCAAGGAAGCGGGCAAGATGCGCCAAGAAGGCCGCGACTATCTAGTTCAAGACGGCGACATCATGCTGTTTCGCTTTAACGTCTAAGCTCAATACTGCCCAAAAGACACGATTGCTAAATCGCTCCAGACACGACACTGTGTGGAGCTGATTTCGCTTGTCTAAAAGGAGCAGAGCATGGCGCCAAAAGTCCGTCATTTTTCGACAGTTCGCGAGGTCGTGGAGACGCTGAAACCCAGCTATCCTGTCTATTGTCTGCATCCCAGAGAAATAGAGCGATGCGCATCGCAATTTCTCGATCAGTTTCCGGGGCGCGTGCTGTATGCGATCAAGTGCAATCCGCACCCGTTGGTTTTGGACATTCTCTACAAGGCCGGCATCCGTCATTTCGACACCGCGTCGTTGAACGAAATCGCCCAAATCCGTGAAAGCTATCCCGATGCGGACGCTTATTTCATGCATCCGGTCAAGGGCCGCGCCGCCATTGATGCGGCGAACGACATTTACAGCATTGATCATTGGATGGTCGATCACGAAGATGAATTACGCAAAATCATTGAGGTGTCGGGCAGTGGCGATGGTCAAGTGGTGCTGGTGCGCCTGGGCACCCGCCCGTTTGGTTCTGCGTTTGAACTCTCGAAAAAATTCGGCGCCAACCAAGACGAAGCCGCGCGTTTGCTACGCTTGGTCGCGCGCGAAGGCTTTCAACCGGGTTTGGCGTTTCACGTCGGCTCGCAATGTCGCAAACCGGAAGCTTATCGGGACGCCTTTCGCGCCGTGCGTGAAGTTTTGGAGGCTTCCGGCGTTGCCATCCATTATCTCGACGTCGGTGGGGGATTTCCCGCCGATTACGTCGATGACTGCCCACCTGCGTTCGCTGAATACGTTGACGCCGTGCGCGAAGGGCTGAGCTCTTTGAAACTGCGCGGCGATTGCGTGCTGATGTGTGAACCCGGCCGCGCCCTGGTGGCCAGCGGCTGCACTTTGCTCACCCAGGTGCAACTGCGTAAAGACGATGCGCTTTACATCAACGACGGCATCTATCACAGCCTTTCGGAAAGCCACGACGGTCAAATCCACTACCCCGCCCGCTTGGTGCGACTGTCGGGTGAGCATGCGCAAAGCACCGCGCCGTTCACCGTGTTCGGCCCCACCTGCGACAGCTCTGACGTGCTGCCGTATTCGGTGGAACTGCCCGATGATGTGCGCGAAGGCGATTGGATCGAATTTGGTCAAGCGGGGGCGTACACAAATTCGATGCGCACCGCGTTCAATGGCTTTTACCCCGATACCTTCGTCACCGTCGACGAAGCTCCACGCTTTCCCCAAGTTCTTTTAAGCGATCAGCCTTAGTAACACGACAGCGATGAGCCGGCGTTGGTGGAACATATCCAGCCCCCCGCGGCGCCACTTGTGGCTGTTGGCGCGCTGGCGGACGTGGTGAGGTTTTGTAAGGCCAAGCCCAGCATTTGCATTTCGCCGGCGGCTTTTCCTTGGGTGTAGGCCTTTTCCCCCTGAACCATGAATTCGGTGTGTTTACGCAACGCCTGCGCCAGGCCGTAGTTGTAGACCGCGAACGGAATTTCGCCTGTATAAAGGCCATAACGAAGACGGCTGATGCGCGCTTGTAAGATGTCTTCGCTGGCCGACGTCGGGACGCCGCCGGTGGCGCGCAAAGCCGTGCAATTGCGGATTGCACTTTCCAGCGCACCGATGGCCTGGACCTCGGTTTTGGAGGGGGCCTGATCCACGCTCAACATGTCGCGGGTGGGCAATTGGCCCGGCAAGATCGGCATTTTGCTTTTCAGCGCTTGGATGTGCGGGACGTCGAATAATGGTGCGCACATTTTATTGCCGCGTTCTTGAGAGTTATATGAAAAAGCCGGCGGCCCCATGGTCGAACAGCCGCCATTGAGCATCGCAAGCATCGCCACGGCGAAAGCTCGACACAACCAAACAGAATTGAATTTGCACAATATCATGCTTATGATTGTATTGTGCGGAGGCGGTTGTATTCAAGAAAATTGAGGGGCGAGCGATGATCATTTTGAACGTGCGACGCGGGGCTGTTTTGTTCGGGGCGCTGCTGACGTTGAGCGGGTGCGCAATGTATTCGGTCGCCGGGCAGTTTGAAAATGGCGGCGATCCCTTTTTTGGACACGTGGCGGTGCTGCCGGGGGACATGGGCACGCTGGACGTGAGCACAGCTGACGGGAAGCTCAAATGCAGCGGCAGCACCCAGGTCACCAAACGGCCATCGTTGCTGAGCGTCACCGGCGCGCAAGGCCGGGCGGAGGCGACCTGCACCGACGGGCGGACTTTCAAGCTGGACTTTATTCAAACGTCGGAAAGCGGCGGTCACGGCCAAGGCATCGACAACCAGGGCAACATCGTTCAGGTGTACTTCAATACCTCAAGTTCAGCGGTGCGGGCGCGATTGGATCAAGCGCGCATAGATGCTCTTGTGCGCTAAGGGCCTTTATATATAGTCCGCAACGATGCGCACGGCGCGCTTGCGCACCTCATCGACGATTTGCGATTGTGCCAGATTGCGCCCGCCCGCGTACACGGCGATTTGGGTATTGAAGGTTTCTTTGATGCTGCGGGTGATGACCTTTTCGGTGTCACTGGGATCGTCGATGTTTTTAAGCTTATCGCTGCGGCTAAAGGTGATGCGCTTTTTCGTTTCTTTGTAGGGTTTGAGCACCGCAAAGGTCACTTGTGCGATGACCATGTAGGTGTCTTGAGTATCGAATTGGCCGACGATGTTGCCGATTGCGGCCCCGCTCACCGTTCCGGTCAGCAAACCCCGCTGGGTTTCGCCGCCATACGTCGCACCCAGCAACCCGCCGATCACACGATATGACCGTGCGCGATTGGTTTGCACTTGACCGCTGTACATGACATTGACGTCCATGATCAGGCCGAAATCATCTTGGTTGGTCGGCTCATAGCCCTTGGCGGTGTAGGCGGCGTTCAAGTCGTCGGTGAAGCGATTAAGGTTGAACGCCTGATCGCCGGATGTGTTGCGCGTGCGCACCTTGATTTTGCGGTTTTTGTAAAACGACGCATCGGTGACCAAGTTGTTTTCGATGGCTGACCCATACATCAAGCCGCTGCTTTCATCGCGCACCATGCCCATACGCGGCTTAGCGGGAGTGATGCACGAGCTCAGCACAAAGGTGGTGAAAACGAGGACGGTCAAAGTTGTCGAAAGGGATTTCATCGCTCAGTTTTCTCCCGCTGGTGAAACGAAGTACTCGGGCAGATGTTCGTTCATGAAATTCATCAGTTCCGAATAGTGGACGGAAAAGTTCAAGCCAGCCGCATACCCGGGCACGTAGCCCCAGGTGTTCATGCCCACCACCCGTTGTCCCAAAAACAGCGGCCCACCGGAATTGCCGGGATTGATCGGGGTGTCGGTTTGGATGTAGAGCACCTTATCGCCCGCACCCTTGGGCATGTTGATGCTGGACGCTTTGCGCACTGCGCTGATGATGCCGCGGGTGACGGAAAATTCTTGTCTGTGCGGGTGGCCGATGGCCTCGACGTTTTGGCCCAGATCGATGCTTCGCCCGGTGTAAAACGCCACCGGGCGGCCCCGATCTTGAACCCGCACCAAGGCGATGTCGAGGCGCGCGTCTTTGCCCAAGACGGAGCCGAAAGTCTCGCGCCCATCATACATCTTCATTTCCACAAAGCGGTGCTCGCCGACCACGTGCCAGTTGGTCATGACCACGTCGGGCGTGACGAAAAAGCCCGAACCCAATGCGCCTTTTCCGGTGTAGATGGCCACCACACTGTCAAAGCGGGAATCGTTCAGCGGTCGCGCATCAAATGTGTTGGCGTGCACGGTTTGTAAGTTTTCATTGCGGTCTTTGAGCACGGCGAGGCGTAGAGCTTGTTCATTTTCAAAGGGCTGCGCTTGGTCGCGCTTCTCGGCGTAGTCTTTCAACAAGGCCGATAATGGAACGCCGAAGCCATCTTTTTCGAACTCATCGACATCGGCTTCGCGTTCAAACGCGTCTTCGTGCTGGCTTCGTTTGGGGTCGTATTTGGAGACCCGGTAAGCGACCTTGAAGTTTCGTTCTTCGCTGGCGTCGAAGGCGGACGCGACATAGGTACGCGCCTTGCGGTCGATCATATAGGTGTTCACGGTGATTGAACGTCGCGCCTGAATTTCGGCGGTGTCGAACGTGTAATCGAACACCAACGGTGCGCCTAAGGCCTGGGGCGTTGTGGCGTAGGCTTGAGCCTTAGCGTTGAAACCGGTCTCGGCAAAGCTTTGCTTGGCGATGGGATCGTCAGCGGCCACCGCGTAGGGTTGGCTGCTGAAGCCGAGAAACACTGTCGATGGCACGGGTTTAAGGCTCACCACCCTGCGCCGCGCCTTGGCCAGAGCGACTTCGAACACCAGGGCGAAACGCGGCTCGGTATTGCTGTAAGGCGCTAACGCCTCATCCAAGCTGAGATGCTGGGCGTCAACGGGCAGGTCGAGCTCTATGGATAAGGGGAAATCGATCAGTCCCGATCTCAGCAGGGTTTTGGAGGTGTTTTCAATCAAGGCGATTGAGGGCACGGTCTCGCCCGCTGAAATGAGGTCGAGCAGGCGAGCTTGACCCGGTTCAGCCGCTTGGCTGAGACTCACGCTCAACACAAAAGACAGCACGCAGAGCGCCAAGGCGCGCATCGTCGCGACAGTTCTGTTTTCTTGCATCCTCATAGCTATTGGTTGTCTCAAATATTCCATCAAAAGTATATGCTTTTGATGTTTGTTCTGGCGTAAGTGTATTGCGACCAGCAGGGCTGTTCGCCGCCTTTTTTGCGTGCTAGAACGACTTAAGCGGTACGTATAGGCGTATCATGATGAATATTATAGTTGAGGGGAGCGGCCATATGACGGCATCTGGCACCCCGCCCATCATCGGTGTGATCGGCGGCAGCGGTATCTATGAAATCGACGGTTTGCAGAACACCCGTTGGGATAAAGTCGAAAGCTCTTTTGGCGCGCCTTCCGATGAGTTGCTGTTCGGTGAGCTGGACGGTCAAAAAATGGTATTTTTGCCGCGCCACGGTCGGGGCCACCGTATTCCGCCGTCGGAACTGAACTTTTGCGCCAACATCGACGCGATGAAGCGCGCCGGCGTGACGGAGATCATCTCCGTCTCCGCATGTGGCTCGCTCAAGGAAGACCTGCCGCCCGGCAGCTTTGTGATTTGCGATCAGTTCATCGACCGCACCTTTGCGCGCACCAAAAGCTTTTTCGGTACCGGCTTGGTCGCGCATGTGGCGCTGGGCGATCCGGTGTGCACACGTTTGGGCGATGCGTTGGAAGAAGCCGCCAAGGAACTGGGCATTGACCACCAGCGCGGCGGCACCTATCTGGCGATGGAAGGTCCGCAGTTCTCCACCCAGGCAGAATCGCATCTGTATCGCAGCTGGGGCTGCGATGTGATCGGCATGACCAACATGCCCGAAGCCAAATTGGCCCGTGAAGCGGAGATGTGTTACGCCACCGTCGCCATGGTCACCGATTTCGATTGCTGGCATCCCGACCACGACCACGTCACAGTCGACAGCATCATCAAAACCTTGCTGGGCAATGCCGACAAGGGCCGCGCGCTGGTCAAGGCGGTTGCGCCGAAATTGTCCGGGCGCGATGAGACGTGCTCGTCGGGCTGTCACACCGCGCTGGACAGTGCGATCATCACCGCACCGGAAGCTCGCGATCCGGCCATGGTTGAAAAACTCGACGCCGTCGCAGGGCGCGTTTTGAAAGGCTAAGTCTATGAAAGTCAACGGAACGCCGATGCGCACCATCTGGGTCTCAGACGACGGTCAGGCGGTGGATATCATCGATCAAACCAAATTGCCGTTTGAATTTGAGACCGTGCGTCTGGAAACGGTCGAAGAGGCGGCTCACGCCATATTCGACATGCTGGTGCGCGGCGCGCCGTTGATCGGCGCCACGGCGGCCTATGGCATGGCCTTGGCGATGAAAAACGATCCGTCCGATGAGAACTTGGAACATGCCGCAAAGGTGCTGTTCGAAGCCCGCCCCACGGCGGTGAACCTGCGTTGGGCGATTGATGATCAAAAGGCATTGCTTGGTCCGTTGAAGCCGGAACAGCGTTTCGACGCAGCGTGGAAGCGCGCCGCCGACATCGCCGACGAAGATGTGTCGATGTGCTCGTCCATCGGCGATCACGGCAAGGACTTGATCCAGATCGCTTATGAAAAGGCCGGAAAGTCGCGCCCGGTGAACATCCTTACCCACTGCAACGCCGGTTGGTTGGCGACCGTGGATTGGGGCACCGCCATCGCACCGATTTACAAAGCGCATGAAGCGGGCATCCCGGTGCATGTGTGGGTCGATGAAACCCGTCCGCGCAACCAAGGCGCCAGCCTGACGGCGTGGGAATTGGGCCAGCACGGCGTGCCGCACACGGTGATTGTCGATAACGCGGGCGGTCATTTGATGCAGCACGGCAAGGTCGATTTGTGCATCGTCGGCACCGACCGCACGACGCGCACCGGCGATGTGTGCAACAAGATCGGAACCTATCTGAAAGCCTTGGCGGCGCACGACAACAAGGTGCCGTTTTACGTCGCGCTTCCGGGACCGACCATCGACTGGCAGTTGGACGACGGCTTTAAAATCCCCATCGAAGAACGCGACGACACCGAAGTGACGTGGATGAACGGTAAAGACCGCGACGGCGTGGTGCGCAGCGTGCGCATCGTCGCCGAAGGCTCCAAGGGTGGAAATCCGGCGTTTGACGTCACCCCGGCGCGGTTTGTGACCAAGCTGATCACCGAACGCGGCGTGTGCGAAGCGTCCGAAGCCGGACTGCGCTCGCTTTATCCTGAAATGCCCGAGGCCTGGTCCTGATGCGTGATTTCGATCTCCGCGCCAAGATTATCAAGACTGCGCTGAGCCTTAATGAAACGGGGCTCAGCGCCGGTGCGTCGGGCAACGTTTCGGCGCGGGTCGAGGGTGGTTTTCTGATCACGCCTTCGGGCGTCAAGTATCACAAGCTGCGTCCCGAAGACATCGTGTTTATGGACATGGATGGTCATGCGACGGGTGATTTCGTGCCGTCCAGCGAGTGGCGCTTTCATCTCGATATCTACAAGCAGCGCCGTTCGGCCAAGGCCATCGTGCACGCCCACCCGCCGTATGCGACCGCGCTGGCGTGCCTGAACAAAGACATTCCGTCGTTTCACTACATGGTCGCGGTTGCGGGCGGCAAGGACATCCGCTGTTGCGGCTACAAGCCGTTCGGCACCCCGGAGCTGTCCGAAGAGGTGCTCGCCGCGCTGTTGGGCCGCAAAGCCTGCCTGATGAGCCACCACGGCTTGATCGCATTCGGCGACAACCTGGGAAAGGCTATGAGCCTCGCCATCGAGGTTGAAGTCTTGGCCCAGCAGTATCAACTGGTTTTGCAAATGGGCGAGCCGGAATTGCTTTCTGAGCAAGACATGGAAGACGTGCTGCACCGCTTTTGGACCTACGGCGACAACGCCCAAAAGGTCGAAAACGAAAAGCGCCGCAAACCGCGCAAGACCTGGAAGTCGGGCATCACGTACCCCAAACGCTCAACGTTTTACAAACGCCCGGACGAAAAAGACAGCCTGTGAGATCCGGCTGGATTTAACCCTCTGTATCGATGGTATAGGTGATCTTCCGACCGAAGTTGTCGGAACCTTCACCATGTGCGCCTTTGCCCGATTGGAAGGTACCAAATGCCTTGAGGTAGTTTGGGCAAGTGACCTTCCATGTGCCGATGTCGTGGCCTGTGTACACGTACTTCCCGGTGCATATGCCGAAGCTTTCGGGCAGTTCAATCGCCATCGCGCCTTTGGACCCTACTCGGACTTCGCGGATCGATCCGACTAGGGCTTCCGCGATGCCCTCCCACTTAACGTGGATCGGAAACGTGGCGTCGATCATGCGCGTTTTTTGTAAGCTCTGCTTAGGATCTTTCAGCTTGCGGGCGTCTTCATCCGCCAAATATGCTTCGTGAACTTTGACACGCCGAAAATAGATAGCAGGATCACCGCCCTGATCGACCAGGGTTTGAGATACCCGGTCATAATAAACGAATCCATCGGAGCTGGTCGGACTGGAACCGCAATAGGCCATGGCAGTGAGCGGATTGTAGGTCACCTTCTGTGCATTGCCCTTGATCATGAGAGATGCTACGCGTCCTTCATCTACCCCCGTATCTTGAATGTCAGAAACCCCGACGAACGCTGCGCGGACGGTTTCCGTTTTTATGAATTTCCCCTGATAGGTAAAATTCACTTTGCACAGTTCGCTGCTGAGACGTTTGACCAATTGCGCCTCAACCGGATCAACATGTTCCGCAACGCCGCCCATTGTAACGCAGCCGCACAACGCCGGGGCCAATGTGATGGAAAGAAGCTGGAGAAAACGCATAATAAACTGCACCAGATGCCAAGAGTTATTCATTGATGTGAATAAATAACATCTTATGGTTGATGTTACAAAAAGATCTTAGCAGGCCTAATAATCGCCTCGGATTGAGGTAGGGGCTCATGACTGTGCGCTCAATTGTTTTGAGCCCAGGGTAAATGGCTTTCTAAAAATGAACTGATGTACGCTGAGTAGGACGTCGCATGCCCAGCTATGACCTAGCGTTACTTTGCAACTGCAATTGCACTTCGACAATGTTAGCCTCGACGTGGTCGGTGATTTTGAAGCCCAGGGATTGCACGAATTTAAGCATGCGGCGGTTTTCGCTGAGCACTTGGCCGACCATGGTCTGGGTGCCGCGGGATCGGCAGTAGTCGATCATCTTGCGCAACAGCTCATAACCTAACCCCGTACCCTTGAGATCCGAGCGCACGACGATGGAGAATTCGGCCTTGTCGTTGTCAGGATCGGTGAAGACACGCACCACCCCAAGGGTCTCGTGCTTGTTTTCAGGCGTGGTGCGGGTGGCGATAAACGCCATTTCGCGGTCGTAGTCGATCTGCGTTAAACGCGCCATTTGGCTGTGGGGCAGTTCCTTCACCAAACCGAAAAACCGAAAGCGAATGTCTTCGGGCGTCAGCTTTGAAATGAAGACGTGGTGATTGGGCTCGTCTTCTGGCCGGATTGGGCGGATCTCCACTGTGCGTCCGCCGCCGCCCGCATCGCCCTTCATGGTGAAGGTGCTTTCTAGATTCTGCGGGTAGGGGCGAATGGCGAGACGATCACTGCCGACGCCTGTGGCCGGGGCGACCTTGATGCGTGCATCCAGGGCCAACACGCCTTGGTCGTCGGCGAACAGCGGGTTGATGTCGAGCTCTTCGATTTCGGGTATGTCGATGATCAACTGCGCCACCTGATTGAGGGCGAGGCAGATGGCGTCGATATCGGTCGGCAGATGATCTCGATACCCTTCAAGGAGTTTCGAAATTTTAGTGCGAGAAACCAGATCGAGGGCCAGCGCCATGTTCAACGGTGGTAGTGCTACGGCGCGGTCACTGATGACTTCGACGGCTGTACCGCCTTGACCAAACATAATCACCGGGCCGAATACCGGATCGGACGTCACGCCGATGATCAGTTCGTGGGCATCCGGGCGGCGCGCCATTTTTTGTACGGAAAACCCGTTGATGGTCGCGTTTGAACGGTTGTCTTTGAGGCGGTCCGTCATGGCGTGACAGGCTTGTTTAACAGCCTGGCGGTTCTTCAGGCCCAAGATCACGCCACCGACGTCGGATTTGTGGGTGATGTCAGGGGACATGATTTTCACCACCACGGGGTAGCCCATGGCATCGGCTACATTGGCGGCGTCGATTGGGGATTTGGCGATGTGGGTTTCGACGATGGGAATTCCATAGGCGGACAGGATGGCTTTCGCCTCCGGCTCGCTGAGGTTGTCGCGCCCGCTCGCCAATACGGATTCGACGATCAGTTTGGCGGTGGCTGTCGCGGGCTTGAATATGGTCGGCATCGACGGCGGCGTTTCCATCAAAATCACCTGATTGCGTCGGTAGTTCACCGTGTGCATGAACGCTTGCACGGATTTCAACGGCGTGTCGAAGCACGTAATGTTGGATTGCGCCATCAGCGCCCGCGCGGGGGCGGCGAATTCTTCGCCGACAAAGCAGGTCATGATCGCCGAGCGTGGTTTTTCCGCCGCCAGTTCGATGATGGTTTGGGCGATTTCCACCGGCCGGACCACCGCGACCGGACAATGCATGACCAGCACGGCGTCGATTTCTTTGGCGTCCAATAACATTCGCAAGGCGGCGTCGTAACGCGCGCCGTCGGCGTCGCCGATGATATCGATGGGATTGGCGTGCGACCATGTTTGCGGCATCACCGCGTTCAGCGCATCAATGGTGTGCTCACTCAATTGGGCCAGCGTGCCGCCCAGTTCCACCAGGTCATCGACGGCCATCACCCCAAGGCCGCCGCCATTGGTCAAAACCGCCAAGCGCTCACCCTTAGGGCGGCGTCCGCGGCTGAGCGTTTCCACGGCGGCGAACAGTTCTTCAAACTCATACACCCGCAGCATACCGGCGCGTGCGAACGCGGCGTCGTAGACCGCGTCGTTGCTGGTCAGCGCGCCTGTGTGCGACATGGCAGCGCGTGCCCCTTCCTTGGCCCGTCCTGATTTAATCGCAAGTACGGGCTTATTGCGTGCGGCGGCGCGTGCCGCCGATATGAACGTGCGGTTTTGATGGATGGTTTCGATGTACAGCAATATGGCCGAGGTTTTGGGGTCGCTGCCCAAATAATCCAGCACGTCGCCGAAATCCAATTCGTCCATATTACCCATGGATATGAAATGAGAAAAACCGATGCCGCGCGGCTTGGCCCAGTCCAGAACCGAGGTGCACAGCGCCCCCGATTGCGACACGAAGGCGATTTTGCCTGGCAATGCTGAGGTGCGGGCAAAGCTGGCGTTCAGACCGATTTCCGGCACCAACAGGCCTAAGCAGTTATGCCCCAGAATACGCATGCCGTGGTGTTTGGCGATGTTCACCATGGCCGCGGTGATGGTTTGCCCGTCGTCTTGTACGACACCACTTAGACCGGCGGTCAAAACCACCGCAGCGTGCACGCCTCGCGCACCCAATTGGTCGATGATGTTGGGGATGGTCTCGGGCGGCGTGCAAATTACAGCTAAGTCCGGCGTCACCGGCAGGCTGTCGATATCGGCATACGCCAACACCCCGCTGATGGAGCCATGATTGGGGTTCACCGGCATGATCGGCCCGGTAAACCCGCCATGCAGCAAATTGTCCATGAGCAAACGGCCGATGGATTTTTCTCTAGGTGACGCGCCAATAACGGCCACCGAACTCGGTTTGAACATGTGATCGAGATTTCTGGTGCTCATGGCGTCACCTTGTGTTGAGACCCGGTGCCACGTGGCAAAGGGGAGGGGAGCTTGGGGAACAGCATAACATATGCTGCACTGCAACATAAGGTTTGTGATGCATGGCGAATGGCGATAAAATGAGAAATGCTGCACCCATCCGGATCTTCGCGGCGCATCGCTTTGCCGCGCCGCGCCACGGCATTTGCCCACAAGGACCTTCCCCATGGCGACCGTACTCTATCAACCGCCCGCGTGCTTGAACCACGACACTGGGGACGACCATCCGGAACACCCGCTGCGCCATCGCGCCATTCAGTCGGTGTTGGAGAGTGAGCGTTATTCCGACTTAATCCGCGCCGTGGCGAAAAAAGCCACGCGCACGCAGCTGGAACGGGTACATACCTCCGCGCACGTTGACGACATCTTGAACTGTGCGCCGCAATCGGGGATTGCCTATCTGGATTCCGATACAGCGGTGTCAGCCGATAGTATCGATGCGGCGCGGTATGGGGCGGGGGCGGCGTGTGAGGCGGTCGACGACGTGATCAGCGGATTGGCGCGCAATGCCTTTTGCGCCATCCGACCTCCCGGTCATCATGCCGAAGCCAATCAGGCGATGGGGTTTTGCTTGTTCAACAACGCCGCAATCGCGGCTGCGCATGCCCGCCATGTCCACGGCCTTACGCGGGTTGCGATTGTCGATTTTGATGTCCATCATGGTAATGGCAGCCAAGCGTTTTGTGAAAACGATCCACATTACTTTTATGCATCGTCGCACCAATATCCATGTTGGCCGGGTACAGGGTTAGAAAGCGAAACGGGCGTCAATGGTAACATTGTTAATGCGACACTTGCCCCGGGGATGGGACCGGATGAATTCCGCGCGGCATGGACCGGGCGTCTCTTGCCCAAGTTGGCCGCATTCAAACCTGAACTGGTGATCATCTCAGCTGGGTTCGATGCCCATGAAAGCGACCCCCAGGCGCATTTGCGCCTACAGACGGCAGACTTTGGGTGGATCACGGCGGAACTGGTCGGGCTCGCCAATCGATGCTGTCAGGGCAAGGTGGTGTCGCTTTTGGAAGGCGGCTACGATCTGCGCGCGCTGGCCGCCAGCGTTGGCGTGCATGTTCATGTGTTGATGACCGAGTAGATGAAGCCGTTGAATCGGCATTTTGTGCTTATCCAGACCTTTATGGTATTGATCCACATGCGCCAGGCAGATGCGGTTCCAGATGGCGCGCTTGAACGCGTAAAACATGGAAGTCCGGGATCATGTATCCCAAGCGCAGCACGTTGAACAAACGTCCAAATGAGAAAGACAGCCTTTAAGGCATCGCCCGCATGTCCACATCGTTCACAGCTTCAACGTCACGCCTTCGGCCGGGGCTTCGCACACGGTTTTAGAGCCTAAATCCTTCAATGCAGCGCGTGCCTGATCAAGCTTGGCGTCGATGGCGTCATCGTTCTGGCTGGGGTCGTGATGGAACAAGTGTAGGGTTTTGACTTCGGCGCGGTGCGCGAGATCGGCAACCTGACTGACGCATGAATGTCCCCAGGTGACTTTTGAGGCGTATTCGGCGTCAGTATAGGTCGTATCGGTGATCAACAGGTCCGCGCCTCGGCAAAATTCGATCAGCCGTTCGACGTAATTGGCGTTGTAGAGCGGATTGTCGGGCAGAAATAATTCATTGTCAGTGATGTAGCAGACCGACCGGCCATGATGTTCAATCCGGTAGCCCAAGCAGTTGCCCGGATGATTCAGCAGCATGGTGCGTACGGTAATGCCATCGATCTTGACGGTTTCCTCACCCAGATCGCGAAAATAGATCCGTGCGGAAAATTCGCGAATGGTGATCGGGAAATAGATGCCGTCCATCTGGGCGCTGATCAATTCTCGCATGGTGGTGTCGCCGTGGCGCGGGCCCAAAATCTCAAACTCGTTACCCGGCACATACATGGGGCCGAAGAACGGCAGCGCGTTGATGTGATCCCAATGGGGGTGGGAAATGAAAACCTTGGCGCTGAGGCGCTTTTTGGGCGCCGCGAAAATACTATCCGATAAATTTTTGATCCCAGTGCCGGCATCAAAAATCAGTAGCGGCTTGTTGGGCACTTCAATACTGACGCACGAGGTGTTGCCCCCAAACCGCAACGTATCGTGGCCCGGCACAGGCAGTGTGCCGCGCACTCCCCAGTACGTGAGGGTCATGTCGCTGGCGATGATGGCTTCCAGTTCGTCGGTCAAGGTGAGGGGATTGAAGGGTTTGACGATGTATCCGTCGGCTCCCATTTTTTGCGCGTAAGCGCGGTCGAAGTCGTAGGCTTTGGCCGACAACATCACCACGTACACGTCGGTGAGTTCCGGGGCGCTCTTGATGCGCTTGCACAACTGAAATCCATCCATGACGGGCAGCATGATGTCGGCGATCACCACGTCTGGTTTTTCGGCGGTGATCCGTTCCAACGCCTCGACGCTTGAGGTGCATGAGGAAACGCTGTGCCCAGCATTAACCAGAAGGGTTTCGACCAGAGCGCTGATGGTCGAGTCGTCATCGACGATGAAATACTTCCGGCTTACGGGGGGCTTCATGTGATTGCCTTGTGATCGTTGAGCTTGCGCTCAGTATAGAATGAATTTGTGCATCGTGAGCAAAAAGCTCATGGGGGAAATTAAAGGAGCCTACGCCGTGACAAGTGGGGGGCAAGAAAAAGCCCCCACTCTGCTGAGCGGGGGCTTTCATTGGTTACAAGCTGCGTGGCTTAGCCCGGCATTTTGTGCTTGTCGAGGTCCTTCTGGTATTGATCCACATACGGGCCGTGGGTGTATTCATCCAGGCAGATGCGGTTCCAGATGCGACGCTTGAGCGCGTAGAGCATGGCGGTGAGCAAGATCAGGTACAACATGACTTTGATGCCCAACGATTTACGCTCTTCCAACTCAGGCTCGGCCGCCCAAGACAGGAAGTTGACGATGTAAGCCGCTTCCTCTTCCAAGGTGCCCGAGGTGCCGTCGGGGAATTCTACGGTTTCGCCATACAGCGGCGCAGCCATGAAAATCTGGTGACCTGGGAAGTACTTGTTGTAATGCGTACCTTCAGCCATGTGGACGTGCTCGGGAACATCTTCACTGTAGCCGGTGAGCAGGCTGTAGATGTAGTCCGGGCCGCCGACGCGGGCTTTGGTGATCACCGAAAGGTCCGGCGGGTACGCGCCGCCATTGGCGTAGCGTGAAGCCTTTTCATTCGCAAACGGAGACACAAAACGGTCCGAGAGACGCGCGGGACGCATGAACATCTCGCCTTCCTCGTCGGGGCCGTCTTCAACTTCGTACTCTGCCGCAATCGCTTTGGCTTCTTCTTCCGTCCATCCGATGTCGACCAAATTGCGGTACGACATCAAGTTCATGGAATGGCAGCCGGCGCAGACTTCGAAGAAGATCTGACCGCCCTTTTTGATCGCTTCACGATCAAAGGTACCGAAGACGCCTTCGAAGGACCATTTCATGTCGATGGGTTTGACCATGTCGCCCGCAGCTAGCGCCACGTTGGAAACGGCCAGGCTTACGCCCATTGCAGCTGTGATGAGAAATTTACGCATGGATCAATCCTCCTTCGCGCGGCATTTCTTCGCCACTTCTTCGTAGATGCTGCTGGGAAGCGGTTTGGGCTTCTCAAGCTTGCCGACCAGCGGCAACAACACCATGAAGTGGAAGAAGTAGTAGAAGGTCGCCAAGCGGCCCCAGAACGTCATGGACATGCCCAACAGTTCTTTGTCGGGTGACTGGGCGCCGACGTAGCCAAGCAAGATGCAGTTCAGGAGGAAAATCCAGAACAGTTGCTTGAAAATCGGACGGTAGGTTGCGGAGCGCACCTTAGACGTATCCAGCCAAGGCAGGACGTACAAGATCAACACACCGGCGAACATCACGACCACACCACCCAATTTGTCGGGGATTGCGCGCAAGATCGCGTAGAACGGCAAGAAGTACCATTCCGGAACGATGTGCGGCGGGGTCACCATCGGGTTGGCGGGGATATAGTTGTCCGCTTCGCCGAAGAAGTTCGGGTAGAAGAACACGAAGAACAAGAAGAAGATCATGAACAGCCCCAACCCGTACAGATCTTTGATCGTGTAGAACGGGTGGAACGGCATCATGTCCTGCGGGGTCTTGATGTCGATACCCAGCGGGTTGGACGACTTGTGCACGTGCAACGCCCACAAGTGAACCACAACCAACATCACCAAGATCATCGGCAGCAGGTAGTGCCACACGAAGAAACGGTTGATGGTCGGTACGTCGACAGAGAAACCACCCCAGATCCAGGTGACGATATAGTCGCCGACCAGCGGGATCGCGGAGAACAGGTTGGTGATAACCGTGGCGCCCCAGAAGCTCATTTGGCCCCAGGGAAGCACGTAGCCCATGAAGGCGGTGGCCATCATGGCAACATAAATGGTCACACCGACCATCCACAAGATTTCACGCGGTGCCTTGTACGAACCGAAGTACAGGCCACGGAACATGTGGATATAGACGACGATGAAGAACATCGATGCGCCGTTCATGTGCAGGTAGCGCAACAGCCATCCGTAATTCACATCGCGAACGATACGTTCGACACTGGCGAACGCCACATCGGCGTGCGGCTGATAGTTCATCGCCAAGAAGATGCCTGTAACCAGCATGATCACCAAGATGATGCCGGCGATGGAACCGTAGTTCCACCAGTAGTTCAGGTTCTTTGGCGTGGGATACGCGATGACGTTTTGGTCGGCGTAGCTGAAAATTGGCAGCCGGTCGTCGATCCATTGAACCAAGCGGTTCGAGCTTTGAGTACGTTTCATGGCCGACCTCACCCAATCACAATGTTCGTGTCGTCCGTAAAGGCATACGGCGGCACGGGCAGGTTAAACGGCGCCGGACCCTTGCGGATGCGGCCGGATGTATCGTAGTGCGAACCGTGACAGGGGCAATACCACCCGCCAAAGTCGCCACGGGCGTCGCCAATGCTTTGGCCGGACGGGATGCAGCCCAAGTGAGTGCAGACGCCGACAGTGATCAGCCATTCAGGTTGCTGAATGCGGTCTGCATCGGCTTGGGGATCGCGAAGTTCGCCCAGATCGACGCTTTCGGCAGCTTGAATTTCTTCCGCCGTACGGTGGCGAATGAAAACCGGCTTGCCGCGCCACATGGCGGTGATGGCCATGCCGACTTCGATGGAGGACAAATCCACCTCGGTCGAAGCCAGCGCCAGAACGTCTTTGGCTGGGTTGATGGAATGAATGAACGGCCAAGCCGCAAGGGCTACGCCCGCTACGCCGAGGGTGGTGGTGGAAATCAGAAGAAAGTCACGGCGATTGCCGTCCATTCCGTCTGGATTATTCGTGGGGTTATCCGTCATGATGACGCCTTTCCTGACCTTGGTCACAGGCTCTACGCACAGGTGGCGGCGGACAGCTTATTGAGGGCCCCGAAGCTTTTCGGTGCGCCCCGGGCCGCTTTCATGCGGTCCGAATAGCCGTCCTGCCAAACGCAAAACAGGGCTAGCCTATAAATATAGGCCATCCGAGTCCGGTCACGGTATATAAGAAATCCACACTAGAAAAAAGGAAAAAAATTAACCCTTTCTAATATAATGACTTTGCGGGTGCGCAATAGAACGGATCAAAGCTGAAAAATCATGGACTTAGCCTTATTTCAACCGGATATTCCCCAAAACACAGGAACGCTGCTGCGCACCTGCGCATGCCTGAATGTGGGCGCGGATATTATAGAGCCGTGCGGTTTTGTGTTCTCAGACCGCCATCTCAAGCGCTCGGGCATGGATTATTTGGGCCTTGCCCAGGTCACGCGCCACAATTCGTGGGACGCTTTTCGCGCTCAACGCCAAGCGCAAGAAGGCCGACGGCTGGTGCTGTTGACCACCAAAGGGGCGGTGGCCTACACCGATTTTAACTTTCTGCCCACCGACGTGCTGCTTTTGGGGTCGGAAAGTTCAGGCGTGCCCGACGACGTCCACACCGCCGTCGATGCGCGGGTGACCATCCCCATGGCACCGGGGGCAAGATCGCTGAACATCGCTGTGGCGGCGGCTATGGTGCTGGGCGAAGCCCTACGCCAAACCGAGGGCTTTGTGCCGACATAGAAAAGGGGAGGCTTTTTCAGGCCTCCCCCCTTTTGGGTCGTCCCTAAAGGACGTAGTCCACAGATGAGCCAAAACGGATCGCGCTGAACGTTGCGTTCAACTGGCGAGCAACTGTTCAAGGGGCGTCTTGGCCACTTCGCTCGCCGGACGCGACAGGTAAAACTCGGCCAAAAGATGGCCCTCGGTCTCTTTGCCCGCGGGGTCAATGCCTTGCGTACTCAGTTGGTCAATGACCTGTTCTTGTTCTTGAGCCGACGCGAAATGGCGCTGATCAAAAGTTCGCCCTTCGAGCTTCTCCGTGACATAGCCCCAATCGTTCAGGGTCTTTTCGATCGTGTCGAACGGGAACATTCGCGCCACGAAATTGGCAATCCATGGGGACTGTCCCTGGGTCACGGCTGGCAACAAACATTCGAAGCTCTTTTCTGTCATATAGCCGACGCACCCGGTCGAGATCATGAGATCGATCGGCGCCAGCTCTTTTTTCTCCAGCGCGGACAGCGAGTCGGTTTCAAGGTTCACGGTGATACCGTTGTCCAGCAGGCCTGAGTCCTTAGCGAACGAAATGGCGGCGTCGGCTTGGTCGAGGCCGGTCACCGAAATGTCTTCAGATTCGTCAAGATTGCTCATAAAGCGCCGGTCGTGCGTGAGGATCTCTTCGGATGTCGCCTCGACAAGAGAATTCTGATCCCAGTGTTCGTAAAGCTCATCCATGGAAAGGTCATGCTTGAGCAGTGCCGCATTGACGCCGTAGGAACAGCCTAAATCGAGGACGTGGACCTTGTCGTCACGGCGTTTTTGCAAGTGGCGGATCAGTTTTTGAAAGATCGGTTTGGCATTGTCGGGGATTGCGTAGTCGAGCTTATGCAACTCGCGGAAATAAGCCCTTGGGTCGGACTGATCATATACGTCATCCATGTTGGCCTTGGCGACATTGATCTGTTCAAAGGTGGTCTCGACCGACATGAATGTTCTCCCTGCTTATGATTTGATGCGCCCACCGGATTGTCCGCGCAGCCCGCAAAACGATTCATCCAGACACGTGGCGCACAAAACACCACACCAAGACGCAAGCCTGGGCGAGTCAAATAAACAGCTATGTGAGATTTGACCTTATTTATAGCATGGCAATCTATAAATGGCTAACGATATATAAAAATGAGGGCGGGTATTGTCTGTGACACCACCATTGGTGGTTCTCGTATTTCGGTGTCGGCTTACAGGTTCAAAGCGTCTGTTTATACAATAAAAGGGGGAGACCTTTTCAGGCCTCCCCCTTTTCGCCCTCCCCAAAAGGGCGCTCCCCAAACTCAATTTACCTAAGCTTCGTGGCGGATCAGCCACCAGTTCATCAACGCCCACGCCACCGCTAACCAGCTGATTCCCATGATGCCGACCGTAACGGCCAGATCAAAGGCGTTGGACAGCGGGATGTGATAGAGCTCGCTGGCCACTGAGCCGGAAATCCACACATAGCGCTCGATCCACGTGCCGAGGATCACGCAAAAGCCCATCAGCATGATGGTGAACGGATTGTGGCGGTTGCGCTTGAACAGGAACACGCAGAACGGAATGACGAATTTCAGGAACAAGAACACCACGCCGATCAGCAGGTAGCCTTCTTCGATCATTCGCCAATAGCGTTCCATATCGTTGGGCAGACGCCCGTACCACATGACCAGATACTGGGTGAAGTAGAAGTAGACCCACATGATGCTCATCGCGAGGATGAACTGCGCCATGTAGTTAAATATCTTGGGCTCAAAATGACGCGTCAGACGGTCGGAGCGATCCAGGAAATACAGCATCATGGCGAAAAAACCGAGGAAGCCGTGGAACGCGCTTTGGAATTGGTACGCGCCGTAACTGGCCGAGTGCCAACCTGGCTGCAAGGTCATTTCGAAATCCCACGCCACCATGGTGCCGTAGATGACATAGGCGAACGGCATCAGCACCGCCAAGGTGTTGAAACGCCCCGGACGATGTTCGTCGGGTTGCGCTTCGGCCAGATACTGGCAGCGAATTGCCGCAACGCTTAAGCCCGCAACGATCAGAAAGCCAATGATTTCGCGCGCCACCAAGAAGCGATAATTGTGCCAGCCGCCCAGGTGCTCGCCGGTTTCATGGGCGTATTTCAGCCACGGGAAGGTCATTTCGCCGTTGGCCAGCAAAATGATCAGCAACACGAAGGCGATGGGAAACAGCGCGGTGCAGGTGCCGGACAAAAAGCCGACCTGACGCCGCCAGCGATTTGCTCCGGCCAGATGCAAAATCACCGGAAAGATCGCGCCGCCCAGGGCGAGGTAGAGCACAATCAGGAAATTCGTGGTCAAAACGGACCAACTGCCGAAATCGTCCATGATCAGTTCTCCCCTTCAGCTGGTTCTTCGGGTTCTTCCGGCAACGGCCCGGCAGCCATGGCGTCGGCCTTCAGCTGATGTTTGACGTAATTCACCACGTGCCAACGCTCATCAACGCTGAGGTCATTAGAGCCGCGCGCTTCATCGTTTTGATCGCCCGCGCGCCCGTATGGCGGCATCACCGCGCTGCCGAACGTGATGGTGCCGAACACCCAGCCCTCAGTCAGTTCGTTTTGCACGTACTCGTCGGTCAAATCGTTGGCCGGCATGCCCAGCTTGGCAACGGCGCTTTCGGCGCGTCCGGTCTGTCCGTGACACGCGGCGCAATAGATCTTGAACAAAACCTTTCCGGTTTTCAGCGAGCTTGCAGATGGCGCATGCGGGTTGGTCAAGTCCTCGGTCGCGTCGCGGTCTTCCCACTGAGCAGACGGGATGCCGGTCACCGGGATGGATCTGGCCGGGAACGGCGTGATCTTTTCCTGGGGCTTGATCGAGGCCTGGTTCATCATGTCGTTGGACCACGGCCAGGCATAGGCATTAACCGTGCTGAACGCCAAAACGACGGCGACTGTGCATAAAAAGCGCAAGGGGAAAATCATTTTAAGGTCTCCTCATGCACTTCGATGACGTTGTGTTTGGTGAACAGGTCCTTCAACGGTTGTTCCTGCTCATCGGCGACCTCAATGAGGATGCCGATTTGATCGACCGTGATGGCGGTGTCGTAAAGGCCTGTGCTTTTGCGCATCAATTTCGCGCCGATGATAAAGCCGACCAAGGTCGACAACACACCGAACAAAATCATCATCTCATAGGCCAACACGATGTTGGACGGGATGGTGATGATCGGCTTGCCGCCCGATGGCTGGGCCAAGAAGTTGGCTTGAGCGCTGGCGAGAAACAAAAAGCCGAACACCAGCCCGAACAAACCACCCCAAAAGGCGAACTTGGGTACGTTGGATGGACGCTCACCCAAGACGTCTTCGATTTCCGGGTGTTCGATGGGCGACTTCAAGGTCACGTCATCGACGGTCAGGCCCGGTACTTTGTAACGGCGAATGTCGGCGATCACTTCAAAGGCTTCGTCGAAGTCGCCAAACAGGCCCAGCAAACGCTTGGTTTTGACGATCAGGGTTTTGTGATGGTTCGCCATGTCATGCCCCTCCCGTGGTTTGCGGTGCGGGTGTGGGGCCCAGGTCAGGTTCCGGACCCGGAACGCCGGAGTGCAGGTTCATCATTTCGTCCACGTCTTCATAGACGGTGCGCTTGCGGTGATAGACCATCTCCTTGACCTCATACATGGACACCGACGGAAACACCTTCACAAAGGCCAGGAACAACATACCGAACCAGCCGAAGCTGCCGCCGACCATGGCCCATTCGACCCAACCCGGCCACATGACGTTGAACGCTTGCGGATGGTAGCCCAGCGACAAGGTCGGAGTGACGATCATCCAACGTTCCAGCCACATGCCGACGTTGAGGAAGACTGAGACGAAGAACAGCACATACATGTTGCGCCGGATCCATTGGCTCAACAGCGCAAACGGCAGAACGGAGCCGAAGAACATCATGGCCCAGAAGAACGGTGAGTAGGGACCGCTGGCCTTGGCGAGCAGGACTTCTTTGGATGGAATGTCGTGGCCGTACCACACAGAGGCAAATTCAACCAAATTCAAATAGGTCCACACCATCGCGATGACGAAGGTCAGTTTGCAGACCTTGTCCAAGATCGGCATGGTCATGAAGTGTTCGAACTTGAAAAAATACCGCAACAAGATGAACAGCGTGATGATCGCTGCACAGCCCGAATACAGCGCCCCGGCGACGAAGTAGGGCGGGAACGTGGTGACGTGCCAGCCGGGCATGATCGACATGGAAAAGTCCATCGATACGATCGAGTGTACCGACACCGCCAGCGGGATCAGCAAGCACGCAATCATCAAATAGGTGAAGCGGAAGTTGCGCCACTGTGCATCGTCGCCGCGCCAGCCCAGCGACAGCCAGGTGTAGAGCTTTTTGCGCCAGCCCTTGGCGTTGTCGCGACAAATCGCCAAATCAGGAATCATGCCGATGTACAAAAACAGCACCGAACTGGTCAGGTAGGCGGTGATGGCGAAGGCATCCCAAATCAGCGGTGAGCGAAAGTTCGGCCACAGTCCACGATCGGACATGTATGGCATCACCCAATAGAAGTTCCACACCCGGCCCAAGTGAATGACCGGAAAGATGCCTGCCGTCAACAACGAGAACGTGGTCATCGCTTCGGCGAAACGGTAGATGGGTTTGCGCCAATCGGCGTGCACCAAATGCAAGATTGCCGACAGCAAGGTGCCTGAGTGGCTCATGCCGATCCAAAACACGAAGGTGGAGATATACAGATCCCACATGTGCGAGGTGTTGAGCGCTGCTGGCCCCATGCCGAACTGGTATTGATAAACCTCGGCGTAAATCATCACGCTGAACAGCGCGACCGAGATGAACATCGCCACCCAGTAGCCGCGGCGTGGGTTTTCCATCGAACGCAAGACGTCGGCGTTGATCTTCGCCCATTCGATGTTTTCATCGATGTCTTTGGTTTGCTCGTCTGTCAGGTGTTTGTGGGTCAGGTTTTGTTGTGCAGCCATGTCTTAGACCTCCCTGACGCGTTCGAGATAGAGAACCTTGGTGTCGACGTTGAGTTCTTCGAAAATGCGATATCCACGTAACTCCGGGTTCTCTTTGTCTTGCTTGTAGGTGCCCAACTTGACCTGATGGCGCTTCCAAACTTTCGAAATGGCGCTGGCTTCGTCGAGCAAGTCGCCGAACAAAATCGCTGAGGTCGGGCAGGTCTGCTGACACGCGGTCTGGATGTCGCCGTCTTTAAGCTCTCGACCTTCACGCTTGGCCGTATCACGGGCCGCGCGGGTGCGCTGGATGCACATGGAACATTTTTCCATCACGCCTTTTGAGCGCACGGAAATGTCGGGGTTGAGCTGCTGGTCCATCGGTGCGGGCCAGCTGTCCGCGTTGTCGTAGAAGTTAAAATAGCGCACCCGGAATGGGCAGTTGTTGGCGCAATAGCGTGACCCGATGCAGCGGTTGTAAACCTGGGCGTTGAGGCCATCCACCGTGTGATAGGTCGCGCCCACCGGGCATACCGGTTCGCACGGGGCGGCGTTGCAATGCTGGCACATCATCGGCAGAAACGATGCGCCGCGCGATTGGGTGTCGGTGGCGTTGGTATCTTCGATCTTGTCCATGTCGGGCTCGTCGAAATAGCGCTCGACCCGCAGCCAATGCATCGCTTGGCGGGCGCCGAATTTGTCTTCGCCAACCACGGGCAAGTTGTTTTCTGCGTAGCACGCCGTCGAACACGCGTTGCAGCCGGTGCACAGGTCCAAGTCGATGGCCAGAGCGTACATGTGCTCATAGTCGTGATGACCGCCTTCCTCATTGCCTTTGGAGTAGTCGGCCCAGCCCTTGAATATATTTCCGAGAAGTGAAGGCATGATCAGGCACTCCCCTGTTTGTTGGCCTGGTTACGGCGAAGCTGGTCCGCGGAAATTGTTGCGGCAAGCTTGCGCCCATATTGGCTATCAACGTCCATCAGGCGCACCAGGTGGCGATTGTCGCCGGTGGCATGAACGCGAACGGAAGTGGTGTTGATGAACTCGCCGGTGCGCGCATCGGCAGTCCCGTCTAAAAGGCTCAGTGGATTAACGCCGATGCCGGTGGCGTAACGGCCATAGTGGGTGTGACCCCGCCCCATGGGCACCGCGATGGCGTCTGGATGAACGCCTTTGTAGAGGAACACGCGGGTGGTGATGGCGCCGCTGTCTGAGGTGATGGTGACGTAATCTCCGTCTTTCAGGCCCAGCCCGGCGGCGGTGGCGGGATGGATTTCGGCCCAGCTGTCCCATACCGCTTTGGAGATCTGGTCTGGCGCTTCTTGCAGCCACGGCAAATTGGCGTGACGACCATCAAACAAGCCTTGGCGCGCGGTGGTGATGAGGCTTAGCTGACCCGCTGTCGGCGCGCTGGTCTCAGGCACGTTGATGGCGATCGCGCCGTTTGCGGTGAACGCACGGTCTGCGGCGGGGGCTTGGACTTTGCCCGCCTGCAACACGGCTTGCCATGCGGGCTCAAGGTCGGCGCCGATCATCGCGCTGATGGCGGTGCGCAGGTAGCCGTAATAATCTTCAAAGTCTTCAAGACCGTCGGCGCCCGCGTCTTGAGCCAAACCAAGCATAATGTCGCCCAGACCCAGCACGTCGGGATGTAGCTTTTCCATCAGCGGCTGTTGCACATGCACCTCGCCGCGTCCGGCGCCGGTTGCTGGGACATGGGTCCCCCAGTCTTCCAGTGATGACGCCAGCGGCAACACCACATCGCAAAGTGCGGTGGTTTCGTCTTCGAACATAGCGACCGCGACCTTGAGTCCGATTTTGGCCAAGGCGTCTTCGATCTTTAGTCCGCCCGGTGCGGTGAACACTGGGTTCGCCCCGGTGATGAAAGCGGTTCCAATGCGTCCAGCTTGGGCGTCGGTCGCAAAGTCGGCCAAGGCTTTGGTCGAACCGTTGCGAACGCCAAGGTCAGTCGGAATAAGCTCCACACCGGGCGTGATGGTCGCACCGACGTTGCCGAGCATCAGGTTCAACATCATCGCGGCGGCGGCGGTTTCATAGCTGCCGTCGCCGATCACCAAAGACGGACTGTTGCTCATCAACGTTCTGGCGATCTTGGACAACGTTTTGGCATCGACCCCGGAAAGCGCGCTCACGCGTTCAGGTGTCATGGCCGCGATGGCGTCAGCCGCGCCACTGGGCAGGGCGGACGTGGATACGCTGTACGCGGTGGCGAGCACTTGGGCCACGCCAAGGGCTACGGCGGCTTCGGAACCAGGGCGCGCGGCGACCCAATGATCGGCATTGGCGCCGCTCAACGTCATGGCGGGTTCAACCACCGTCAGCACGCCGCGCGGCGCAGCGCGAAACGCACCGTAATCGGCCATGAACTTCACCGGCGAAATCCAAGTGCCGAGGAAATCCGCGCCAAACGATAGGACGGAGAGGGCTTTGTCGATATGCAAGTTGGGTTGCGCATCGCCGAGGGCGTCCGCGCATGCGGCTTGCCAGACTTGGGCGTTGACCGTTTCAACCGCGTAATGCGCGCCGCCGCCACTGGCGTTTAAATGGATGTCGAGCAAGACCGCCTGATGGCCGCTGATCGATCCGGTCATCCATACCGGTGCGCCGGTGACTTTTTCTTTGATGAAAGCCAGCGCTTCGGGCCACGTAACGTTTTTTTCGCCGATACGCGGGCTGGTGATGCGGTCGGGATTGTAATGGGTTTGCAGGGCCGATTGGCCCATCTGGCACAGCTTGCCCTTGTTCACGGCGGTATCGGGATTGCCTTCCAGCTTGAGCGCGTGACCTTCGCGCACCCGGCCATGCACGCCGCAACCGGCAGCGCATTGCAGGCAAGTAGATGCGTACCAAACGCCGATGCCGGGCACCATGTATTCTTCCGGGGCGAGATAGGAAAAGACTTGTTCTTCGCCTTCTTCCAGTGTCGCGTAGGATGGCATGTCGCAACCGGCCAGCGCCGCGCCCGCACCACCGAGGCCGAGCACTTTCAGGAAATTCCTGCGATCAATTTTCGTCGCCATGATCTCTCTCCTTTCCTTACTTGTGGCAGCGGGTGCAATCCGCCGGACCATCGTTGTTTTCGTGACAGGTGTTGCAAAAGCCCATGGTCAGGGGGCGCATCTTTTTCGCCACCCCGACCTCGACCATGTCGCCGTGGCACATGGCGCAGACTTCGCGCGAGTCCTCGACGTTCATGTCGGGATTGTCGAACAGGAATTTTTGTAGATGGCGTTCGTGGCTGAAGTGCACGAAGTCCGGCATGTCGTTGACTTTGTTCCACGCAGGGCTTTGGCCGCTTTCCCACATAATGGTGAGCTTTTCGATTTCAGGTTTTTCATCCGCCGTCGCGATGACGGTGTGACAGCCCATGCATTTGGCGGTCGGCGGAATGCCCGCGACCTTGGAACGACGCGCATAGGTGTGACAGTACAAACAGTTGATGTTCAGATCGCCTGCATGCAGCTTGTGTGAATAGTTGATCGGTTGAGGCACGTCTTTACCGATGAAGGTGTCGGTGGGGAATACCGCATTCGGTACGCGAGGCCCCGCTTCGGTGACGGGGCTTTCGCCGCCGACACGTTCTTGTTCCAGCATTTGCCCACCCAGCACGATCAACGCGCCGACGACACCGGCCGCCATGATGGTGCGGATCCAGGGGAAGGGTCTGCGTTTTGGGCGGTCAGGTGACATGGGCTTTCGCTCCTTATTGCTACATCGTCCAGCTACATCGTCCCGGCACACCCCGTTTTGGGAAAGCCACGCAAGCAAGTCACATTAGCATGATGTAATATTACAAATAAGTAATATTAGTATTGTTCATGTATTAGTGAATATGCATTTAAATAATAACTAGTATTCATGAATACAATAAAAAGTACACGTAGCGCTACTACAAGGTTGTGGAGGTTTGTGCTACCCGAAAAGGCGGTATGAAATGCTGCATATGCACAAAATATGAGATTTTTATTATATTTACATAGAAGATCAAAAAAGCTTAGAGAATGGCGCTGAACCGTCTTCAGTTGTAAGCTGTAATGGTAGTGCCCGGATGAATTTTAACGGGAAATAATGCTGCAGCTGCTAAGTGTCCACCCCCGAGGTGTAGTTTTCACATGATTAAAGAATCGGGAGGCTCTACTCAAGCAGGGGAGCAATCGGGGGGTATGAGGGCGACGTTGAGGGTGAATGGGTGCGAAAAACGGCCCTTATGGGTGGGTTTTCAGCAGGTGTTTGAGCTTATCCAGGCAGGCGTCGCGATCAGGGCGGAAATCAAGTTCACGCCACCAGGTCTCGATTTGTTTGAGTAGGCGTCCTACTTCTGGGCCGTGAGCAACCCCCATCTCCAACACGTCGCGTCCCTTTATAGGGAGCGGTGCGATATGGCAGTCGCGTGCGGTTTCCACCAGGTGACGCCAGCTTTCGGTTCGGGGGGATGGCAGGTGGGCTTTCATTGCCAATTCCCCAGCCCAACTGAGCAGGGCGCGATCGACGACGATTTTGGCCCCGGCTTCAGCGCAGGCGATGCGTAATTCTTTGTCCGACATATCAACATTGATAATCGGCGCTGGGGCGGTCATGGCGAGTAGGTGCTTGCGTTCGAGGTTGGAAAACTTCAAACGCTCACTCAGCGCCTTAATCGTATCGGTTGTCAGTCCCGGCTTGAGCAAGGCGGCCAAACGGCGAACCGGGTCGGTGTCGATGTTGTCGAACTTCACGGCGCGTTCGATCAGCCACGCGACCATGCGCAATCGCCCAACGTCGCCAGCTTCAGGCAAGATGTGCTGCAAAACTTTTTCGGCGCGCATCAACGTAATGGTGTCGGCGGGGTTGGGGGCCATGAGGATGCGAAACAGCTCGCCGCGCACCCGTTCGCCGGACAATTCAGGTAAGCGGTAGGCCAGTTTGCGGCACGCGCGTAGCGCCGGCAGGTTGATCGGCGGCTTGCCATATTGGGCGTAAAAGCGAAAAAACCGCAGCAGTCGTAAAACGTCTTCATCAATGCGTTGTTCGGCCTCGCCGACGAAACGCACCCAACCCTTGCCGAGGTGTTCCAGCCCATCGTATGGATCGTAGACATTGCCATGCTCATCGCACGACATGGCGTTGATGGTGAAATCGCGTCGCGCCGCATCTTGTGTCCAGTCGTCGGTGAACGCGACTTTGGCGTGGCGGCCATAGTTTTCCACATCGATGCGCAAGGTGGTGATTTCAAAGTGGTGCGCGCCGACCAATGCGGTGATGGTGCCGTGTTTGAGGCCGGTGGGAATGGCGCGAATGTCAGCGTCGGCTAAAATCTCCAAAACCCGTTCCGGTTCTTCGGGCGTGGCGATGTCGATGTCTTTGGCGGCGCGTTTAAGCACCGCATCGCGCACGCAGCCACCGATGAAGCGGGCTTCGGCGTTCGCGGCGCGAAAGGCGTCCATCACCGCCTGCGTTTGCGGCGCCGTCATCCAGGGTTGAGGGGCGATGAGTCCGGTCGGTTCCACGCAAGCAGCTTTCGTTCAGGTGAGGCTATTTCGGTTTTGGCACGAATTGACCGGGCACGATGGTGTCGCCTTCCAGACGCGGCGGCTGGTAGGTGCTGCCTGGAGGGTTTTTAGGGGTTAAGAAAACCGACAGCACCAATCCGACCATCATAAGAATGACACCTGCGAGGATAAGCCGAAACCACGGCGCTTTAATCTCATAATCGGCGGGATCTGTATGGTCGCCCGCGACCCCTTTGGCGGCGGCTTGGGCGCGGTGGCTCTGCACCTGTTTGCGCACCCATTGTGTCCAGGCGAAATACAGCACCGTCGGCAACACCAGCGGCAAAATGTACGTAATGATTATGCGAAACATGGAATTCCCTTGTTCGGTATGCGGGCGCTGTATCAGTTGCCTAAAGGCTTATCAGGTCGCGCCAGTTTCGTCTATGGGCGGCGTTTGGGTGGGGCTCGTGAGGACCTGGTACAGATCGACGATCATTCCCGCCGTCGCCCCCCAGATGAAATGATCGCCGTATGGCATCGCGTAGAAAAACCGCTTGATGCCTTCAAGTTCGCGCTCATGGCGTTGGTGGTTATTTGGGTCCATCAAAAAGGCCAGCGGGACTTCAAAGACTTCGGCGACTTCATGGGGATCTGGGCTCAGGTTAAAGGGGGGCTCAATCATCGCCACCACAGGCGTGACCTCGAACCCGGTGCGGGTAACGTAGGTGTCGAGCCTGCCAATGACCTTGATGTGGGTTGCGGGCAGACCGATTTCTTCTTCAGTTTCACGCAAAGCGGCTGCGACCGCGTTGGGGTCGTGGCGTTCGATATGTCCGCCGGGAAAGCTGACCTGGCCGGGGTGGTGCTGCAAATGATCGGTGCGTCGCGTCAACAACACGGTCAGACCATCGTCACGTTCAACCAGCCCAACCAAGACTGCGGCGGGGCGCAGCGGTGGATCAGGGCGAAAGCCGGGATTGAGGTCGTGGTCGCCACGTTCAAGTGGCGTGCTCAGGTTGGACAGGCGTTGGGTGATCCAGTCTCGTTCAAGCGTGATCATCAACAGTCCGGATTCCATCCATTAAGCGCCGGTGTCTTGTCCGGTGTCTTACTCTGCGTCTCGCATGGAGCCAAGTGGAAAAAAGGAACAGCAGCTCCACACGCCAAAAATTTCTTCATCGCCTAAATCCATAACCGCGCCTAGCTCCACCAGATCATAATAGATCGCGCGTTCGATGCGGGCGTCGATGTCGCCCGGCAGTACCACATAGGGCTTTAACTCGCCTGTAAGCGGGTTGGGCTTCATCAAGATCGGGTTATCTTCCGACACCGTCACCGTGATGTCCACGTTTGTGGAAAACTGGATGGTTTGGTCCTCGCCTTGGTTCTTGGTGGACATGTGGGTGATGACAAAGGGCGCGTCCTCGACATGGATGCGTCCCATTTCTGTCGGGGAAACCAGCCAATAGGCACCGTCTTTTGCGCGCATCAGTAAGGAGGCGAACAGGCCGACCATGACTTTGCGCGCGATTGGGGTGCCGTTGTAGAACCACTTTCCATCATGATCGATGCGGATGTTCAGTTCACCGCAATAGTTTCGTCCGTTTAAGGGGACCGGTAAGTCCAGCTGCGGCGGTTCGAGTGTTGTTGTCCGGGGGTCTTGAATATCATCAGGTTCGTGTTTGCCCATATCTGTAATGATGCCCCTTCATCAAGGCCTTATGTAATACCCCCCCAGGCATTATTGACATATAGGGTTGGTGCGCGGCAGAAGAAAGGAGAAAAAATTATATAGCGCCCTAATAATACGACTAATCGCCTTGCGGTGAGGCGCCCCAATGCGGCGTGTGGCGGAACCATTCAACCAGAAAATCGACAAATGCGCGGACTTTGGGCGATAGGTTTTTGTTGGATGGATAGACGGCGTAAACGCTGAGCGGGTCATCGTAGAAATTGTCCAGCGCCGTTTCCAGTTTGCCTTGGCTGAGGATGTGGCTGACGATGAAGGACGGCCCATAGAAAATGCCGACGCCCTGTACGGCGGCGGAACGGATCACCACGTCGTTGTTGGTGGTCAAATTGCCGCTGATTTTGACGGCGAGCGGTTTTCCTGCGTCCTTAAACAACCATTCGCCTGGGGTGCGCAGATACGAATAGATGATGCCTTTGTGGTGGCGAAGCTCATTGGGGTGTGACGGTTTACCATATTCTTGCCAATAGCTTGGCGCTGCGCACAAGGTCATGGTCACCGGCGCGATGCGCCGGGCGATGAGGGTGGAATCTTGTAACCGCGAGATGCGAATTACGGCATCGAAGCCTTCATCGACAAGATTGACAAGGCGATCTGAAAATTCGATGTCCATGTGGATCAGTGGATAGCGTTCGATAAATGCTGCCAAGGCTTCGGACAAATGCATCGCGCCGAAGGTGTGTGGGGCGCTGATTCTCAGTCGCCCGCGCGGCTCAGCGCTCAGCGGTGAAACAGCGTCTTCGGCGTCTTCCAAGTCATCCAAAATGCGCCGGGCGCGTTCCACGTACACGCGGCCTTCGTCCGTCAGGCTCAGTTTACGGGTGGTCCGGTGCAGCAATCGCACGCGCAAGTGATCTTCCAGGGCCGCGACTTGCTTGGATACGGTGGCCTTGGAGGTGTTTAAATCTCGTGCGGCTTGCGAAAAACTGCCCATATCCACGGTGGTGATAAAGGCCCGCATGCCCGAAAGAATATCCATGATGATCGTTTCCTTATTTGAAACAGTATTGTTCTAAATCGCGTAATTGTCCATGAAAATGGGGTGCCATATCGTGAGGGAGAACAAAAACCCCAAGGTGGAGATATGGATATGAGTAAAATATTGGTCGTTTATCACAGCTCTTACGGACACATCGAAACGCTGGCCTCAGCCATCGCTGAGGGTGCCCAAAGCATTGATGGCACCGAGGTCGCGATTAAACGTGTTCCTGAACTGATGAGCGAGGACCAGATGGCTGGCGCGGGCATGAAAACGGATCAGGCCGCAGAACAGGTGTCGCCTGAGGAGCTGGCCGATTACGATGGAATCATCTTTGGCACGCCAACGCGCTTTGGCAATATGTCCGCGCAAATGCGCAACTTCCTCGACCAGACCGGCGGGTTGTGGGCGAAGGGTGCGCTGATCGGCAAGGTCGGTTCGGTGTTTACCTCCAGTGCCGTGCAGCACGCAGGTCAAGAAACCACCATCACGTCTTTCCACACTACCTTGCTGCATCACGGCATGGTGATCGCGGGGGTGCCGTTTTCGGTGGCGGAACTGTCCAACACCGATGAGGTGTCTGGCGGATCGCCTTATGGCGCAAGCACCATCGCCGGCAGCGACGGCAGCCGCACGCCATCGCAAAACGAACTGGCGATCGCCCGCGCCCAAGGTGCGCACGTGGCAGGTTTAGCGGCGAAACTTGCTGTGTAACAGCGCGTATAAATCAGGAAGGAGACGGCTATGATCAAGGTCACGCATTTTGAAGACTTCGGCCATCAAGACCACGGCTGGCTGAAGGCCTGCCATCATTTTAGCTTTGCCGACTATTACGATCCCGACCGCATGGGCTTTGGGCCCTTGCGGGTATGGAACGACGATCACATCAAGGTGGGCACCGGTTTTCCGACTCACCCCCACCGCGATATGGAAATCATCACCTACGTGCGGCGCGGTGCGGTCAGCCACGAAGACAGTCTCGGCAACCGCGGCCGGACCGCGGCCGGTCAGGTTCAAGTGATGAGCGCGGGCACCGGCATTCGTCATGCCGAGTTTAACCTGGAAGGCGAAGGCCTCGACCTGTTTCAGGTTTGGGTGGAGCCCGACGAGACCGGACATCAACCGCGTTGGGGCACCCGCACCTTTGATCGCGAACACATCAGCAATGGGTTTGTGACGTTGGTGTCGGGCCGTCATGGGCGAGAACACCCAGACGCGTTGTTTATCCATCAAGACGCTTCTTTTTTGGCCGCCGTGATGAGTGAGGGCGAAACGTTGGAGCAATCGATTGAGCCGGGTCGGCGTGGCTATCTGGTGCCCGCGCGCGGTGAAATCGAGGTCAATGGCGTGCACGTTCCGGAACGTGGCTCCGCTGCGATCACCTCTGAGACGGCGCTGAGCATCAAAGCCCTGCGCGCCGCGGAAGTGGTGATGTTCGACCTGCCATAAGTGTTTTGCCCGTCACACAATAATCAAACCCAAGGGCGTGTGGATTTGCTATGGTTGAGTCTGATTTTAAGACTCATTGAGGAATTCACATGAAGGCACAAGTGAAGTGGTTGGGCGGGCGCGCGTTTGAGGGCTTGCCGGATAGCGGCCACAGCGTGATTATGGACAGCTCACCCGATTTCGGCGGCGAGGACAGGGGCGTTCGGCCCATGGAATTGTTGATGTTGGGAATGGGAGGCTGCACCTCCATCGATGTCATGAATATTTTGGAGAAATCACGCCAAGACGTCACCGCGTGTGTCGCCGAGGTTTCGGCTGAGCGTGCCGAGACGGAGCCGAAGGTGTTCGTGCGCATGCATGTTCACTTCAAGGTCACGGGCCGCAACCTTGATGCGCAACGTGTGCAACGCGCGATTTCACTGTCGGCGGAAAAATACTGCTCGGCGTCCATCATGCTCGGCAAAACAGCGGAGATCACCCATGACTTTGAACTCATCGAAACCGATTAAAGTCGTACTTGCTTTGGCCTTAACGGGTGCTTTGGCGGGGGTGGTGGCGTCTTGCGCATCCCAAGGTCCAACCGACAATCCATTGGTGCGCAAACTCAGCTGGCTTTCCTATTTGGAAGGCGGCGATATCCGCGCCGCGTGTGGTCCGAATGCGCCCAATCAATACCGTTTGGTTTATAACGGCGTCTACACCGAACAAGTGCGCACCTATGATTTAGGTGTGGACCAGCGCTTGAATGTTGGCGTGGCCGGGGCTGCAGAGGTCAGTCAGTTTAGCGCCGACAGTCTGAGCGGATTGCTCAATCCTTGGCGCGCCAAAACCGCCATTCGCAACTTGAACCAAGCGGAGGTCGAGCAGATCGCCACAGCCCTTGAACGCGACGGTGCGTTCGGTGCGCCTGCAGTGGGTACAGAGCTGTCGTCGAAGGGCTTCTTTTGGAGCATCGCCGCCTGTCATGAGGGCGCGTATCATTTCACCGCCTTGGCTTGGCCATCCCCGGCGTGGGAAAGCATGACGTTCGATGATGTCGTGTTCGACCTGGACCCGTCCCCGATTGCCGTTAATCCGCCGCGCAAAACCATTACCGCGCGCGACACCAAACGTGGCGATACGGGGCATGTGATTGAGAACGAGTTTCATACCAAGGTTGGCGAGAATGGCCTGTTTGGGGTGATCGATTTGGGACGATGACCTAAACAACAGCGATTGCGATCAAGCATTAGGGTCGTTAGAGTGTAAAAATCATATAAACCACCTAGCCAGAAGGTGAATGTAGATGCCTTATGTGATGCGTAACGCCGAAGGGCGGATCATTGCTGTGCTGAGCGAAGAAGTCGCAGGCAGTGAGATGGTTGGATCGAACGATCCGGACCTGGGGAAGTTCCTTTCCGCCGACAGCCCCGAGCAGCGCGCTCAACGCGAATTGATGGAATCCGATCTCGGCTTAATCCGCGTGATCGAGGATTTGATCAACGTTCTGATCGAACGCGGCGCGATCATGTTCAACGACTTCCCCGAACCGGTGCAGAGAAAGCTGCTTGCGCGTAGCGGTCTGCGTAAGGAATTCTCCTACGTTGATGACCTGTTCAATGCCGACGACAATACGTTCCTGCCGCCACCCGACGAAGACGGCGAAGGCTTTTTGTAAGGCGTTTGCGCTTTCTGCCTTGGTGGCCCATCATTCCGATCTGCGACCATAGATAGCGAAAGCTTTTGACTTAGTTTATATATAAGTTGTTGGCGAATAAAAAACACACTACAATTATGTTGATTTCTGAGGGGGAAGTTAACACCATCGTTAATTTTGGAATCGGCTCGTTTGTTACGAGGTCGAAAGGCGTCGTTTCGGCGGGAACTGGGCCTTGCGCATAGCGTATTGCGTGCGGGAGGATTTTCGACTTAGGACGTTCAACGTCCGATTTAGGGGAGCTCACAATGTTGAAAAAAATAATGACGACAGCCGTTCTGTCGTGCGCTACAGCTGCGTTCGTGATGGTCGCCATGCCGGTGTCCAAAGCTTCGGCGGAAGAGGCCTCATCCATTGCACGGGGCGGTCTGCTGTATGACAAGTGGTACAAGGTCATCGATGCGCCCAAGCCGACCGAAACGCATAAAGCGTGGCCCGCGTCCAACACCAAGAAAAAAGGTGACGCCACCCAGCGCTGCAAAGCGTGTCATGGTTGGGATTTGCGCGGCAAAGAGGGTGCGTATGCGACAGGTTCGTATAACACCGGAATCAAAGGCCTACGCGGCATGGAAAATGCCGATTTGGGTAAGATTGTCGCCATCATCAAAGACGACACCCACGGCTATGACGGTAAGATGTCCGATCAAGATTATACCGACCTGGCGATGTTCATCAGCAAGGGTCAAGTCGATATGACCAAGTACATCAACGCCGACAAGTCCGTAAACGGCAACGTCGCTCAGGGGGAAGCGTACTACAAAACCCTGTGCATCAATTGTCACGCCGCGGACGGCATGTCGCCGAAAGAACTGCCCAAACCGCTGGGTAAAATCGCATCGGGCAATCCTTGGGAAACGCTGCAAAAAATTCTCAACGGTCAGCCCAAAGAACAGATGCCAGCTCTGCGCGCATTGCCGTTGCAGGTGTCGCTTGACGTTCTCGCTTACACCATCACCTTGCCGCAAGAATATTAAGCGTGGAGGTTCTCTCGATGTCCCCGCCTCCCATTTGGGGGCGGGGCATTCGTGTGGAGATTTAAGGCGGGGACGATCATATGTTTAAAAAAATATGGGCGACGTTATGGCAACCGACCCGGCGTTATAGCGTCGGCTTGATTTTTATCGTCGGCGGTTTTGGCGGGGTGATTTTTTGGGGTGGCTTCAACACCTTCATGGAATACACCAACACCATGGAGTTTTGCATCTCGTGTCATGAAATGCACGACAACGTCTATGTCGAATACAAAAAGACCGTGCACTATTCCAACCCATCGGGGGTGCGCGCAATCTGTTCCGATTGCCATGTGCCCAAGCCGTGGGGCGCGAAACTGTGGCGTAAAATCAGGGCCAGCAACGAGCTGTATCATAAGCTTCTCGGCACCATCGACACGCCTGAAAAATTCAACGCCAACCGCTTGATCATGGCCGAACGGGTGTGGGCGGAAATGAAAGCCAACAATTCACGCGAATGTCGCAATTGTCACAGCTACGACGCCATGCACTGGGACAAGCAGCGCCGCCGCTCCAAAGAAAAAATGCAAGAAGGCATGGAAAAAGGCGAAACCTGCATCGACTGCCACAGAGGCATCGCCCACAAACGCCCCATCACAGAAGACGAAGACGATTGACTGAAAAAAACGGGGGCTCCGCAAAGAGCCCCCGTTGATTTATGCCTGCGCCAATGCTTATTCGGCGGGCGGGGTCCAGCGCAGCACCGGCTTACGCGCCGCTGCGGTTTCGTCCAGACGGCGACGTGGGGTCAGCACCGGGGCGTCCTTGAAGAACTGGGCGTCGCCCGACTGAGCACGTTCGTTCAGACCACGCAGGGTTTCGATATACAGATCCAACGTTTCCTTGGATTCTGATTCCGTGGGTTCCATCAGCAACGCACCGTGCACCACCAGCGGGAAGTACATGGTCATGGGATGGAAGCCTTCGTCGATCATCGCCTTGGCAAAGTCCAGCGTGGTCACGCCGGTGTCTTTCAAGAAGTGATCGTCGAACAGAACCTCGTGCATGCACATACCGTCGAATGACACGCTCATCACGTCTTGCAACTTGACGCGCAGGTAGTTGGCGTTGAGCACCGCGTCGGTGGAGGCTTGACGCAGGCCGTCCGAACCGTGACTGATCATGAACGCCAAAGCGCGAATGAACACGCCCATCTGACCATGATTGCCTTTGAGGCGGCCAAACGGCTTGGCGTCCGAATCAGCCTTGTGCTCGACCATCTTAAAGCCGTCGGCATCGTGGACAACGTACGGCACTGGTGCGAACGGGGCCAGGGCTTCGGACAACACCACCGGACCGGCGCCTGGACCGCCGCCGCCGTGCGGGGTCGAGAACGTCTTGTGCAGGTTCAGGTGCATGCAATCGATGCCCAAATCGCCCGGGCGCACACGCCCGACGATGGCGTTAAAGTTGGCGCCGTCGCAATAGAAATAGCCGCCCGCGTCATGGATGGCATCTGCGATGTCGATGACTTCATTCTCAAACAGGCCGCAGGTGTTGGGGTTGGTGAGCATGATGCCCGCCACGTCCGGTCCCAGCTTGGCCTTAAAGGCGTCGAAATCAACACGACCGCGATCCGTCGCGGGGATGGAATCGACCGTAAAACCACACGCCGCTGCTGTCGCCGGGTTGGTGCCGTGGGCGCTTTCAGGCACCAGCACCCGTTTGCGGACGTCGGCTTCGCCGCGGTCTTCAAGGGCCGCTTTGATCGCCATCATGCCGCATAATTCGCCATGCGCACCGGCTGCCGGGCTCATCGCCACGGCGGGCATGCCGCACAAGGTCTTGATCCAGGTCGCCAGCGTGTCGATCAGTTCCAGCGCGCCTTGCGCTGTGCTGGTGGGTTGTAGCGGGTGCAGATCGCCCAGGCCCTTCATACGCGCAACTTTTTCGTTGATACGCGGGTTGTGCTTCATGGTGCATGAACCCAGCGGGTAGAAGCCGCTGTCGATACCATAGTTTTTCTGGCTCAAACGGGTGTAGTGACGTACCACTTGCGGCTCAGACAAGCCGGGTAGACCCACCGCGTCTTTGCGCCGCATGCCGCCCAGGCGGTCATCGGAAACGCTGACATCGGGCAGGTCGACGCCGGTGCGGCCGTCTTCGCCCATTTCGAAAATAAGCGGCTCGGCAAAGTCGAGACCTTTAGATCCGCTGATGGTTTTTTGCGCCGTGGCTTGTGAACCGCCGACGGGCACGTTGGAACGACCTTGGGACATATCAGCCATTAGAGGATCTCCTCAAGCGCTAGAACCAGCGCGTCCATGTCCGCGTCTGAATTGGTTTCGGTGACCGTGACCAGCAAGAAATTCGCCAGATCATCGCGTTCCGGCAGCAGTCGCGTGATGGGTACGCCACCAAGGATGCCGCGTTCGGCCAAGGCTTCGACCACCTGTTCGGCGGGCTTGGACAGCTTGACGGTGAATTCGTTGAAGAAGCTGTCGTTCATCAGCTCTACGCCATCAATGCCGATCAGCATGTCGGCGAGTTTACAGGCGTTTGCGTGGTTGATACGCGCTAGACGGCTCAGGCCTTCTTCACCCAGCAACGACGCGTGGATGGTGAATGCCAACGCGCACAGCCCGGCGTTGGTGCAGATGTTGGAGGTCGCTTTCTCGCGGCGGATATGTTGTTCGCGGGTGGACAACGTCAGCACCCAACCGCGCTCCCCCTCAACGTCTTGGGTTTCGCCGGTGACGCGACCGGGCATTTGGCGCACCAGTTTCGATGTGGTGGCGAACAGGCCGACATACGGCCCGCCATAGCTCAGCGCGTTGCCCAGCGACTGGCCTTCGGCGGCGACGATGTCCGCACCTTGGTTGCCCGGCGCTTCCAACAGTCCCAACGAGACGACTTCGGTGGTCACCGCCACCACCAACGCGCCACGGGCGTGGGCGGCTTCGGCAATCGGGCGCAGGTCGATGACGCGCCCGAACATGTCGGGGCTTTGCACCACCACGCAGGCGGTCTGTTCGTCGATCAGGTCGATGACGCTGGCCGGGTCGGCTGGGCGGGTGGGGTCAGAATCGGGGTGGACCAAGTCGATGTTCAGCGAATGTGCACTGGTCTTGGTGACGTCGAAGTAATGCGGATGCAGACCACCGGCCAAGACGGCGCGGTGGCGACGCGTTGCGCGCACCGCCATCATCACCGCTTCCGCCGTCGCCGTCGCGCCGTCGTACATGGACGCGTTGGCAACTTCCATGCCGGTCATCAACGCGACTTGGGTTTGGAATTCGTACAGGTACTGAAGCGTGCCTTGGGATACTTCCGGCTGATAGGGGGTGTAAGCGGTGAGAAACTCGCCGCGCTGCACCAAATAGTCCACCGTCGCCGGGACGTGGTGACGATAGGCCCCAGCACCCAAAAAGCTGGGCGCGGATGACGGCGACAGGTTCTTTGCCGCAAAATCGGCAAAGGTCCGTTCGACCTCCATCTCACCCACAAAGCTGGGCAGGTCCACGGGTTCGTCCAGCAACGCCTGTGCAGGTACGTCGCAAAACATATCCTCGACCGTGCTTGCGCCGATGGCTTCAAGCATGGCTTTGCGGTCTTTTTCAGTGTGCGGCAGATAACGCATCAGCACGAATTCCTTGTTGTTGAAAGCTGGAGTTAGTCCAGGCTGTCCACGTAAGCGGTGTAAGCGTCTTCGTCCATCAAGCCGTCCAGCTCTGACATGTCGGACAGTTTGATCTTAAAGAACCAGCCATCTTCCGTCGGGTCGCCGGACACCTTGGCCGGGTCATCGGCGATGGCGGCATTGCCTTCAATGACTTCGCCCGATACCGGGGCGTAGACTTCGGATGCGGCTTTAACGGATTCGACAACGGCGGCTTCGTCGCCCTTGGCGAGGTTGCGTCCCTCATCGGGAGCTTCGACGAAAACCAAATCGCCCAGCTGTTCCAAAGCGTATGCGGTGACGCCGACCGTGGCGATGTCGCCGTCGATGCTGATCCATTCGTGGTCGTTGGTGTATTTGATGCTCATGATGTTCTTCCCGTTTTCAGATCAATCAATATAATTCGGATTTAAGTTTTGTAGCTTTTGGTGGTGAACGGCATCTTGACGACCTTGGCCGCCAACGGTTTGCCGCGCACAATCAGGTTCACAGCTGTGTCTTCAGCGGCAAACGCCGTTTTTACATAGCCCATCGTGATCGGTCCGCCGACCGAAGGGCCAAAGCCGCCGCTGGTAACTGTGCCGATGGCATTGCCGTCCTGGTCTTGGATTTCGGTGCCTTCACGGGCCGGGGCGCGGCCTTCGGGCAAGATGCCGACGCGCAGACGCTCAACGCCGTTTTCGAGCTGATCAAGGATTACGTCGGCGCCGGGGAAGCCACCTTCTTCACGGCGGCGCTTATTGACCACCCATTTGATGTCGCCTTCAACCGGCGTCGTTTCGGTTGTGATGTCGTGGCCGTACAGGCAAAGGCCCGCTTCCAAGCGCAAACTGTCACGCGAACCCAAACCGGCAGGCTCGACGTCAGGCTGGTCCAGCAACAAGCGGGCAAAGGCTTCGGCCTGAGCGGACGGGACGGAAATTTCAAAGCCGTCTTCGCCGGTGTATCCGGAACGGGTGACGAAACACATGGTGCCGCCGATTTCGACTTCGCGGAAGTTCATGAACTTCATGTCAGCGGTTTCGGGGGCCAGCTTGGCCAGCACGTCGCCGGCTTTGGGGCCTTGCAGCGCCAGCAATGCGCGGTCGGTGAGGATTTGCAGGTCGGCTTTGCCTTTGGTGCCCGCTTCGATGTGGGCGAAATCTTGGTCTTTGCATGCGGCGTTGACCACCAGATACAAGCCGCCTGCAATGCGCGTCGCCATCAAATCGTCCATGATGCCGCCCTGATCGTTGAGCAGTACGGTGTAGCGGGTTTTACCCTCAGCCATCGCTTGATAATCGCCGGGCACCAGGGTTTCGAACGCTTCGATGGCGTGTTCGCCCATCAAGAAGCCTTGGCCCATGTGCGAAACGTCGAACAACGACGCGCCCGCGCGGGTGTGCAGGTGCTCTTTAAGGATGCCCGCAGGGTACTGAACCGGCATGGCGTAACCGGCGAACGGCACCATCTTTGCGCCGAGTTCACGGTGCAGACTATCGAGTGGCGTGGTGAGGAGGTCTTGATCGTTTTCTGGTTCGCTCATAACAGGTTTCCTAACAGAGTCTGGCAGTCACCCATCCACATGGATAAGGTGCTGCCCCACTCTGTCTTGGAACCTGAAAGATTCCCCAAGAGCGCCTTAATACGCGTCTTGGGTTACATCTTCGGTGAGGGGTCGGTTCTTCGACCACCTACTTTCCAGAGCCTCGTCGCCATCACGGTCCGTTTGCCTGAGAGATTCCGGGGCGGTTGCTCCTTCGGCGCTGTGCTGACCACATCCGTGGCGCGACAGTCTCTCCCGTGGCGGCTTCAGTCGAGGAAACCAGTATTTAATTTTATCTTCAATGGCCCAGTTTGACCGAGCCAAGCTGTATTCTAGTGACAACCCCGCTGAGGTCAATGGGGCGCTGACTACCTAAGGGAACTCAAGCGGCGTTGCAAGGTGTTTTAGCTGCCGGGATCAGCGATTTTTGCGCTGATAGTCCAGCTCCATGCGGTTCAGCGCCAGCGACAGGTAGATGAGGTAATTTTCACCACTTTGACCAGCCTTGAGGGGGAGCACGAACTCATGCGGTTCAGGCCGTTGCCATTTGAGGTTGGGCACATTTTGCGCGTAAGTGAGAACCAGCGGGTAGCGGGTCTTGCTCAAGATGTTCTTTTGCGCGTCAGTGGTGGCGATAATGTAATCAAAATCCGTATCACCCGTTTGGTTGGCTGGGCCGCTGGTGGACACGATGGTCGGCGCGAGCCATACGGTCAGTTCGCCCGCGCCGCTATCGTCGATGTTGTATTCGCACGAATGGGCGAACCCAACGATCTCTTCTTCATGCAAGACATCGATGATGTCGCGTCCGGGCCCAGGTTTGAAACGGGTCAGTTTCGCCCCGTCGGTAACAATCAAGATGTCCGGACACGGCAAGGCGATGGGCTTGTCGCCAGCGCACGCCGCCAAACCCAGTCCGACCAATGCGATTAGGGCTGTGGTGAGAACGGTTTTGATGGGGCGCTGGGACAGCTGCATGAGTTTGGCCTTAGATGGTTTTGTGAGCGCCGTCGCACAGTGCGCCTTTTTTCGACGCGCGACAGCCACAGAAATAGACGTTACCAGCTTTTTCGGCGGTGTGCGCGATGGGGGAGAAATCGGTGCCCTTGTGCTTACCATCGCAGAACGGTTGCTTTTCACTCAACCCACATGTGCAGTAGTAGTAGGTTTTGCCTTCTTCGGCTTCGATCACGTAGGGGGCTTTTTTGGTACAGACGGCTTCGCTCATAAAATTGTGCCTCAATAGGAATGTAGTGGTGCGATGAGGGCACTCTAATCAAGGCGGACGCCAGATACAAGCCAGATACAAGGCAGCGATTATTTCACCAGATGCTGGGCGCTTTGCGCTGATTTATCCGTCAATGAGGTCATGGTGGCGGCGACTTTGCTCAGCGCGCGGGCTCGGCCCCAGGGGTTGGAAATGGTTTTGGCCTCATCCAAGGCCAGGTTGAAAACAGACCACGCGGCGTCCGCTTCTTGGTGCCTGGAACGCTCTTCGGCGATATCGCAGAGCATCCAAACCCTAGAGAACGGGCTCATGATGTCGTCGGTGGCCTTGGTGGCTTCGTTCTGAGCGCTGGTGGCACCGTCAATATCTCCGCCGCGGCGGCGTTCGTCGGCAATGGTCCAAAAAATATGCGCTTTGAGGCGATCATCTTTGATCAGATGGGTGGCATTGATGGCTTCATCGCGCAGGCCTTTGTCGTCGCCGATGCTGATGCTGACGTCGTTGAACGCCAGGGCGATGCGCGAAAAGGCATAGGCCTTGGCGAACGGAAATTTAATCTTTGCCGCCGCTTCCTTGGCCTTGTTCAAGGTTGCGCGGGCTTGATCGAACTGACCTGCCCCGGCTTGATAGGACGCAATGCGCGCCAAAACCAGGGCGCGGTAACGCACGGCTTCGATGTTGTCGGCAGTGACCAGGGCCGCATCCGCTTCACCTGCCTGGGCCAAGCCGGTGGCAGCGGCGACCAGAACGGGGACGTCGCTGGCGCCATTGACGACGTCTTTGAGCACCAACAAAGCGCGCTGCGCCATGCCGTTTTCGGCATAGGCCGCGGCGATGTGACGGCGCGCTTTGTTGAGGCTTTCCTCATCCGTGATCAAAGTGAGCTGGCCTTCAGCGGCCTTGATTTGGGACAGGGCGTGCGCCTCATGACCGGCCTTGTGCAGAAAGATCGCGACGCGGCTGCGAAAAGAGATTTGCGTCAACACCGAATCGATGCGTTCGAGATATGGAATCAGATGTTTGGCCGTTTCGGCAGCGTTGAAGGCGTCGTCGTTCTTGCTTTGAATTTCGGCAATGGCGACATAGGCCTCAACCTGCTGCACGGGGTCGGGAATGATGTCCACGGCGGCCAGCGCATCTTCGATCTCGCCGATTTCAGCGCGCGCCTTGGCGATGTCGCGTAGCGCCACCATGATCAGGCGCGGATCGTGAATGCGCCGGGTGGTGACGGCGGCGTCTTGGGCCAGGCCGGCGCGGGCTTGCGCGGTGAGGATTTCGCCCAGCGCCCAATCGCGCATTTCAGGCTTGTCGATGTCGCGGGCGCTGGCGGCGGCTTCGATCAGCAAACAGCGCGGTTCCGGTTTCGCCATGCAAGTTTTTTTGTCGCGCGGCGCGCTTTGCTGATCAAAGGCGGCGCCGTCGATTAGGTAGCGGGTTTGCGGGTTGGCCAGTAACGCCTCGCGCGCGATGTCAGTCGATTCGCGACGTGATTTTTCCAAGCGCCCCAGAAGCTTGCTAACTTGCCCCCCGGTTTCTAGGTCCTTGGCCAGTTGTTCGGTGGCTTTGCCATCGGCTTTCAGTTCGGCGCTTTTTTGGTAGGCCTTGATGGCGGCTTCGGTTTGCGGACCGTAGCGCCCGTCCAAAGGGCCAAAGTAGAACCCTTGATCGGCAAGTTCTTTTTGAATGCGTATCACCAAATTGGTGGCGGCTTTGGGGGCGGACGGCTTGATGTCTTCGGGTCCGGCACCGGCAGCGGTTTCGAACGTGGAGAGATTTTCCAGGTAGGAGTCTGGGCGCACATCAACGCTCGCAGCCCAAACTAAATGGGTGGAGGAGAGCATCCCAAGAGCAGCAAGCACGATGAAAGGCCCTTGTGGGCGCATTTTGTTTCCTTAATTTTCGGGCCGCGCTGACATATTATCGCATTGCAAGAACCTGTCCACCAACGCTTCCTTGTGATTTGATGGCGGCGCTCGATTCGCCGCCACACTGCAAAGACTTAGAGGATCTCCCCATTATGGCTGTGTACACAGAAATCTCTGACGACGATCTCACCGCCTTTGTCGCCGAGTATGGCGTCGGTGAAGTTTTATCGTGCAAGGGCATCGCCGAAGGTGTTGAAAATTCTAATTTTTTGCTGGTTACGGATCAGGCTTCGTTCATTTTGACGCTGTATGAAAAGCGCGTCGATGCCAACGATTTGCCATTTTTTTTGGGCCTTACCGAGCACTTATCCGCGCACGGCGTGCCGTGCCCGACGCCGGTGCATTCACAAAAAGGTGAGGTGCTACGCGAGCTCAGCGGACGTCCAGCAGCCATCGTGACGTTCTTGAACGGAATGTGGCCGAAGCGAATCCAAAATCATCATTGCGCTGAATTGGGCCGCGCCATGGCACAAATGCATGTCACCGGCGCGGACTTTGAACTCAGCCGTCCCAATGCGCTGAGCGTCGCCAGTTGGCGACCATTGCTGGAGGCCTGTAAAGGCCGCGGCGATGAGATTAAACCGGGGATCACGGCCGAGCTGCATGCCGAGTTGGATGTATTGGAAGCCCAGTGGCCCCAGGATCTGCCCGCAGGTGTGATCCATGCCGACTTGTTTCCGGACAACGTGTTTTTTCGTGGCGAAAAGCTCAGCGGGCTGATCGATTTCTATTTTGCATGCAACGACCAATTTGCTTACGACTTGGGAATTTGCTTGAACGCGTGGTGTTTTGAGCGCCATGGAGACTTTAACGCGACCAAGGCGCGCAAGATGCTCAATGCCTATCGCAAGGTGCGCGATTTTTCTCAAGCTGAAATGCAAGCCCTGCCGCTGCTGGCGCGCGGCGCCGCGATGCGGTTTTTGCTCACCCGGCTGTATGACTGGTTGAACACCCCCGCAAACGCCATGGTGACGCCAAAAGACCCGCTGGAATATTACCACAAACTGCGCTTTCATCAGGCCGTCACCGGCCCCGGCGCGTATGGATTGGACTGAAGACAATGACCGACGATGTGGTGGATATCTATACCGATGGCGCATGCAGCGGGAACCCCGGCCCCGGTGGATGGGGCGTGGTGATGCGCTGGAAAGGCGTAGAAAAAGAATTTTCGGGCTATGAGCCTGACACCACCAACAACCGCATGGAACTGATGGCGGCGATCATTGGCTTGGAACAGCTCAAACGCGGGGTGAATCAGGTGCGCGTGCACACCGACAGCACCTACGTTAAAGATGGCACCACCAAGTGGATTCACGGCTGGAAAAAGAACGGCTGGAAAACGGCGGCCAAAAAGGCCGTCAAAAACCAAGACCTATGGATGCGCCTAGACGATGCTCTGTCTGGTCATGAGGTTGAATGGCATTGGGTCAAAGGCCATTCCGGCCACCCGGAAAATGAGCGCTGCGACGAACTGGCCCGCATGGCGATCAGTCAATACAAAGATAGCCAAGTGATGTAGGGTCGCAGCGTTCGTTACGCTTTAACGACGACCGCCACCACCGTTCCCGGAACCGCCGCCAGAGCCACCGCCAGAATTCCTGCCTGAGCCACCACTGCGACCGGAAGAATTGCCACCAGACAGGTTGCGGTTGAACATATCTTGGGTGCGGACACGCTCTTGAGTTTGGGCCCGGACTTTGTTGCCCTCGGCTTTGTTTTCGTTATAGCGGTATTGGTTTTGCACTTGGGCGCGTTCCATCGCACCCGCGTTGCCCATGGCCGCCGTCGTTTGTGAGATTATCGATTGAGCCATAGCAGGGCTGGCGCTCAACAGGATGGCGACACATGCGGTCGCGAAGCGTGTTTTCATCGGGGCTATCCTTTTTGTTATTGTTCTGGGCCTTTCTGTATATGAGTATAGCCTAATATTGAGGATTTCAACTGTGACGAACATCACTCCTTAAGGGTAGAGCGCAAAAAAACGGGACCCATAAGGGTCCCGTTTCGATGTGGGGTGAAGTGCGCTTACAATTTGGAAAGCTGCGCTTCGGCGCTGGAGACTTCGAATTCTCCGGGGCCTTCTTGATCGATGGATTTGACGACACCGTTTTCGACGACCATCGCAAAGCGATCGCAGCGCAGGCCCAGGCCTTTGCCGTTGAGGTCCAGTTCCAGCCCCATTTTCTTGGTCAGTTCCGCGTCGCCGTCGGCGATCATGCGGACTTTGCCGTCCGTGCTTTGGTCCTTGCCCCACGCGCCCATGACGAACGCGTCGTTGACGGCGAAGCAGACGATGTCATCGACGCCTTTGGCTTTGATCTGGTCGGCCATTTTGACGAAGCCGGGCAGGTGCTGGGCGGAACACGTCGGCGTGAAGGCGCCGGGAATGCCGAACAGAACGACGGTCTTGCCGCTGAACAGATCATCGGTGCTCAAGCCACCAGGGCCGTCCGGACCCATTTCGTAAAGGGTGGCGGCAGGAATTTTATCGCCGGGCTGAATGGTCATTGTTATGTGCTCCCAATTGGAATGATTCAATAAACGTATTGAACCCTAAATTGGGCATAAGGTATGCCGATTACAACGGTGAAATGATGATTTTTTTTGCTTATTTGGCAATCGCCATGGCGCCGCCGCCCGCCTGATCGAGGGCTTTTAAAACCGCCGACTGGCTGAGCAGTTCCGGCAAAGCGATGCCATCGGGTGCGCCGGGGCCATAGACCGCGTTGAACGGAATGCCATACCGCCCAAACGACGCCAAATATTGCGAGATGACCGGGTCTGGGCGGGTCCAGTCGGCTTGCATCGCGATGGTGTCGGTACCGCCCAAGCGGGCAAAGACGTCGCCTTTGCCGATCACCACGGCCTTGTTGACCTGACAGGTGATGCACCATTCGGCGGTGACGTCGATGAACACGACCTTGCCGCTTGCCACCTGCTTGCGGAGTTCTTGCTGATCGAAGGTTTGCCACAGGCCGTCCAGCTTGTGCTGGTCGGCCCCCGCTTCGGGGCCATTGGCGGTCCGGTCGGGCACCGCGAACGCCAAAACCGCCAAGATCGCAACCACACCCCAATCCATGCGCCCGTATTTGCGGTGCATGCGTTTGTGCACATACAGCATCACGGCGATCACCACCATGATGGCGGCGATTAACACGGCGGCCAGCTCACTGACTTGAATGGCGAGGATGCTCACCAGCCAAATGGCGGTGGCGGCCAAAGCAAAGCCTAAGATTCGGCGTAAAATTTCCATCCACCGTCCGGGCTTGGGCATTTTGGTGGCGAATTTAGGGAACAAAGCGACCAGCAGGTATGGCAGCGCCAGACCGATGCCCAGTGCTGCGAAAATGGCTAATATCTCTACGGCGCCGCGCGCCAGGGCAAAGCCCACGGCGGTGCCTAAAAACGGTGCGGAACACGGCGTGGCGAGCAACGTCGCCAGCGCCCCGGTCATGAAATGCCCGCCCAAACCATGCACATGGGTGGTGGTTTCGCCGATTTCGCTGACGGTTTGCGGCAAATGAACTTCGAAAAAGCCCCACAGATTGCATGCGAACAGCGTGATGATCAAAGCCATCGCGACCAGGAACCACGGGTGTTGAAATTGAATACCCCAACCGATCGCCAGTCCGGCGCTTTTCAACGCAATCAGCCCCGCAGCCAGAACCAGGAATGACGTTACGATGCCCGCAGCGCTGGCGAGGAAGCTCAAGCGCACGGTGCGGGTATTGCCGCCGCCATGGCCAACCACGCCCAACAGCTTGATCGACAGCACCGGCAACACGCACGGCATCAGGTTCAAAATCATCCCACCCAAAACCGCCAGCGCCAGCATCGTGATCATCGAGGGTCCCGACATCATGGGCTGAGTCTGAGTTGCGGCCAAGGCGATGGTGTCCGGTGTGGCGGGCGTCGGCGTGACTTTAAATTCCGCCCCGCGCGGCGCATCGGCGAGGGTGATGGTCAATTGGTTTTGATCGAGGGGGGATTTTATGGCTTTGAGGCCTTCGAAGCCGACTTCGATCAGCGCCATGGCGCCATCGGCGCTGAGCGAGACTTTAGGTTTGGCGAACGCCATGCCTTCGGGGCCTTCGATAAAGGCGTCGGGGCTTTGAAAGGGGGTAAGAGAGCTGGCGTTGAGATACAGCGTGCCGCGGTCTTTGTTCCCCGCAGGGTCGATTTGGAACTGGGCCGTTTCGATTTTAAGCCCCAGGGCTTTAGCGCCCTGTTCATTTGCCTGTGGCACTTGGGTCTGAAATGTGTTGAGCAGGTGGGCTTCAGCGGACGGCGCGGCGGTGCCTGCGGGCAAAGAAAACTGGATGGTGGTGTCGTAGGGCACACAAATCTCTGCACACGCCAGATAGCTGATTTGGGCGTTGAGCGCCAAGGCGTCGCCGGACTGATCCAGCGTGAGGTTCAGCGGTAGGACCACCTCGCCGGTATACCCTAAGGTCTCAAACCCGAGGATCGAAAAACGCTCGGGCAATGGCCATTCAATCTCAGCGCCCTTGACGTTGTAAGAGCCATCCCATTCCACCGACGGGGGAAAGCCCGCATCGCCCGGCGTGCGCCAATAAATTTTCCAATGGTCTTTGAGCTTGAAGTGAAGGCCCAGTGCGACGCTGTCGCCATCACCGGTCGCGTCCGTTTGGCTGATGATGCGCAGCGCCGTGGTGTCGGTCTCAACCCACGGGCTGGACGCGGCAAGAGCGTGGTTCGATAACACACCGAACGCCAAAATCAGGGCGCTCAGGACGGCCCAAAAGGCGGCCCGAAAGACGGGTAGGGTGCGGAGCATGTTTTTCATGGCCTCGGAGTGTATCTATATTTCGCGAAAGGTTAAGTCCTGATCGTGTCCGCATTGAGGCAAATCACAAATTAGTGACTTATTTTTCTCTGAATTCGGGGGTGGTTTTGTGGATCAAGACACATATGTCATACTGACAGATATGGACCTCAATGGGAATATTGGCGGGTGAAGCGATGACCATTCAAACTTCAGACACCCCTTATCTTGTTGGCCACCTGCTTGTCGCCATGCCGGGTATGCCGGATTCCCGATTCGATAGGTCGGTGATTTACATTTGTGCGCACAATGACGAAGGCGCGATGGGCTTGGTGATCAACCAGCCGATGGCAGACATTTCTTTTCCGGATCTTCTCGAGCAACTCAATCTGGTGCAGACCGATCCCGGCGCCGCCATATCCATTCAATTCGGCGGTCCGGTTGAACAGGGCCGGGGCTTTGTTTTGCACAGCCCCGACTACATCCATGAGGCCACGCTTGTTGTCGATGGCGGCGTGGCGCTGACCGGAACCGTGGACATCCTTCAAGACATCGCGCAAGGCCGCGGCCCCAAAGAGCGCATCTTGGCGCTGGGCTACGCGGGGTGGGGCGCGGGGCAGTTGGACAGCGAAATTCTCGCCAACGGCTGGCTGACGGTTGAGGCCGATCCCGAGATTGTGTTTAACGTTGATCTCGACAAAAAATGGAACACGGCCCTGTCTAAGCTGGGCATCGATCTGAGCTTATTGTCAGAGGAAGCGGGCCACGCCTAAGGTCCGACCGGGCCAGTTCCTGTATTGTTATCCGCCAAGTCCGGGCAGGTGACAGCCGCGGCAATCGCTTTTGTTGTTGTTGACCTTGGCCCAGATTTCGGGACCGATTTTGCTGGGTTTGTGATCCCCCGCCCAGCCCGGCATGTTGCTCAGGCGAATGGGCAGCTTCTTTTTCTTCATCAGCTTTTTGGCGGTCATCTTGCCGTACATGGTGCCCGACGCATCCATTGACTTGCTGAGCATGTAATCTTCGATGTGTTTGCGGGTGGGTTCGTCCAGCGAAGCGTCTTCGCCGAAGTGATTGGGCAGATCGTTCATCAAAATCTTCCACGACGCGCCGATCATGTTGATCGGGCCGTAGACCATGTGGCATGCACCGCATTCTTTTTTGGTGATTTCATCGCCGACGATGTTGCCCGACGCGATCTTGCGCGCCAAATCGGCATCGCTCATTTCCGCAAAAGCAGGGGTGGAGACGGTCAAAACAAGGGCGGCGGTAGCCAGAGAGATTTTCAGCATCAGTGTTCCCATTCATCTGAAGGTGAAATCCCACTCTAGGGGCTTTCACATGAATTCAGCATGAACAGGGCGTTGGGGTCAATTCAGGCGCGCTTCGATCTTGGCGAAGTCTTCAACGTGTGTGATCGGACCCAGCGCCGCCACCGTCGGGGTGCCTTGGAAAATGCGCGCGGCGACGTTTTTGATGGCGGCGACATCGACGGCTTCGATCTTCGCCACGGATTCTTCAGGCGGGATGGGACGACCGAAGATCATCAATTGGCGGGCCATCTGTTCGGCGCGTGATGAGGTGCTTTCCAGGCTCATCAAAATCGACGATTTCAGCTGCGCTTTGGCGCGGTTGAGTTCTTCAGCGCTGACGTTTTGATCCAGCTTGCCGATCTCGTCACAGACCACCGGGATCAGTTCTTTAACGTCGTTTTCCCCGGTTCCGGCGTAGATGCCGAACACGCCGGTGTCGGCGTAGGCGGAGATGAAAGAATAGACCGAATAGACCAGGCCGCGTTTTTCACGCACTTCTTGGAACAAGCGCGACGACATGCCGCCGCCGAACAACATCGACATGACGGATGCGGCGTAGAAGTCATCGTCCAGATAGCTGAAGCCTTCAAAGCCCATCAACAACTGGACCTGTTCGGTGTCGCGGCTTTCGCGGATGTCGCCGCCGACGTATTTGGCCGCGCCTTGGGTGTCGCCGATGCTTTTGGACGGGCCTTGGGCAAAGTGTTCGTTGGCGAGCTCGATCAACTGGTCATGCTGAAAATTACCTGCAGCTGAAAGCACCATATCGCCGGTGCGGTAGTGGTCGGTCATGAAATCCATGATGTCGCCGCGCGGCATTTGGCCGACGCCGTCCAGCGTGCCCAGCACCGGGCGACCCAGCGCTTGATCAGGGAAGCAAGCGTCTTGGAACAGGTCAAACACCACATCGTCGGGGGTGTCTTGGGCTTGATTGATTTCTTGCAAGATCACGCCGCGTTCGCGTTCCAACTCGTCTGTATCGAGCTCCGCGTTTTGCACCAGATCGGCGACCATATCGACGGCAAGGCCCAAATCGTTCTTGAGCACCTTGGCGTAATACGCAGTGTTCTCGCGCGAGGTGTAGGCGTTGATGTGTCCACCGACGTCTTCGATTTCTTCGGCGATGGCCTGGGCGGAGCGTTTGCGAGTGCCCTTGAACGTCATGTGTTCCAACATATGGGACACACCGTTGATGTTTTGCGCTTCGAAACGCGCTCCGGCGTCGATCCATACGCCTGCGGATGCGGTTTCAACGTTGGGCATCTCGTCTGAGATGATGCGTAAGCCGTTATCTAACGTCGTGATGCGCAAAGTTTCGCTCACAGTTTACCGCGCTCCTTCAATGTTTTTTCGATGTAGCCCTTAATGGCGTCAAAGCTGCCGGGCAGCTCCGTATACTTCTCTTCCCGTTCATATAGGTCGGAAAGATGAGATGGCAACTCGGGATGTACGCCGGATGCGGCTTTAACCGCATCGGGGAACTTAGCCGGATGCGCGGTGGCGAGGATCACCATCGGCACAGCCTTATCCCAACGCCGCGCGCGCGCAGCGCCGACGCCGATGGCTGAATGGGTGTCCAACAGATAGCCCGTTTCCATATGCACGTCGCCGATCAGCTTGGCGGTGCCCGCATCGTCGAAGCGTTCGCCGTCCATGATGGCTTTGAGACGGTCCATGAACGCATCCGTGACGGAAAAATGTCCGGCTTCCTTGAATTCCTGCATGGCGTCGTTGAGTGCGCTGCTGTCGCGGTCCAAAAGTTCGAACATAAAGCGTTCGAAGTTCGATGAAATCTGAATGTCCATCGACGGGCTGGTGGTCTCAAAAACGCCTTTGGATTCCATGCGCCCCGTTTCGATGAAGCGGATGAGGATGTCGTTGGCGTTGGACCCGATCACGAACTGGCTGATGGGCAGACCCATCTGCTTCGCCGCATAACCCGCGAACACATTGCCGAAGTTTCCGGTCGGCACCGCGAACGCCACCGACGTGTCGGGTGCGCCGCTGCGCAGGGCCGCCCAGAAATAATAAACCACCTGAGCCATGATGCGCGCCCAGTTGATCGAATTGACGGCCGACAGGTTGATCTCGTCGCGGAACGCTTCGTCGGCGAACAGCGCCTTGACGGTGTTTTGACAGTCGTCGAAATTGCCCGCCAGCGCGATGTTGTGGACGTTGTCGCTGAGCACGGTGCTCATCTGGCGGCGCTGCACTTCGGAGACTTTTCCGCTGGGATGCAAAATGAAAATTTCGATGTTGTCGCGGTCGCGGCACGCTTCGATGGCGGCCGATCCGGTGTCGCCCGACGTCGCGCCGACTATGGTCAGCTTGGCGCCGCGCTTGGTCAGCACGTGGTCGAACATGCGACCCAGAAACTGCAGCGCGTAGTCTTTGAACGCCAAGGTCGGGCCGTGAAACAGTTCCAGCACATATTCGTTGTCGCCGAGTTTCACCAGCGGGGCGACGTCATCGGTGTCGAACGAACCGTAAGTGTCCGTGATGATCTGGGTCAGCTCATCGCGGCTAACGACCTCTTCGACGAACGGCAGCATCACTTTGACGGCCAGCTCAACGTAGCTGAGGTCTTTCATCTCAGCCAAATCGGCGGCGCTGAACTGCGGCCAGGATTCGGGCAAATACAGGCCCCCATCGCGGGCTAGGCCCGTCAGCAGGACGTCGTCAAAGGCGAGTTTGGGGGCGTTGCCCCGGGTGCTGATGTACTTCACGGCTCATTTCCGTCGAAAATTTCCAAAAAATCGCTCCCTTTCTTAGAGACCACAGACCAAAATAGCAATCTAGAAGCACGTAAAACCCTCGGATTCGCGTAGGTTTAATAAGGTGGAAACATGACGCTCGGCTTCATCACGTTGTTATTGGTCTTTCAATTGGTCGGCGAGGTCATTTCAAAAGGCCTCGATCTGCCGCTTCCGGGCCCGGTTGTGGGCATGGCTCTGTTGTTCATCGCCTTGGTGATCAAGGGCGACGCGCCCGATGGCCTGAAGGATACGGCGGACGGCTTGCTCAAGCATTTATCGTTGCTGTTCGTGCCTGCGGGCGTGGGGGTTATGCTGCATCTGCACATGATTCGCGACGAGTGGCTGCCGATCAGTGCGGCCCTGGTGGTCAGCACGGTCATGACCATTGCGGTGACGGCATTGGTGATGAAGGGCTGCTGTCGCTTTGCCGATGATGAAAGCCCGAAGGAGTCTCACGATGGATGATGGCTTCTACCAAATCTGGGTTTATCTTTCGGCCACGCCGCTGCTGGGGCTGACGGTGACGCTGGTCGCCTATCAGGCGGGGATGTGGATTTACACCCGCGCCGGGCTGCATCCGTTGCTCAACCCAGTGCTGATTGCGGTGGTGTTGCTGGTGGGTTTGTTGATGGTCACCGGCACCGATTACCGGACCTATTTTGACGGCGCGCAGTTCGTTCACTTCATGCTTGGCCCCGCGACGGTTGCGTTGGCGGTGCCGCTGTATCGACAGTTTCAAAAGGTGCGCCGCTCGTTTGCGCTGATTCTGGTGGCGATTTTGTGTGGGTCCGCCACCGCCGCACTCAGCGCCATCGGCGTGGCCTGGGCGTTGGGGGCGTCGCGCGAAACGCTGCTGTCGCTGGCCCCCAAATCGGTCACCGCGCCGATCGCCATGGGCATTGCCGAAGCCACCGGCGGGGTTCCGTCTTTAACCGCAGTGTTGGTGATCTTGACCGGGATTTTGGGTGCGGTGCTGGGGACCTGGACTTTGAACGCGCTGAGGATCACCGATTGGCGCGCACGTGGCCTCGCCATGGGCACCGCCAGCCACGGCATCGGCACCGCGCGGGCCTTGCAGGTCAACGACGTTGCCGGCGCGTTCGCCAGCCTCGCCATGGGGCTGAACGGCTTGGCCACGGCGGTGTTGCTGCCGCTGATCTTGGGGCTAATTTTTTAACGGCCTAATGAACGACTTGGTTGCGTCCTTCGCGTTTGGCGATATAGAGCTTTTTGTCGGCATGATCCAGCAGCGCAATTTCGCTTTCGGTCGGCTGGTCGGGGTAAACCGCGACGCCGGCGCTGATGTTGACGTTGATGCGTTGGTTGCCGTCCTCAACCGAGGTTTCTTCGACCACCCGGCGGATGCGCTCGGCGACGTCTAACGCGTTTTGGATCGTTGCACCTGGTAAGATGGCGCAGAACTCTTCACCGCCATAGCGCACTAAGATGTCGTCGCCGCGCAAAATGCGTTGACCTGCATTGCACACCGCGACGATGACACGGTCGCCGACCAGGTGGCCGTAGGTGTCGTTGACGTTCTTGAAATGATCGATGTCGAGCATGATAACCGCCAAATTGCCTTGGTTGCGCACCGCGCGGCTGAATTCTTCGCGCAGACGCTTCATGCCAAAGCGCCGGTTATAAGCTCCCGATAAGGGATCCAAAGCCGCGACCCGCTGCAACTGCCTGTGCGCCAGCGCATTTTGGATCGCCAAGCCTAAGCCTTGGCGGAACATCCGCGCCAGACGCAGCGCGCCACGTTTGAAGCCGGTGGATGAAATCAAAACCAAGGCGGCGATGGGAATATCGTTGAATGTCACGGGAATGGCGCATATTTCGCGGGGTTTAAAATCGGATACGATGCCGTCGATGAGCAAATTCTCGGGCACGGCAAAGCGAATTTCCTTGCCGTCGCGGAACATGTGGCGCACCTGATCGCTTTCCAAAACCGTCGCCACGTCTTTGATGCCGCGTGATGCGGCGACTTCCAACTCACCCGATGCTTCGATGATGAGGACCCCGGCTTGGGCGTTGGTGTGAGTGAGAATTTGCGCCAAGGCGTCTTTGGCCAACTCTTCAATGTTGAGCGTGCTCGACAAAGAGTGCGTGAAATTAACCACGGCTTGTTCGACGTGGCGCGATTCCGAAAAAGCATCCAGCAAACTGTTGAAGGCCAATGCACAGCCGCCGATTTCATCTTCCGATTCAACCGCAACGGCACATTCTTCGGTGCTGCAGCTGCTCCAGTCTCCGGTATAGGTGGCCTGCTGAATTTGCGTTCCAATATCGCCCATTTTTTTGGACAGATAGCGCAGCCGGGGACGAATCACCCAGTGGGCGATGAGGTAATTCAACCCGCCGACGGTGACGCCCGCGCACAACGTCGCGGCGAAAAACATCGGGCTTAAGGCTTTGGACTCGGGAACCCCGAGCAAAAGCACAAAGAATGGAAACACCACCCCGGCCAGTATGCCAAACATCACCATCCAGATGGCGAGATCGGTGAGAATTTTCTTCGTGATACGCACTTGAGCTCCCCCACTCTTGTTGTGCTACGTCGAGTAAATTCTTGTTTTATCTATATAATCTATTCGATCAAACGCAGGGGGAATCCGCATCGCTGTTTTGAGATAGGTCTTCGTGAAGCGGCGGCAGCGTTCTTTAGTAAAAGTTTTTCCACCATAAAGGGTTGGGTGTTGAAATCAAACAAAAACAAACATTGAGTGTGAATGCTTCAACCGATGTCGCGGCATGTGCTTATGGGGTCAGGTATCGGGCTTTAAGATGAGCCTTGAAGTGCTCCGCGTTTAAGGGCTCACCGGTGGCTTGGCTGAGCAGTTCGCGACTGCTGAGGCTACAGCCTTTGGCGTGGACGTGCTCGCGCAGCCAGCTCAGCAGTGGGGCAAAGTCGCCGCCCGCGATGGACGGTAGGATTTCAGGCTTGTCGGTTTTGGCCTTGGCGAACAGCTGCGCCGCCGTCATGGCGCCCAACGTATAGGTGGGGAAATAGCCCCATGCCCCGTCATACCAGTGAATGTCTTGCAGACAGCCTTCACGGTCCGATGGCGGGGTGATGCCGAGGATATTGTGCAAGCCTTCGTTCCACGCGCCCGGCAGGTCGGCTATACGCAAATCGCCTGCGATGGCTGCGCGTTCCAATTGAAAGCGCAAAATAACATGGGCGGGGTAGGTGACTTCATCGGCATCGACGCGGATGAAGCCTTTTTCGACGCGGGTGTACAGTCGGGTAAGGTTATCGACGTCCCATGCATCGCCAGACCCGCCAAAGGTTTCACGCAACAGCGGCGCGGCGTATTCAAGGAATTCACGTGACCGACAGGCTTGCATCTCGATCAACAGCGATTGGCTTTCGTGGATGCTCATGCCGCGATCAGAGCCCACCGGCTGGCCGCGCCACGCCTTGGGCAGACCTTGGTCGTACAGCGCATGGCCGGTTTCGTGTAACACGCCCATCAGGGCGGAGGTGAAGTCCGCTTCGTCATAGCGCGTGGTCAGGCGCACATCATCGTAGGTTCCGCCGCAAAACGGATGGTGGCTTTCGTCCAGTCGTCCGTGGTCGAAATCAAAGCCCAGGGCGCTCATGAACGTATGGCCGAGGGTCTTTTGTTTGGCCGCCGGGAAGGGGCCTTGAAGGGTCAAAAGCTCTGGCCCGCTGGATTGTTTGGCCAAAACGTCGTCGAGGAATCCTGGCAGGAACGCCCCCAGGTCAGCAAATACAACGTCGATGTCCGCCGCCCGACCGTCGGGCTCATACTGGTCCAAAAGCGCGTCATAGGGCGATACACCCAGCTTGTCGGCTTTAGCGTCTGCCACTTGGCGGGTGAGATTGAGGACCTCTTCCAAGCTGGGCAGGACCGCCTTGAAGTCGGCATCGGCGCGCGCTGAGCGCCAGATGGTTTCACATTTGGATCCGGCGCGACTTATCGCTTCGACCAAATCGGCGTCCACCGCGGCGCTGTGCACCCATCCTCGCCGCATTTCACTTACGTTGGCTTGCTGCCAAAAATCCAGATGCGGATCAGCCTCGGCACCGTCCAAAAGGTCGGGCAGGGCCGGGTCAGTAATCATTGCATGGCGGATGGAGGTCAACACCGCCAGCTGTTCGGTGCGGCTATCAGCGCCGCCGGACGGCATCATCGCCGACATATCCCAATGCAACATAGACAGCGCGCCACTGAGCGCGTCTAAGCGCCGAAAGCGGTCTTCCAGATCCTGGTAGGGTGTTTTCACCATGTTAGAACGTGATCGGCATGGGCAGCCACGCCACCTGATCGATCAGCAAAAAGGCGAAGATCAAAAACAGATAGAGGATTGAAAACAAAAAGGTCGGCCTTGCGTGGCTATCGTCTTTGTCTTTCAAAAGCTTCCAGCAGTGGTGCAAGAACAATGCCCCCAGCGCGCCTGCGCCGGCCGTATACAAAAGTCCTGACATGCCGATGAAACCGGGGACCAACGTCACCGGAACCAGCAGTAGGGTGTAGATGAGCATCTGGAGCTTGGTGGAGTGACTGCCCACCACTACTGGCATCATTGGTACGCCGACGCGCTCATAGTCGCCGTGGCGAAACAGCGCCAACGCCCAGGTGTGCGGCGGGGTCCACAAGAAGATGATGAGGAATAAGATGCCCGATTCAAAGCTGAAATCACCGGTGACGGAGACCCAGCCGATCATCGGCGGGAACGCCCCGCTGGCGCCGCCAATGACGATGTTTTGCGGGGTCTTGCGTTTCAGCCACATGGTGTAGAGAAACACGTAATATAGGATGGTGAAAAGCAGCAGACCCGACGCTTCGCTGTTGACGGCAAGGCGCATCACCACAACCGAAAAAGCCGCCAGAACCACACCGAACACCAGCGCTTGGGTTGGTTCGACCTTGCCTGCCGGGATCGGACGTTTTTGCGTGCGCGCCATGAATTGATCGATGTCGCGGTCGTACCACATGTTGATGGTACCCGATGCGCCCGCGCCGATGGCGATACACAGGATTGAAACAACACCTTGCCACAAGGGAATTGAGCCAGGTGCCAGCACCATGCCGGTGATGGCGGTGAACACCACCA
>Ga0209345_10000351_pt1 | contig 59962 bp, 62 predicted proteins | sample Cruoilmetagenom7_FD_187294 | JGI IMG/M metagenome (GOLD analysis project Ga0209345, IMG submission 187294) | Oil polluted marine microbial communities from Coal Oil Point, Santa Barbara, California, USA - Sample 7 (SPAdes) (version 2) | ecosystem: Environmental > Aquatic > Marine > Oil seeps ... | reverse complement strand
GTGCAAACCTAGCCGGTCTTCGGAGCCTAAACGTCATCCTTAAATTCAGGGGAACTGGTCGGATCATCAACATCGTTCAATCTAAATACCTCAACAATATCGTTGAGCAGGACCACCGTTTTATCAAGAAGATCACGCGGCCCACTCTGGGCTTCAAGGCTTTCCATTCAGCCGCCGCCACTCTAGCTGGGATCGAGGTGGCCCACATGATCCGAAAGGGGCAGCTCGGTCAGAATAGTGTGCCGCCTTTCAAGCAGTTCGCGGCCCTCGCCGGGTAATTGTGTCCAGCGTACGCTCTCAATTTGTCTCCGATAAACTTTGCGACAGAACCCCATTGCACGGGGTTTACGTCGCCGGCAGCCCCAACCCGGCAACGTCTGGCATCTCGACGAGGTTGTTGTGAAGATCAACGGCCGCAAGTTCTGGCTGTGGCGTGCTGTCGACCAGAATGGGGTGGTTTTGGATGAAATCCTCCAATGTCGGCACCACACTAAGGCGGCCAAACGCCTGCTTGTACGGTTAATGAAAAAGCACAACTGCACGCCCAAGCGCTTCGTCACCGACAATTGCGATCCTACGGCGCAGCCAAACGAGAGATTGCTCCGGGCGTCGAGCACAGATCTCATAAGGGGTTAAACAACCGCGCCGAAAACAGCCACCTGCCGTTCCGAAAGCGAGAAAGAGCGATGCAAGGCTATCGTTCGCCGGGAGGTTTGCAGCGGTTCGTATCTATCCATTCTACCAATCGCAATTGTTTCTCCGTCCCAGCCCGCCGCCGCTCAGCTCTAACAATTCGATATCACAGGCTTGAAGCATTCGACGCCTGGAGTGCGGCAGCCTGTGCAGATTGAATAGGGATGCTTGTGCTATTTCTGCGCTCGCTTAGTTAACGTGACAACATCGTCGGGTTGACTGTTCAGGGAAATTAACCTAACAAGTGTTAGGTAGGTGTAAATTGCCAAAGGACACGGATGTCAGCCCTTAAGAAACATAAAGACAGAATAGAGGTCGGACGCACGGGTGTTCTGAATGCGGCGGCGGCGTTGTTTCGTCAGTATGGGTATGGTGGCGTATCACTGCGCGCAATTGCGAACGCCGCAGGGATCAAGGCGGGCAGCATCTATTATCACTTTGCCTCAAAGGACGAGATTGTTATCGAAATTCTGAACGCAGGTATTCTTGCCGTTCATACAGAGGTATGCGCGGCGGTTGGTGCTTTGCCGACCGAGGCGTCTGCAGATGCCATCATTCGTGCCGCTCTGCGTGGCCATCTGCGCACCCTGCTGGAACATGGTGATTATACCTCGGCCAATGTGCGGATATTTGGCCAGGTGCCGCCTGCGGTGCGTGATGCCAACCTGTCCGCCCGCCGGGCATATGAAAAATACCTGGATGATCTGTTGTTGGATTTGCAGGCAGATGGTGCGATCCGCAGCGACATCAACATCAGTCGGTTCCGGCTGATGTTGATTGGCGCACTGAATGCGACGCTGGAATGGTTCGACCCGCAACAAGGCGGGGCCGAGGCATTGGCCGACAACTATGCTGATTATTTTCTGAACGGGATACTCAACCAGACCGGAGGTGAGGCATGAGTCGTATTGCGTCTCGGGTAGACACAAGGTCCACAATCTTCGAACAGAACCTTGACCACTCTCGGTCATTGTTGAAAACCCTTCGCGAACGCATGACAACTGCCACGACTGGAGGTGTTGAAAAGCTGCGGCAGCGCCATCTTGCCCGTGGCAAGTATCTGGTGCGTGATCGCATAGATAGGCTGGTGGATCCTGGCACCGCCTTTCTGGAGCTATCGCCGCTCGCAGCATGGGGACAATATGATAATCAGGTGCCCGCGGCGGGCATCGTGACGGGGATCGGCATCGTGTCGGGCAAGCATGTTGTCATTATCGCCAACGATGCGACGGTTAAGGGTGGCAGCTTTTTCCATGAAACCGTCAAAAAACACGCCCGCGCCCAAGAGATTGCCGGTGAAAACCGTATGCCCTGTATCTATCTTGTCGATTGTGGTGGCGCTTACCTGCCCGAACAAGACCGCGTGTTTCCCGACCGCGATCATTTCGGTAATGCGTTTCATCGCCAATGCCGCATGTCGGCATCGGGCCTTCCTCAGATTTCGGTGGTATTTGGTGGCTGCACAGCTGGCGGCGCATATATTCCCGCACTTTCAGATCAGGTGATCATGGTCGATGGCAACGCGCGCATACACCTTGGCGGGCCATCAATCGTTAAAATGGCGATCAACGAGGAAGTCGACGGCGAGACATTGGGAGGCGCATCAATGCACACTCGGGTTTCAGGTGTGAATGACCATCTGGCGGCAGACGAGGACGAAGCATTGGCTATGGTGCGAACATTGGTTCGCGAGACCAACTTTGAGCGCGGATCGCCCAATGCCGCCCCGGTTCACCCCCCGATATACAGCCCAGCAGAATTAACAGGCGTGGTCAGCGCCGATCCCAAAGTGCCCTATGACGTGCGCGAGATAATCGCCCGTATGGTTGATGCCAGCGAGTTGACCGAATTCAAACCCGAATGGGGGGAAAGCCTTGTTTGCGGCACAGCGCGCATTCACGGGCAGATCGTCGGGATACTTGGTAACAACGGCGCACTGATGTCACAATCGGCGCTAAAAGCTGCGCATTTCATCACCATGTGTGACCAACGAGGTATTCCACTGCTTTTCTTGCACAACATAACCGGATTTATGGTCGGCACCGATGCCGAGCGTGAAGGAATTGCCAAGAATAGCGCTAAAATGGTCTATGCCCAATCAATTGCACGGGTTCCCAAAATCTCGGTGATTGTCGGAGGGTCTTATGGTGCCGGTAATTACGGCATGTGTGGGCGCGGTTTCAGGCCGAATTTCCTGTTTACATGGCCAAGCGCGGTTCTTGCCACCATGTCAGCAGATATCGCCAGCAATGTGATGCTGGAACTACGCCGCAATAACGCCAAAGCAGCGAAACCCACTCAAGAAGAACTGGACAAGATCGAAGGAACCGTGCGCGCCCAATACGGTGAACAGAGCGATCCGTATTATGCAACTTCCAGACTTTGGGATGACGGCATTATCGAACCAGCACAAACCCGCGATGTTCTGGGCCTTTGCCTGTGGTTGATCGCCACCACACCCGAAGACTCTGGCCGCAACACCCCCGTGTTTCGAATGTAAGGGAGGGATGATCCTATGACCAATTTGACCCTTGAGGCCGTGAGTGTAGTCACCGATGCGCGCGGCGTGGCCAGCCTGACCCTGAATCGTCCGCAAAAACACAATGCTTTGAACGATGTGCTGATTGCCGACCTGCGGTGCGCGGCCGAGGTGTTGGGTGCGGATGATAACGTGCGCATTGTTGTACTCACGGGGGCCGAATGCGGCTCGTTTTGTGCAGGTGGTGATTTCAACTGGTTCAAATCAATGGCTGACGCTGATCGCAACACGCGACGCGCAGGCAGTCGCGAACTGGCCCGAATGTTACGCGACCTTGACACCCTGCCCAAACCACTGATCGGGCGGATCAACGGTTCGGCCTATGGCGGCGGCACCGGCATGGTCGCGGTTTGTGATTATACCGTCGGAACAACGAACGCCCGCTTTGGCCTGACCGAGGTGCGCCTTGGACTGATCCCGGCCAATATCTCGCCCTATGTGGTGAAACGCGTGGGCGAGCCGAACGCCCGCGCGGTGATGCTGTCGGGCGCTTTGTTTACGGCCGGGCGTGCGATGCAGATCGGGCTGCTGACCGAAGCTGTAGCGGCAAGCGATCTTGATGCGCGTGTTGAACAGGTCGTCGCAGATCACCTTGAGGCGGCCCCCGGAGCCGCGGCCATGACCAAAGAGTTAATCTCGTTCGTCTCGACACATGGGCTTGATGATAACCTGCTCTATACCGGTGACCGCCTTGCCGATGCTTGGGAAAGCAAAGAGGGCATAGAAGGCATCAGCGCTTTCCTTGGCAAGACCTTGCCCCCGTGGAGGAGCGGCAAATGAATTTTGCCAGCGTTCTTATTGCCAATCGAGGCGAGATTGCATGCCGTCTAATTGACGCCTGTAAAGGGCTGGGCCTGCGTACGGTTGCGGTTTATTCCGATGCTGATCGTGATGCCCCGCATGTGGCCGCCGCCGATAGTGCCGTGCACATCGGTGCGTCCGAGGCTGCGTTAAGCTATCTGGATGGTGATAAAATTATTGCCGCTGCCAAACGCACCGGCGCTGAGGCTATTCACCCCGGTTACGGTTTTCTCGCCGAAAACGCCGAATTTGCGCAGGCTTGCGGGTATGCGGGGCTGACCTTTATCGGCCCATCACCGGAAAATATCCGCCTGATGGGGTCCAAAATTGCGGCCAAAGCAGCAGCGGTTGCTGCTTCCGTACCGGTTGTTCCGGGATATTATGGCGAGGATCAGTCAGATGATCTGCTGTTGGCCGAAGCGCAGAAAATCGGCACACCTTTGTTGATCAAAGCCAGTGCTGGTGGCGGTGGTCGCGGGATGCGTCAGGTGCATGACCTTGCCGATTTCGCGGATGAACTAACTGCGGCCCGCGCCGAGGCCCTGGCTGCCTTTGGCGATGGGCAGGTTTTGCTGGAACGCTATGTCGGCACCGCCCGTCATATCGAAGTGCAAATTCTGGCAGACCGCCACGGCAATGTGCGCCATTTATATGAGCGTGATTGTTCGCTGCAACGCAACCACCAAAAAGTGATCGAAGAAGCCCCAGCGCCAAATATCGCGTCCGAAGTCCGTGCGCATCTGCTGGATTCTGCAGTGCGTCTGACGGCTGGCATTGGCTACGACAGCGCGGGAACCATCGAATACTTGTTTGATGTGGTCACGGGTGAATATTATTTTCTGGAAATGAACACCCGCCTTCAGGTCGAACACCCTGTGACCGAGGCCGTCACTGGCATTGACATAGCCCAATGGCAAATCCGCGCTGCGGGTGGCGAAGTGCTGCCGTTTGCACAAGAAGACATTCCTTGCAACGGTTGGTCAATCGAGGCCCGTATCGCCGCCGAAGACCCCGCCAATGGTTATCGCCCCGAGATCGGGCAGATCACCGCATATCACGCGCCGGATTTGCCGGGATTGCGCGTTGATTCCGGGGTGCACGCCGGCAGTACAGTTAGCCACTATTACGACTCCATGCTGGCCAAACTGATCTCGCACGCTCCCGACAGGGCATCGGCCATTCGCCTGCTGGATCGTGGGCTGGACGGTTTTCACATTGCTGGACTGGGCAGCAATATCGCGTTTTTACGTGATCTGTTGGCGATGTCGGAATTTACCAAAGGCGCACATAACACCGCGTCGATTGGGGCCGGTTTTCCAGATGGATGGGCCGCACCGACACCCGCACCGTTGCAACAGGCCGAAGCCGTTTTAGGGCGCTTCCTCATGCAGGTAGATTTGAACAGTGACAACCCGTGGACCGCTCTTGGCGCGTGGCGCATTCCCGAACCTTCGGGGCGTTGTGGTGCGTCGTTTTATCGGCTTGAAGGTGGTGACGCGCACATCGCAGGTCGCCATGGGAACTACACTGTCACCCTGTCCGGGCAAGCACCCGCCCAGATGCACAATGTCACCCTTACGAATGATACCCTTTGTTACGAGGTCGACGACCTGCGCCACAGCACCAATCTGCATATCGACGGCAATACCGTCACCCTGCACGGGGAACAGGGGCGCATTGTGATCGATGTGTTGGCCAGCGATGGTATTTTGCAACCGGGCAATGAAACTGGCCTTGGGTCAGGAAATCAGGTGGTAACCCCCATGCCAGGTCTGGTCTCTGAAATTCTGGTCAAGGTCGGCGACACCGTATCTGCGCGTGATCCTGTCGTTGTGATTGAAGCGATGAAATTATTGCAAACCCTGACAGCCCCCTGTGATGGCACCATCGACCAGATCAGTTTTGCGGTTGGTGAAAATGTTGGAACGGGGTCTGTGCTTGTCTCAATAAACCCCGATAAACTTGAGGAATAATCCATGACAAAAAGCCCCTATTTTACCGAAGAACATGAAATGATCCGTGACCAGATACGGCGTTTTATTGAAACCGAAGTCGTGCCGAATGGAGAGGCGTGGGAAGAAGCGGGCAAAGTTCCGCGTGAGGTTTTCACCAAAATGGGCGCACTAGGAATGCTGGGGATGCGTTACCCCGAACAATACGGCGGGGCGGGGCTGGACACGATGGCCAGCGTTGTGATTGCCGAAGAATGCGGACGCTCTACCTTTGGTGGGTTTTCGGCGGATTTGTTGGTGCACACCGATATGGCCAGCCCGCATTTAGCCAATGTCGGCACCCCCGAACAACTGGCACGCTGGATGCCAAGCATCACCAGTGGCGAGAAAGTCTGCGCTGTTGCGGTCACCGAAGCAGGTGCAGGATCAGATGTGGCCGGCATGCGCACCCAAGCAGTGCAGGATGGCGATGACTGGGTGATCAACGGCACCAAAATGTTCATTACCAATGGCGTTTATGGCGATCTGTTTTTTGTTGCCGCCAAAACAGACTTTGAGGCCAAAGGCTCGCGCGGGGTGACCATTTTCACAGTCGAAAAAGGCACGCCAGGGTTTTCGGTGGGTAAGAAGTTGAACAAAACCGGCTGGCTTTGCTCTGATACGGCCGAGTTGATCTTTGAGAACGTTCGCGTGCCTTCTGAAAACATATTAGGCGAGATCAACAAAGGTTTTTACGCTATCATGAAAAACTTTCAAAACGAGCGCACCGTGCTGGGGGCAATCGCGATGGGTGAAGCTTCCAAGGCGATTGAACTGACGCTGGACTATGTGAAAACCCGCGCTGCTTTTGGCGGTGTTCTGTGGGACAAACAAGCGATCCGACAACGCCTTGCTGAACGCTCGGCACAGGTCGAGGCCGGGCGCCAACTGATTTACAACGCCGCATGGATGGATGCGCAGGGGCTGGATTGCGTAAAAGAGGTCTCGATGGTCAAGGCCTATTGCGGCGATCTGGTGAACAAGGTGCTTTATGATTGCGTGCAGTTCCACGGCGGCATGGGATATATGCGCGAAACCCCGGTTGAACGCATGTCACGTGACGCGCGGATTCAGGCCATCGGTGGTGGTGCGACCGAGGTGATGCTGGAAGAAATCGCCAAACGCCTGTGATGCCACATAAAACACCGCAATAAAGGAGGCATCATGCCAAACAAAGTTATACGCTCGCCTCTGCCAGAAGATTGTCTGACGACTGGCCGCTATGTTGATAGTGCGCATCCAGCGATCATTACGCTCGCTCAAAATGCAGTGACCGGTTTGGAAAATGAAATTGACCAAGCCGTTGCGCTATATCAAGCGGTGCGTGACAGCGTGCCCTATTCGCCCTATCGCCCCTATGCCGATGAGCGAATGTTTCATGTTGCCAGTTGCCTTGTAGATAACAAAGGCTGCTGCATGGAAAAATCAGCCCTGCTGGCCGCTTGTGCGCGGGCCGTCGGGATACCGGCGCGGGTGGGATATGCAGATGTGAAAAATCACCTTTCAACCCCACGCTTGCTGGAAATGCTTGAAACAGACATTTTTCATTGGCACGGTTACACTGATTTATGGCTACAAGGACGTTGGGTAAAGGCAACGCCGGTTTTTGATCAAACACTTTGCAACAAAATCGGCGTGGTGCCGCTTGAATTTGACGGGCTGGAAGATTCAATATTCCACCCGAACAACTCCCAAGGGCAACCGCATATGGAATACTTGCTTAATCGAGGTACCTATAGCGATATCCCTGCGGAATTGTTGATGTCCGAACTGGCCTTATATTATCCCAAAATGGCCAGGGAATGCGGGGATGATGGCAACTTTCTCAAAGAGGTGGAGGACGGCGGATGACTGGACCGTTAAGCGGATTGAAGGTGCTGGACTTTAGCACTTTGCTGCCGGGACCACTGGCCACGTTAATGCTGGTTGAAGCGGGTGCCGAGGTTATCAAAATTGAACGGCCTGACGTTAGCGAAAATATGCGTTCAGCAGAGCGTTTTTGGAATGGAGAGAGTCTGGCGTTTGCGGTGCTGAACCGTGGGAAAAAAGCCTGACGCTTGATCTGAAATCAAAAGAAGCCGCCGCAGTTCTGACCCCTCTGATTGCCAAGGCGGATATCATAGTCGAGCAATTCCGTCCCAGCGTGATGGAACGGTTGGGGTTGGGATATGAGGCGATCAAACCGAAAAAACCCAGCATAATCTATTGCTCAAACACAGGTTACGGGCAGATTGGCCCCAAAAGCCAAATGGCCGGGCACGACTTGAATTATATGGGAGATTCCGGGGTTCTTTCGACCAGCATCGGCCCTACGGACCAACCGGTTATTCCATCTGCATTGGTAGCAGATGTCGGCGGTGGCACCTATCCGGCGGTTGAGAATACTCTGCTGGCATTGCGCGAACGTGACAAGACCGGCAAGGGGTGCCATTTGGACATTGCCATGAGTGATGGTGATCAGCTGAAATAGGTCTCAAACCAGTAAAAAATGAAACAGCCCTTTCGCAACAGGTTTTTCCCGGTTTTCTTGCCAGGCCAATGCCTCGATACTGGCCATACGCCGACCTGAACGGAAAATATGGGCTTGAGCGTTTAGCGGTTTTGGCCCCGCAGGGCGCAGGTAATCTACCGTCAGATTAATCGGCTTCGGCAGCCCTTCTACAGGCAGGTCAAGGATCAAAAGCGACGCACTCGCTTCTAGATAGCTGGCAATAATACCGCCGTGAAAGTTTTTCAGGACTGGGTTGCCGACAAACCTTTCTTCGAACGGCATCGTGGTTTCGATCTTGTCGTTGAAATTTGACAAAACCTGCAATTTAAGGAACCTAAAAAACGGTGTTTTCGCTATATACGCGTTCAATTCTGCAGCTTTCATGCATCCTGCTCCAAAATGTTAAGCAATTCTGTGGGTTCGCCCCGAGTCAAAACAAAACTGCCACTGGCTTGCACGACATCCTCGTTGTGAGTTCCTTCAAACCACGCCCGTCCACGAACAAATGCTACATGGGTGGTTTCACGATAACATTCTGCAAAGATCAATAAATCCTCTCTGGATTTGGCGGGCCTCAAATAATCGACCCGCAAATCAATCGTCGCCATCATCGCGATGTTTTCGCAACCCAGATGGATTGCCAACCCAAAGGCTGAATCCAGAACTGCCGTTAGAATGCCGCCATGAATCAGTCCGCTTTCCTCATCTACGCAAAAGTTAGCGTTAAAAGGCATCCGTAGACGAACGGACTCTTTTGTTACGATCTCGGGTTTCAGATCCATTTCCCCAATCAAGCCCGTTCTTCGCGTCAGCCAGATATGGGTTATGTTTTTCAACAACGGATCGTTTTGAGTTTTTGTCATATAGGTTTCTTATCTGGGCAAAGTTTTGGTTTGTCAGTGGGCACTTGTTTCACAATATGCCTAATTTAGGCTCTCGTCAGCAAGAATGCACAGGTATTCTGTTTCGATTATCCCATCAGAGCCTCCATGGGTGCTGCCGCTTCGCGAAGCGGCAAACATCCGGGTGACCACGGCACCGGAAGGCCCTGATCGTTGCCCATTTCAAGTTGAATGCCGCCAGGATAACGCCGCAATCGAACGGAAATCGCGGCTAACACTGCTGCTTGAAAAGCGCATGAGAGTTTTAGATGACCAACGGTGATTCTGAGACGCTTCGCTTTCAATGTTGCTTCGGCTTGCAGGTAAACGCATTGCGCCAGATTACCCTAGCATGTCCCCGGACTTGCCGCGTAGATTGCAAGAAACGCCCTTGTCGCATTTTTCGCACTTTTGGATATCACGGATTTATAAATTCGTTTCTGAATACCAAATAATCGATCAGTTAAGATTCTTGTGAAAGAAAGTTGAATGAACTGATCCGCAGCGAAATCAGTATCTGGGATCAGCACCTCTCCCATTCCGCACTGGTCTTCCAGATACCGCGCAAGGATGAGCCTTACCCGCTCGGGTCCGGCTTTGAAGAAGAGTTCTCCGATCTCAGGAGATCGGCCAGCCTCCGCAACGCAGATCCGGTACAGCCGAATATATGCATTCGAGAAAACGAGCCCGATCAGAGCACCACTGAACGTCTGCAACGTTTTTTCCATCGGTCCTTGTGTCCGTAACAATGTCTCAAGCTCTTCGGCGAGCATATCGCATTCCCTCGACACGACTTCGATAAAAAGGGCTGTCTTGGTGGGAAAATATGCATACATCGTTGCTTTCGAGACGCCCGCTACATCTGCGATCTGATCTACGCGCGCGCCCGCGAATCCATGCTCGAAAAAAACCGCGCGCGCTCCGCTAATGACATCATTGAATTTTTTTTCGCGCAACACCTCTCCCCTCTGAATACTTTCTGTCTCTTCAGCTTAAGTTGCGCCCAGATCCAAGGCAAGCTGCGCACAATTCTTCTTTCTAAGATGAGTTGGAAAAGCTTGTGCGACATGTACCAGAGCGGAAAGCTCTATTCCCGTATTTACTTATGACGCTGTGGTGCCAAGTTTCAATCGGCCGATGTTTCGCCAGATACCTCTTTTCTGCGCCGCGACGGGCGAATTCGGAAAAAGAGCGCATAAAGTACCGGCACCAGAACGAGGGTCAGGATCGAAGCAAACGCCAATCCACCCATGATTGTGACGGCCATCGAAGCAAAAAAGGCGTCAGGTAACAGTGGCAACATACCAAAGATTGTGGTTCCCGCGGCCAAAACCACCGGCCGAAGCCTGCTGACCGAGCCATCCATTATAGCCTTGTAGTTCTCCACGCCGTCGGCGCGCTGAGCGTCGATCTCTTCAACCAGAACAATCGCATTTTTCATCAACATGCCCGACAGCGACAGAAAGCCAAGCAGCGCTGTGAACGTAAAGGGAAGCCCGGTGAACAGAAGCCCCAGGACCATACCGGTGACCGACATCGGAACGACGAGCCACAGGATCAGTGGCTGGCGCACCTTGTTAAACATCAGGACCGAGATGGTCAGCATCACAAGGAACCCCAGCGGCAGTTTTTTGCCAAGTGACGCCTGCGCATCGGACGCACTTTCAAATTCACCGCCCCATTCCATGAAATACCCGGGCGGAAGCGCGATGGCCTCGATCTTGTTACGCACGCTTCGGAATGCTTCGTCTGCTGTCAGGTCACTCCGTGCACCGCCAAAGGCGGAAATTGTCCGCTCACGGTCGCGGCGAAGGATCAGGGCTTCGGAAAGCCTTGGTTCGAACCGTTCAATGAGGCCGGACATCGGCACATATTTTCCGCCACCCTGTGACCAGACTTCAAGATCGCGAAGCCTTTCGACCCCATCCCGCTCGTTTTCGGGGGCCCTCAAGATCAGCGGGACATCGGTGTCGCCTTCCCGCAAGGTTCCCACGCGCAGTCCCGAGGTGCCATATTCTATGGTATCAGATATGTCTTGCCGGCTGGCACCGGCAAGACGCATCCGCGCCTCATCAACGACCGGAATGATCGTAAGTTCGCGCTGGCGCCAATCGGTCCGCGGATCGGTAATGGTTCCCGCCTCTCGGTAAATCAACATCGCTTCATCCGCCAGAGCACGAAGAATGATCGGGTTCGGCCCCGAGTAACGCACGGCGACGTCCGCTCCTGATGGCGGGCCAAAGACAAGTTCTTGGATCCGCACCAGCGCGTTTGGAAACTGCGGCGGCAGAGATTTTCTCAGGCCCTCAGCTAAAGCTGGGATCGCTGCCGCGTCCCCCACCCGAACGATAAGTTGGCCGTATCCCGAGTTAGCCTGTTCGGGGTTGTAGGTCAGCATAAAGCGGCTTGCGCCGCGACCGACAAGGGTAGCCACATCCTGCACACCTTGGGTTTCGCGCAGCATTGATTCCAGTCTTTTCATGTCCGTATTCGTAGTGCGGATGTCAGTCCCCTGCGGTAATTGGTACTGGACATAGAAAAGTGGCGTGGTCGAAGCCGGAAAAAAAGCCTGCTTGACCTGCCCGAACGCCATCAGCGACGCAACGGTTATACCAAGCACGACCAAGACAACGAGCCAGCGAGACCTAAGTGCACCCCAGAGAATGCCACGATAAACCGCATAAAAAGCACCCTTGTAAGGATCTTCTGATATGGTTTTTGGTGCACGCAGCAAAAGGGCACCAAGATAGGGCGTAACCGTCACGGCGAGAATCCAACTCAGCAGCAAGGAGATGCCGATTACCGCGAAAAGCGAGAAAAGGAACTCCCCGGTTGCATCCGGCGATAGGCCGATACCGGAAAACGCCATAATACCGATCACCGTTGCGCCCAAAAGCGGTATCGAGGTCGCGGCTTCCGTTTCGGAGGCAGATGTTTCAGCGGACTTGCCCCGCGCCATGCCGATCACCATGCCTTCGGTGATGACGATTGCGTTGTCCACCAGCATCCCCATTGCGATGATCAGCGCACCAAGGCTAATGCGTTCCATTGGAATGCCGAAAACCGCCATGAAAAAGATGGTCGCAAGCACTGTTAGAGCAAGGGTGGCACCCACGACGATCCCCGCGCGCAACCCCATTGTTAGCATCAGCGCGCCGACAACGATGGCAACCGATTGTCCGAGGCCGACTAGGAAGTTCGAAACGGCCGCGTCCACGACCTTGTGCTGCTCATAAATCGGAGCAATTTCGACCCCCTCTGGAAGCCCGGCAATCAAGCTGGTCATCCGATCCTCGACACGGTTTCCAACTTCGACCACGTTACGGTCGGTCAGGGCCGAGACACCTAACGTGAAGGCGCGCTCACCGTTATGACGGATGATCTGACCTGGCTGTTTCGCTTCACTACGCGAGACACGGGCGATGTCCGCAACTGCGATCTGGCCCACTTTGCCAGGCACCCCCAGCCGGAGCGCCTCGATACCGGCGACTGTGGCGTAGCCCTGCGGCACCGAAAGGCGTAAACGTAAAGGCCCTTCGGTGATCTCGCCGTTCGCGAACACCTTGTTCTCGTCCGAAATGGCGGCCAGCATCTGGTTTGGAGGTAGCCCGAGGCTGGAAAGGCGTGAAGATGGGATCGCGACTGTTATCTCCTCCTCAATCAATCCCTGAATCTCGACCTTCGCGACCCCGTTGATCGAAACCAGACCGCGCCGCAAGAAACGTGCGATCTCGCGCTGCTCTGTCGGGGAATAGCCCTTGGTGGTCACGGCGTAGAACATACCGTAGACATCCCCGAAATCATCGTTGATGATTGGATCGCGCGCACCATCGGGCAGTTCGCCGCGTATGTCGCGCAACCGGCGCCGCATCTCATCCCAGACCTGCGGCATCTCGTTGGGTCCAAAGGTATTTTCAATGTCGACAATAACCTGAGACATCCCCGGCATCGATTTAGACTCGATCCGGTCAAGCTGCTTCATTTGCTGCAACGCCTCCTCAACAACTTCAGAGACCTCTTCCTCGACCTCCTCTGCAGTCGCCCCCGGATAAGGGATAAAGACCAGCGCGGTCTTCAGGGTAAAGCTTGGGTCCTCAAGACGGCCAACGGTACTCAGCCCCCATACCCCACCCAAGACGCAAAATATAATAGTCAGCCAGATAGTTACAGGGCGGCCAATCGAGCCTGCAGCGAGAGACATGGGCATATCGGGATCCTAAAGCGCTTCCGGACGGATCTTCATGCCGTCTGTCAATTTCCACCAGCCACCCGAGACGACACTCTGACCAGCGGTAAGTCCATTCAGAACCACGATTGTGTGCTCGCGTGGAAGTCCGATACGCACGGTGCGCGGTCGGACGGTTCCACTCGATTCATCGAAGATCCAGACTCTGGGCTCGGGTGCGCTTGTCGTGTCAATGGCAGTAACTGGAATAACGACACCGCCCGTCCGCTCCGACGCGTTAAGACGTGCTACGACGTTTGCAGTCATGCCTGGCAACAGGCGGAAATCAAGATCGCCTGCGATTGCGAATTCCGCCACATAAGTCTGGGCGACCGGGTCTGCTTCGGTCACGAACTCCCGCAGGATCAACTCGGCCTCGTATCCCGGTACCGCAGGGAATATCGCGGTGATGCTGAAATCCTCCGCGCGAGTCCGCGTCAAAGCAGCGACTTCCTCGGGCAGCGAGATGTAGACGCGCATTTCGCTGACATCCTGTAGCCGAACGATCGGTGCCGCTGGTGTGGTATTGGAGTAAGATTCCGTATATATTCGGCCGACAAGGGCGTCGAACGGAGCTTCGATCCTCGTCTGGACCAGTCGGCGATTTGCCTCACGCAAAGCCACCTCTGCCTGAGTAAGCTGCGCCTTCGCAGTGTCAAGCCTTGCCTCGGACCCAGCGCCACGATCAGCAAGTTTTGCGGATCGCTTGAATTCGCTTGTGGCTAGATCGAAAGACGCCTGAGCGCGAGCTGCGGCCAGTTCGAAGTCTGCTTTGTCCAGACGGGCGATCAGGTCGCCTTTCTTCAGACTCTCTCCCGCCGAAACGGGTAATTCCAGGATTTGTCCCGAGACCTGAAACGCCAGATCGACCACCCGCAGCGGTTCCAACCGCCCGACGAAGACGCGCTTCACGTCATTTTCCAAAGACTCCGCCACAGCCAGCGGAACGGTGATCGTTTCGGACACGGCCGTGTTGCTCACTGTCTGATCCTGCGCCAATGATGTTGTTCCTACGCATACCAAAGACACGGCGATCAGGCCCGCAACAGCGAACAGGTTCAAAGAATAGCCAGAACGCATAAAGGCCCTATTGCAAGTCATCAATCATACTCCCGATCCGGTCTTTTATAGCGTTACGTGTCTTGGTATCATAGGGTGGCATACGCAATAGGTGTTGAAACCGCAGGCCGTCCAGTGCAGCGAATATAATGTGCGCCCCAACTGGATCGTTGGATTGAGCCGCAATCTTCTGCTGGTCGCTCTCGACCATGTCGCGGAGCGGGTTCAGGAGTTCAGGGCTTTCCGCAGCTGCCGCAAGTATAGCCATTGATAGGTCTGCCTTAAGATCGTTTGCCCCAGCGAGCGACTGCAGATGCCCCCGCAGGGTTGCATTCGGTTTGGCCTGATCGATCTCGCTCATGCTCATGACATGCTCCTCTATCAAGTCCTGTAGAAGGGCCGATAGCAGAGCCTGCTTCGAAGGGAAGTTGTATAGCACGCCTCCTTTGCTCATACCAATCTCTCGCGCGACGGAATCGATTGTCAGATTCCCGGCACCATGGCGTGCCGTTACTTCGCGCGCAGCGGCAAGGATTTCCAAAGATGCATTACGGGCTCGTTTCATCATTTCTTCCTGACCAAATGGTCGGTTTGTGTACCAAGCGGTCGGATATGCCCTAGACGCAAGGTTGTCAAGTTACAGAACGGCCATTTTCATAACTGGATCAACTCGGGGTTTGTGAGTTTTCCACGTGCGAAATCACAAGACGTGGTAAGAATTTTCAGCACAGCTTCGATCTTGGCTGCATCCGGCGGGGCGAACACCATAACGGCCGTCGCCGGGATAATGCCTCCGGCCGCCAACGGATGCGGTTCACCCCAGCCTTTTGCGAAGAGTTCACGTGTACATTCGATTGGCAGCATAAAGTGCATAAACCTATCCAGAACTTTGGTAAGCTCAACCTCCAGAGAACTTTGCGACGGAACCCCCAATTTGCGCCCGAGACTTATATGGGTTAGAAATTGTTATGAGATTTGCCCTTGGCCTGCTGGCCGCTATCATCATTGTATTGTTTATTTCCCGTGACGGTGACAGCGGTATTGCACCAATTTCTGGGCTTCAGGAAACCCACGAAAGCCTAAAACCTTTGATAGGTAACGAAATACGATATCTGGGATTTCAAGTGTTTGAAGGCGGCCCAGATCCGGCAATCCCGTTTGACAGCCCGCTGATTTACACGCCTAAATCGGCCATTGCGGGCATGGTGCGTGACATCGTCGCGACCATCGGCGCTAAGGGCGGTCAAAAAACGCGACTGGCGTTTATTCTAGGGCCGATTGCCTTTGATCACACCGATGCCGAGGTTCGCCAGATCATTGATGACGGGTTCGACATTGCGTTGAGCGAAGGCATTGCCGTCGGGTTTCATATTGACGATGCAATGTTTTGGAGCAAGCGCCATGACCTGATCAATAATCCGGCAAATGTCGAATGGGTGGATTTCGAGGGCACACCGGCGCGTGGGCTGAAACTTGACTGGGCGCATCCGCCCGCCCGAATGGTATTCAACGCGCCCCAGATACAAGCCGAAGTTACCCGCCGCGCGCGCGATGTCATCGGTGCCCATATTGCCGCTCGTGTAGAGATGCTCAGATCAGCGCAAAAACAAGATCTGTTCGCCGGTGTCATAGCCGGTTGGGAAACGCATATGGGACAGGATATTGCCGCGGATGACAGGGTTGGCTTTCACGCATTGGCGAATCGTGGTTTTGGTCCTAGTAAGCCGCCCCGCGACGTCCCCGCAGAAATTGCGTCAATTGTTCACGAATTTATTAGCCTATGGACCGACGGTCTCGCAGCGGGCGGTGTTGCGGGAGATCGTATTTATACCCATGTGGCATTCCTGCCCCGTGCGCATTTTGACGAAATGCCCATACCGGCAGGTTTGACATATGAAACAGTGGTAGATCTTGCGCCGAGTTCGCAGCGCCCAGCCACCGCTTTTACCGAGATTGGGCGACCCGGTTTCTCGACCTACCCTGTGGCGGGGATGTTTACGCAAATCCAGGGGGAAATTGCGTCAAGGAACAACCCGTGGTGGGCCTCGGTCGAAGGCACAAACATCCTTCCAGGAGACCCGGCCCGCAGTACCGACATGTCGATGGAAAATTATCTGGCCCGCTCGTTTAATCACGGTGCGTCATTGGTTACTTTGTTTGGCTGGGGAATTGGCGGCACGGTGATGCCCGACAATCCGTTCAAGCGCGCAACACAGGGTAATGCGGCACTGGATACCTACCGGACGTTTTTGGCTCAGTAATCGCCTGAGGCTTCTTTGACTAATGTGACAACATCGCGACCGGTGTGTCATGTCTGGATGGCGCCCTTTTTGGCAAGGTGGTTTTATGAGATGTTTTGGCTTGGTGGTTTGAGTGCAGTCATGTCTTCGGCCTTTGAACGCGGCACTTTATAACCGCTGGCCCTCCGAACGCAGGTTTGTAAATTGTATTTCGTGTCAAAACGACCCAGGCAATGCGTGCCATTTTGTTGGCCAATGCGACAGCAACCAGTTTGAAGGGCTTTTTCGCCAGAAGCGAACGAGCCCAGTCAGCCAGCGGCGTATTGGGTTTGCCAGACTTGATGCTGTAACGCACTGCATGTGCTCCAACTACTAGCAGCTTTCGCAATCGTCGATTTCCCATCTTGGTGATGCGCCCCAGACGTGGCTTGCCGCCGGTGGAGTGTTGTTTAGGGACAAGCCCCAGAAAGGCGGCAAGCTCCCTGCCAGACTTAAAGACTCCTGCATCTGCAATGCTGGCTGCCAGACTGGAGGCCACAATCGGGCCGATTTCAGGGATGGTTGCAAGGCGTACGCTGACATCACCGCTGCGATGGGCGACAAGGATTTCCTTACTCAGATTGGCGATTTGCGCTTCGATATCAATCAGTGCTGAGGCGAACGGCTGGAGAGCCTTTTCGGGCACTCGCACTCAGATTCAAGTCACTCTCGTCATGAATGATGGCAACGAGAAGCCTGGCATTCCGCGCGCCCTGTGCGACGACTATGCCAAACTCAGCGAAGTGACCGCGCAAGGCATTGATCAAAGCTGTGCGCTGAGAGACCAGCAGTTCCCGGGCACCGTGCAACATCAGTGTTGCTTGCTGCTCTTTGCTCTTCACTGGCACAAACCGCATGGAAGGGCGCGTGACAGCCTCGCATATGGCGGCCGCCTCAGCCGTGTCGTTCTTCTGGCAGCGAAGATATGGCTTTACGTATGCTGGTGGAATCAGACGAACGTCATGACCCAGATCATCAGCCACTTGTTTGCGTGTCAGCCCACTGGTCATCGCTATGCGCACCGCATCTTTGCGAAACTCTTTCGTCCGTTTCAGTCCCATAGTTCATCTCCTTTGTTGCATAATATGCTATCAAAGGGGAGGAACCAAACCGTGACAGGTCCAAATTGTTAGAGTTGAGCGACGGCGGGCTGGGGCGGAGAAACAATTTCGAAGGGCGGAATGGATTGTCGCGAACCGTTGCAATCTGCCCAGCTATCGATATCACTCATTGCAGCACGCCCTATTCCACTCTCAGTTGGTCTGCTCCCAAGAGGCCAACAGCGCTTTGTGATGGTCACTGTGAACGACCTCGGGTAGGATCTGGTCTGAAGCGCTTAAACAGACGTTCGGGTATGCCATATTCACAACTGGATCGACGCGGGGGTTACGAGTTTCCCACGTGCAAAATCATATGACGTGGCAAGAATTTGCAATACCGTTTCAATCTCGGGCTCATCGCGCGGTGCAAACACCATGACGGCGGTCGCCGGGATCAAGCCAGTTGCCGCCATCGGGTGCGGTTCGCCCCAGCCTTTGGCGAACAGTTCAAGCGTACATTCGATTGGCAGCATAAGATGCATCGAACCATCGTAATGCGGATGCACATGGGCAAACTCATTGCCCACCATAAAGGATTCCTGACACCCATGTGCATGGTCATGTGGCAACCACAGCGCCTCAGCACCGGGGACCGAGATGATCGAAGCACGACGTTCGACAAACGGAAAGTCAAAGGCGCGCTCTTTGAGCTTTTGATAAATTCCGGCGTCCGGGTTTTGGCTTATCTGCTCGTGAGGCGCGCAGTCGGTGGTCTCTGGTCGCGGGCCGATGCGGGGTGTCAGTTCAAACATTTCCAGCCTTTCTGGTTTATATGGTTAGGATCCCAAAGCCTTGCGGACATCCGGAGCGACGCGGGTTCCCAATATCTCGATCGCGTTCATCAGGGATTTGTGGTCGAGCATGCCGATTGCCATCTGAACAGTTATTCTGGTAAAGCCGAAAATTTCATGATGGGCGAGGATCTTGTCGGTCAGTTCCGCTGGCCCGCCGACGAACAACGCTCCGTTGGGGTCGCTCATGGTGTCAAACTGCGCACGGGTTGCCGGGGGCCATCCACGTTCTGCGCCAAGGCGGGTCATGACCTCGTTATGTGGGCCACTATAGATGTCGCGGGCTGCTTGGCTGGTTTCGGCCACAAACCCATGCACATTCAGCGAGGTTTCAAGGCGGGCCGGGTCGTGCCCTGCCTTAGCGGCGGCCTTACGGTAAAGGTCGAACAATGGGGCAAAACGCACAGGTTCCCCGCCGATTATGCCAAGCGCAAGCGGCAGGCCAAGTGTTCCGGCACGCACCGCCGACTGCGGGGTGCCCCCGACTGCCAGCCAGATTGGCAGCTTGTCCTGATAGGGGCGCGGATAAACGCCCTGATGATCGACCGCTGGCAAATGCCTTGTGCCAGGCCAGCTAAACCGTTCGGCCTCGTTCACCGCCATCAAAAGTTGGAGTTTTTCGGCAAAAAGGTCGTCGTAATCATCCAGCGCATGACCAAACAGCGGAAAGGATTCAACAAAGGCACCGCGCCCGACCATGATTTCCGCGCGCCCCTCGGTCAGGTTGTCCAACGTCGAGAACTGCTGAAAGACGCGGATCGGATCATCGGAACTCAGCACCGTAACAGCGCTGGAAAGACGGATGTTTTTGGTTTGTGTGGCGGCTGCCGCCAGCGCCACAGCGGGATTTGAGGCCGCGTAGTCGGGGCGATGATGTTCGCCAAGGCCGAACCAGTCCAGCCCGACTTGATCAGCCAGCACGATTTCCTCAACCAGATTACGCAACCTTTGGGAAGGGCTGATGCTGCCATCCCGACCGGAGCCAGACTCTGCGAATGTGTATATTCCGATTTGCACGATATAGCCTCTTTTTGGTGTGGCGGGGGCGAATGGCTCGCCCCCCCCAATATTTCAGTGGAGCCTAACTGCCAAACAGGGCCTGAACGGGTGCAAACGCATCTTTCCACGACGTGCGCGCCTCAAGCCGCTCAATCCAGCCCGCGACATTCGGCAGATCGTCAAGCGAGATGTCGGACTGCGCACGGTACATAAATGTTGAAGCCAGCGCAAAATCCGCCACGCTAAGATTGCCCGCGATCCAATCCTTGCCCGCAAGGCCGATTTCCAGCACTGCCAGAAACTGATCGACGTTCTTTAGTTCGGCGTCGATGACGCTTTGATCCGCGTCTCCCATGCCGAATTTTGCCTTCAGGAACCGCTCGAATGACAGCTTCTGCATCGCCGGGCCAAGGTGGATTGTCTGCCAGTAAAGCCACTGATCCACCGTTGCGCGGGCCTTTGGGTCGTCCGGGTAAAACCCGCGCTCGGGTTTCTTGCTGGCCAGATACGAATTGATGGCGCGCGATTCCCAGATCACGAAATCCCCGTCGACCAGCACCGGCACCTTGGCATTGGGATTCATCGACAGGAATTCGTCGCTGCGGTTGTCACCGCCGCGTATGTCGACCTCGATGATTTCAAGGTCAATCCCCAGTTCCAGCGCAACCGCGCGCACCCGAAGGGCGTTTGGCGAGAAATTTGCGTTGTATAGTTTCATCATGGTTTCCTTAATGCTGTGGCGGGGCCATCAGGGCCACCTTGTTGGCAATCAGAAAATCACGCGCTGATTGCCCGGCCTGTCCTGTCAGTTTTTCCAGATCACCCGTTGCAACGCTTAGATAGTCCTTGGCCATCGCCTCGTCGAACGACGCAAAAACCTTTGCCATGAACTCTGGCAAGCCAGCGCCGACCATGGCCTGAACCAGATCATCGGTTGAGATCGGGATATAGGGAATGTCCTTGCCTGCGATTTCCGACAGGATGGCCGCGATGTCTCCTTGAGTAAGCGTCGCTGGGCCGGTGATGTCCAGAATGCTTGATCCGGTTTCCTGCATCAGGGCAGCTGCGGCAGCGCGGGCGCAATCGGCGCGGGTGACATAGCCGGTTTTCCCCTCGGCAGCAGCAGCGAAATGTTGCGCCATACCAATGCTTTGCCCGCCGCCCATCAGCACCAGATCGGTGTAAAGGTTGTTGCGCAGAATGGTATAGCTGGCACCGGTGTCCTTGATCATCGCTTCGGTATCGCGGTGATCTTTGGCGAACGTGATCGGGCTTTCCTCAACCGGGTTCGTCAGCGAGGTATAGACGATATGCGAGATCCCTTCTTTGGCTGCGGCGGCGATGGCGTTTTTATGCGCAGCCAATCGCTTGCCCGGTTCCAGATCGTCGGTCGAGATGATCAGCAGACGCTTGCCGCCAGCAAAGGCCGCAGTCAACGATGCGGGATCGTTGAAATCACCCTTGCGGGCCTCGACGCCTTTATCAGCCAGATCTGCCAGCTTTTCCGGCGAGCGGGAAATGGCGATAATTGGGCTGGCACCGGCGGCAAGCAGGTTGTCGATAACCTGTCGGCCAAGCTGACCAGATGCGCCTGTAACGATGAAAGGGCCGTTTTGAGTGGTAGTCATGGGTTTCTCCATTTTTTGTTTTACTTAGAGTATCCGGAAATGCCTGCCGCGACGCAGTTGTCGGCGGTAGGGATGAAGAGGGATCAGTCAGCCAGTTCCTTGTGGCTGCCATCGCAGAACGGTTGTCCGGCGGTCTGTTTGCAGGCGCAGAAATACTTGGTTTCCGAGTCCTCCGCCGTCCATTTCATCGGGGTAAATCCAGTGTCCTTGTGGCTGCCGTCGCAAAAGGGCTGGTTCGCGGATTGCCCGCAACTGCACCAGAAATAGCTTTTGCCGTCCTCTACTTCGACGGCGATCGGTTCTTTGCCAGCGATATGTGCTTTGGTCATTCAGGTTTTCTCCTAAGTTGGTTGATCGTTGGCTTCAGCCAAAGGTAAAGGCGCTTTCAACAGCGCCAAGAACATGATCCTCCAGCGTTTTCACGCCTTTGTCGGCAAGGGCTGCCCCCGCAACCACATGCAGGGGAATCAGGTGCTCTTCGCGCGGGTTTGCATCGCGGGCACCGGGGGCGGCGTCCCATTGAGCCAGCATCTGGTCACGCTCGGCCGGATCGGGTCGAGTGGCCGCATCTGTCAGCCAGCGGTCAAATTCCTGCCCGTTCACGGCACCACCGCCGCCACCACCCTGCATCGCCCGCATCATTTTTTGCATATTGTGATAGGTGTTGCCCGAACCGATGATCAGCACACCTTCGTCGCGCAACGGGGCCAGTGCCCGCCCGACCGCCAGATGCGCAGCCGGGTCAAGATCGCTGCGCAGGCTAAGCTGCACACAAGGAATGTCAGCTTGCGGAAAGGCCACCTTGAGCGGAATGAACACGCCGTGATCATAGCCGCGCGCCGCTTCAACGGGACAGGGAAATCCGGCCTCCTCAATCAGCGCCTGCACTCTGTCGGACAGCGCCGGATCGCCGGGCGCAGGCCAGGTCAGTTCGTAGGTATGGGGCGGAAACCCGCCATAATCGAACAACAGCGGCGGCGCTGGGTTTTTCTGCACGGTGAACTGCTGCTCTTCCCAATGCCCCGAGATCACCAGCAACGCCTTGGGGGTTTCCGGCAATGATGCTGGCATATCCGCAAGGAACTCGCGCTGCCGGTTCCAGGTTTCAGGCGGATCCCAGTCCATGAAGAAACATGGGCCTCCACCGTGTGGAATGAACATCGTTGGCATTTGGGTCATGTATTATGTCCTTTCGCTTGTTTTGCGGGCAGAGTAGGATGGCTCACGCCCGTATATTGTTGTCCAGGAGACCTGGTTAGGCTGTGCTGTTTAGCAAATCAGCGTAGGGTGATTTTGTTGTGCGCCCCCGGTTTTGCGTCAGAAACGACACGATCAGCGCAATCCAGGCGACAATCGCTGGCGGCCAGATAATGTAGGTCGGGAAATGCAACTGTCCCTCATAAATTCCCGCAACCATGTCATGTGCGGCGATGTAAAATGTAGCCCCGCCGAGATAGACTAATGCAACCAGCCCGGTTGCAGCCCAGTAAGTAATTTTCACAGAACTGTCGCTCATGAAGATGTCCCCTCAATTAACAAAATGCCCAAGCTTTTCCCCAAGCGGTTTACTTACTCCCTGCCAAAAGGGGTGGAGCATTTCCCGAGCCCCTTGCCTAGTTTTTCTTTTCACTGTAGTTTTATAAAGCGACTTGATTTCAAAAGGAAAGTAGGCACTGAAAAGTAACTACGGCTTGTGAACCACTAAATGAAACAGAAAACACCGCCTGCATGTCCCTTGGACTCCATTCTGCGCCTGCTGATGGGGCCGTGGACAACTTATATTCTTTGGGTCCTGAGTGATGACGGGCCACAACGTTTCGGGGCGCTGAAACGGGCAGTGCCGGGAATTTCTAGCCGGATACTGACTGAGCGGTTGCGAATGTTGCAGGAGGCCGGAGTGATCTGGCGCGATCAGACGCAAACGATCCCGCCCGCGGTCACCTATGGTTTGACAGTGCGAGGCGACGACCTGCGCCACGTGCTCGAATCCTTAGGTGAAATCGCACAGCGTTGGCAGTCCGAAGGGGCGTTTGAAACAAGTGATGTGGCTGCAGAATGACCAACTCAGACGGTCTGATAGTCCATCCAAATCTGGCCAACTGCCGCGAATCCGGGCCAATCTGGGCTAGAATTTTCCACTTGTGATCCGATGCGCAGGAGAAGAAAGGTTCTATAAACAGGTTCATGATCACGGAGGCGCAGATCGGTGTGGTTCTGATGGGATGGACATCCCCAGATTATCACTGATGTAGCATACTGGGGTTGATTCATCATTATCAGAACTGACGATACCCTATAGCACCTAAACCTCAGCTGTTAGGTGGGATTTAAAGAGTGCTCATATTGCCGCCAATGCGGCGCGAAACCGGGCGAAGGCGAAGGCAAAGCATGCCCCACCGATGGCTGCGGTGATAGCGAGGTGGGGCCAAACGATACCGATCCCGGCGCCGCGATACAGAACGGCTTGAGAGAATTTGACAAAATGGGTAGAGGGCAACACCTGCACTGTGATCTGAACGGCAGGCGGCATGCTTTCGATCGGCGTGACTGCACCTGAGAGTAGGATCATCACCACAAAGACTGGAATTGCCGCCAGCCCGAATTGTGGCATCGAGCGTGCCACTGTCGAAAGCATCACGCCCATCGCCGTCACAGCAAAAAGATAAACCATCGACCCGAAAGCGAACAGCGTTACTGACCCGGCTATCGGCACCCCCAATGCGCCACCAACCACCAGATGCAAAGACAGCATCGCGGCCACGACGATTACCAAACCATTCGCCCAGATCTTGGCCAGCATGATTTCGACCACGGAAACCGGCATCGCCAGCAAATGCTCGATGGTGCCGCGCTCGCGCTCGCGGATCACCGCGGCACCGCTGAGGACGATGGCAAGGATCGAGACATTGTTGATGATTTGCATGACAGCCATAAACCAGGTCGAGTCGAGATTGGGATTGTATCTTGCTCGGATATCCAGACTAACTGGTGCTTCGGGCGCATCGGCGCCACGACTAAGGAAATCGGCCGCTTCGGCGGTGACGATGTTTTGGATGTAAAGCGCGCCATTGCCTGCAATGCTCATCGCCGTGGCATCGACATTCAACTGGATCACCGGGGCCTTTCCCGCCAAAAGATCGGCCTCAAGGCCGGGTGGGATGTCGAGGACAAAACTGTAACGACCAGCATCCATCAAGGCATCGACCTGATCAAGCGTTATCGCTGCGGGCGGCTTGAAATATGGTTGCATCAGGGCACCGGAAATGCGCGCCGACAGGGGCGAATGGTCCTCATCTACCACCGCGATGGCAGCATTGCTCAGTTCGGTCTTCACGCCCTTTGCCACAACATAAATCGCCGCGCTAAAAGTGTAGAAGATCAACACCATTAGCACCGGATCACGTATAAGGCTGTAGAGTTCCTTGATCCCCAGCCGGTAGATGTTGGACAGCACGGTTGCCATTCACGCCTCCTGTTGACGTAGCAGTAGGGCGGCAAGACCAAGAAACCCCAGATAAAACAATCCCAGCACCAGATGATTGGGCCAGAGGGCCGCAAGGTCTAGTCCCTTGTTGAACACACCGGTGCTGATGCGCTGGAAATAGAACGCCGGAAAGCCCTGACCGATCAGGGATGTCCCCGCTCCCAATGTTGAAACCGGATAGAGCATGCCGGAAAAGTTGATGACCGGCACCACCAGCAGGATCGCCGTGGCAAAGATCGCTGCGATCTGCGTTTGTACGAAGCATGACACCAGCAGACCAAAACTGGTGGCCGCCAGCGTATAAACCAGCGCACCCAGGATCAGTGCCAGCGGGCTACTGGGCAGTGGCACACCGAAAACAGCCACCATCATTGCAATGAGGCTGGCAAAGCTTGCCATGGCGACAGCAACGTAGGGCAGTTGCTTGCCCAGCAGAAATTCAATGCTGCGCGCAGGGGCAGCGTACAGGTTCACGATCGAGCCCAACTCTTTTTCCCGCACCACCCCAAGTGCTGTCAGCATAGCCGGGATCATGATCAGCAACAGCATCAGCACACCCGGCGGAATTGCGTATTGCGACTGGAAAGCCTGATTATAGCGGAACCGCGGTTCGACAATGCGGGCGAGGGTCATATCGGGCGCAACACCCGTTTCACGCTGCATCAAATCACGCAGTTGATTTTGCACCACGCCCTGGACAAAGCCGCGTGCGGTTTCGGCGCGGATCGTGTTCGACCCATCAAGCCAGACGCCAAGTTTGGCCCCGCGCCCGGCCAAAAGATCACGCCCAAAATTCGGTGGTATCACCAGTGCGGTCGCTATCTGGCCTTCCAGCATGCGTTGATCAAGGTCGTCCAGATCGCGGATCGGCGGGTTTTGCCTAAAGAAACGCGAATTCGAGAATGCATCGTCCAGAATCCGGCTTTCACGAGACTGGTCCTGATCCAGAACGGCGTATGACAGGTTTTCGACGTCAAAGGTGATGCCAAAACCCATCGCAAGCATCAGGGCCAGCGGACCAAGCAAGGCAAATCCCAGCCGGATCGGATCCCGCATCAGTTCCAGCGTCTCGCGCCACGCAAAAGCCCAGATCCGCGCAGCTGTACCAAATGCGGCCCTCTGCCTGGTCACGGGTGCAGGAAGGGTGGAAATTTGGGTGGCCCCGTCCCCATCGGCCCCCGCATCGGTCATGTAGCCGACAAAGGCGTCTTCCAGCGTATCGGTGTCCCGCGCGACACAAAGGTCGTGGGGCGCACCCTCGGCCAGCACTTTGCCCGCGTGCATTAGGGATATTCGGTCACAACGTTCGGCCTCATTCATGAAATGGGTGGAGATGAAGATTGTCACCCCGTCACGGCGCGACAGTTCTGTGAGCATGTCCCAGAACTGATCCCGCGCCACTGGATCGACGCCCGAAGTTGGCTCGTCCAGGATCAGCATTTCGGGCTTGTGCAGGACGGCGGTGGCAAGCTGAAGCCGCTGGCGCAGGCCAAGCGAAAGAGACTTGGGCAAGGCATCGGCAACCTTGCGTAATCCAAAACGGTCCAGCAGTTCGTCAATCCTGATCGCGCGTTGCGCCTGTGGCAAGTGAAACAGGGCTGCGTGCAGGTCCAGATTGCCGCGCACCGTCAATTCGCCATAAAGCGAGAAGGATTGCGACATATAGCCGACGCGCTTGCGGGCCGCCATGCCATCGGCCCCCACCGGCGCGCCGAACAGGTAGGCCGACCCTTCGGTTGGGGTTAGCAGTCCGGTCAGCATTTTCATGGTGGTGGTCTTGCCGCAACCATTCGAACCAAGAAACCCGAATATTTCACCCTGCGATATCCGGAAACTCACGTTGTCTACGGCGGTGAAATCGCCAAACTGCATGGTCAAGCCTTCGGCCTCGATCGCGGGTGGGCCATCAATCACCACACGCGGTGGAATGGCGACCGCGTGATTCTCGCGATGCTGCACCTCGGGTAAAAGGGCAACATAAGCGGCCTCCAGCGTATCGGCCCCCGCCATCAAATCCGCAGGCGTGCCCTGTGCCAGAACCAGACCGGCATTCATCGCGATCAGATGATCAAACCCCTCAGCTTCGGACATGTAGGCGGTTGCGACAACAACGCTCATGCCGGTGCTTCGCGCCCGGATGCTTTCAATCAGATTCCAAAATTGTCGCCGCGATAACGGGTCAATGCCGGTTGTTGGCTCGTCCAGGATCAGAAGATCAGGATCATGGATAAGCGCACAGCACAGCGCCAGTTTCTGCTTCATCCCCCCCGAAAGCTTGCCTGCCGGGCGATCCGCGAACGGGCCAAGCCCGGTGGCATCGAACAGGGCCTTGATCCGGTCGGCACGATCAAGGCCGTTCTGACCATAGAGTCTGGCAAAGAAATCAACATTCTCAAAGGCCGACAATGTGGGATAAAGATTCCGCCCCAACCCCTGTGGCATATAGGCGATGCGCGGCCGCAAGGCCGCGCGGTGCTCCGGATCGCCTATGTCGCCGCCAAGGAGCGCCACCGCACCGTTTTGTATGCGCCGCACCCCGGCGATCAGGCCAAGCAGGGTGGATTTCCCTACGCCGTCCGGCCCAACCAGCCCGACAACGCACCCGGTCGGAATGTCCAGCGTCGTAGACTGCAACGCGACAGAGGAGCCATAGCGATGCGCCACTTCCCTGATCTGGATGGGGGAGGATGTCACGGCAGATTAATCGCCAATTTGGCGGGCCAAGCGACATCTGGCGCGACCCGCACCACTGCTTGTCCGGGCAGACCAGTTTTTACGGTATCGGCGTAGCGGTGCAGGATATCGGCAGGGAGTTTCAAACGGACACGAAACATGAGCTTTTCCCGCTCGCTCTCGGTCTCGACATATTTCGGGGTGAACTGCGCCTCGGAGGCGACAAAAGAAACGCGTGCAGGAACCACGTATTGCGGGGCTGCGTCAAGGATCAGCCGCGCCTCGGCCCCGATCATTGTCCGCCCCGCCTCTGCGGTCGGTAGATAAACGTCCATGTAAACATCGGTGAGATCAAGCAGCGACACAACCTTGCCGCCAGGTGGCAGAATCTCGCCCTGTTCGGCAAGGCGATACTGAACCCGCCCCGAACGTGGGGCTGTCAGCACATAATACTCAAGCCGTGCCACAAGGACGGCGGCATTGGCCTCAGCGGCTATGATCGCCGCTTCAGCAGAGGCGCGCCGCGCCTGCGCTGTTGTCACGGCAGCGATGGCGGATGTCGCTTGCGAGCGGCGGATGTCAAGAGCCTCGGTGGTTGCATAACCGCGCTCTATCAAGGTCTCGGTGCGGTCTAATTCCGACCTCGCCAAACTCAGTTCCCCCTCATATTGCGCAATCAGGGCATCAGCCTGAACCAATTCCTGCTGCCTTTGCAAAGTCGCTGCACGGGCAGCGCGCAATTGGGCTTCAAGCTCGGTTGCCTCGATCCGAGCGATCACATCACCCGTTTCGACAAGCGCACCTTGTTCCACCAGCACCTCAGAAACCTGCCCGCCATATTTGACGGCAATATCAATCCGTGTCGCCTCGATCCGGCCATTGGCGCGGGCAAAGCCGAGCTCGGGATCAGGATCAAGAGAGCTCCACCAAAACCAGCCGCCAAGCCCGGCCGCAAGCATGATGCCAACAATTATCGCGCCCCGTCCGGCCAGTTCAAAGCGGTTCTTACCCAATATATCCACGTGGTTTCCTTGTTATGACATTGTCAATTCTTCTTCACTTTCCGCTTATCGCATAGAAGTCGCCGATTTCCAGCCGGTTCGTATCAGATGGACCGTGTTGCATGGACATTATAATTCTAGGTTACATACCCACATTTCATTGAACTTGGTCATGATGCCGCCTTTGCAGAACGGGTTGAAGGTTACTATTGTGCCTGGTTTGCCTTGGGGCGTCCCAGCTTATACATCACCCAGGTCGGAACCAATGCAATCAAAAACACAACTGTAATAAGCAAAAACCCATCCCTAAAAGCTGCTGTTCTGGCCTGAATCACGATGGTCTGGCCCAGAAATCCAGCGGCGGCTGGCATGGTCTGGGTATCAGACAGACCGGCAGAATGCAGCATTGCTGCCACTTGGCGTAACAACTCCATCGTGGCGGAATTATCGCTGGTCTGGGTCGCGGCAAAGGCATCGGCATGCAACATCGTGCGCCGCTCCATGAACACGGCCAGCAGGTTCACCCCAAAGGCACCGCCCAACTGCCGGATAAAGTTCACAGCCCCCGATCCCTGACCGATCATGGCAGGGGGCAACACCTGAAGCGAGCCTGCCGAGATTGCCGGAAACACCAGCCCCAAACCGATACGCGACAGAATTGTCCACCAGGCCAATGTCCAGAACGCGGTGTTGATTTCAACCGATGCCGTCAGCCACGATGACCACGCGAAAACGGCCATTCCCAATCCGATCAACACCGCCGCCGGCATTTTGTCCGAAAGCCTGCCCGCGATCGGAAAGACCAGCAGCATCACAAAGCCCGAGGGCATCAGCAACAGCCCTGCTTGCGTTGGTGTCAGGCCCTGGATTGTTTGCACAAACAGAGGCACGAGATAGGTTGATCCAAACAACCCCGCCCCCATGATGAATGCCACCACCGATGCCGCCACGAATGGCACAATGGTAAACAAGCGTAAATTCAGCATCGGCTTGGTTGTGTGAAATTCCCACCACACAAATCCAACCGCCGATACAGCGGCTATGGCGAATTGTAGCAAGATTATATCCGATCCCCAGCCCATCCTTTGGGCATTGGTCAACGCATTCAGTATCGTGCCCAGAAATGCGACCAGAAACACCAACCCGATCCAGTCGAATCCCGGGCGTGGTCCGGTCTCTTCGCGGCCCGGCAAAAACAGGTTGGCCAGGACAATTGCTAGGCCGGCAAAAGGCAGGCCGAGGTAAAACACATAGCGCCAGTCAAAGGCGTCAATCAGCAAACCACCGATCCATGGGCCAAGGGCAGGTGCCAAAACCACGCCGATCCCGAATATACCCATGGCAGCACCCCGCTCGTCAGGGCGGAACACCTTGAACAGCAGGATCATCGCCATTGGCTGCACCACACCGGCCGCCGCTCCCTGAATGACCCGCGCCAATGTCAGGATGGTTTCATTCGGAGCCACCCCGCCCAGCAACGAGCCAAAGCTGAACACCGCCAGCGCTACTGTGGTTGTCAGGCGTTGGCCAAAGGCGCGGTTGGCCCAGTCCGATAACAGCATGGTTGCCGTCATCGCCGCCAGAAATCCTGTCGACAGCCATTGCGCCTGCACCGCACTGATGCCGAAGGCTCCCATCACCGCCGGAATGGCCACGTTGACGATTGTGGTCGATAGGACAACCGAAATGGTCGCGATCATCACGGTGCCAGTTGCATACCATTTATAGGCTGGCCCGTAGCGGTCGAACATCGCCTCAATCGGTGACATCAATGCTCAACTCTACCATCATGCCCGGCGACAGGATTGCGCCGTCGGGTTCAATGGAAACACGGATCGGCAAACGTTGGGTGACTTTGGTGAAATTGCCGCTGGGGTTCGGGCTGGGCAATAGCGCAAACTGGCTGGTCGCGGCCCCGCCCAGACGTTCGACCGTGCCATGAAATTTCCTGCCCGGGTAGGCGTCAACCGTGATCATAGCAGGGGCACCGAGCGTAATTTTGCGAAACTCGGTTTCCTTGACGTTGGCATTTACCCAGACCAGATCAGGCTGATGATAGATCAACAGTCGCGTACCCGGCGTGACGTATTCCCCGACATCAACAAATGTTGCATCCACCACACCCACAAAAGCCGACGAAACCTTGCGCCGATCAATATCCAGAACCGTCTGCGCATGGGCTGCCTCAAGCCCGCTTTGCTCGGAAACAAGTGCGGCGATCTGGGCCTCGATAACATCTATCTGAGCCGCATCCGCATCAATCACCGCAAGGTTGGCCTGCGCTGTCAATATCGCCGCCGCCGTGGCACGCTCGCGTTGGCGAACGGTGTCCATTTCAGCCCTTGCAGCCTCGTGTTTTTGGGCCGACGCGATTTTGCGCTCGACCAGTTCGCTGATCCTGTTGAAGTTGCTTTGTGCATTGCGAAGGGCTGCAACGCTGCCCTCGTGGTTGGCTTGCGCCGTGGTGATACGGGCCTCGGCTGCGGCGTGCCGACTGGTGATCTGGGTGCGGATCATCCCTTGCTGGGTTTGCAATTGATGACGCTTGGCGGCGATCCCCTCCAGCCGCGCCTTGGCCCCCGCGGCGGCCAATTCGGCCTGTTCAGCATCAATCAGAACCAGCGGTGCCCCCTGCGCCACGCGATCACCCGCAATTACCGGAATCGCCACGACGCGGCCGCGAACCTCGCTTGAAACCGTCACCAATGTGGTTGCAATCCGTGCATCATTGATCGCCACATGCGCCCAGCGGTCAAGCAACCACGGTTTGCCGAAATACCATGCAGTGGCCAGCAAAACGGCCAGAATGATCAGGCGACTCCCCTTACGACTGCTCTTGACAGCAAGCGGCGCATCGGTGTCGGGCGATGGATTTATGCCCTCGTCAGACGGCATTGTCACAGCGGCCTTTGGCGGCGTCTTGTCCGCACTCTTGCGAATTTTGGCTTCCTTGTTCACGTCAGTTCTTCTCCAGTCGTTCTGCAATAATTGCCAGAACATTTCGCGCCACTGACAAATCAGCCGCCGGAATACCCGCCAGTATTTCATGGCGGGTTTCGTCAGCAATGCCGTTAATCTCGTCCATTACCGGCCCTGCGGCCTTTGTCAGGCTCACCCGTTTTGCGCGCCTGTCCTCAGGGCACTCACGTCTTTTGACCAGCCCATTGGCTTCCAACTTGTCAAGCAATCGCACCAGTGTCGGCCCCTCGACCCCCAGGTGCCCTGCCAGATCACGTTGGGTTACCGGCCCGTTGCGAGACAGTTCCAGCAAAATGCGCCAACGCGCCTGAGTAAGCCCCAGATCACAAAATCGCGCATCAAGTCGGGTGCGCCAACGCCGTGCGACCCGCGCCAGTTCGTTTGCAAACTCGGTTTCTTCTGTGCTCATAGTGTCACCAGCATAATCAATTGCCACCTATTAGATAGGCAGCTATACAATTACATGAACATCTTTTGCAACAGGAATTGAGGACGCAGTGTATAAAACCATTCTTCTGGCCTATGATGGCTCTCGTGAAGGGCGGCTGGCCTTGCGCGAAGGCGCACTGCTGGCGAAAACCGTCGGTGCTCAGGTGGTTTTGCTGGCAGTGGTCGATCTGGGTGTAAGCATTACCATGGCCGGAACAGCCGGTGCAGGTGCCGCACAAATCCAGACCAAAGATTACCACAGCGTTCTTGACGAGGGTCTGGAGCGCCTGAAGCAGATGGGCCTTGCGCCGGTCGGGCGGCTGGAAAATGGCAAGCCGGTAGATTGTATCGTCGCAACCGCCACCGAGATCGGTGCGGATCTGGTTGTCATCGGCCATCATCAGCAAAGCTTGGTTGGCCGCTGGTTGTTGGGGTCTGTTACAGAAGCTTTGAACGACAAATTGAGCTGCAGCCTGCTTGCTGCGCGCAATGATCAGACGAGAATTAACGGGGGAGGGCCAATTGGGAAAGCTTAGGAGCAATATAGGGGTATTTTACACTCTGCCCGCACTGGCGGTTCTGTTGTTCTGCGTTTTCATCCCGATCATGGTGGTCGTGAATTACTCTGTTCAGGATGTCTTTTCCGGCAACCACTTTATCTGGGCCGGATCAATCTGGTTCGAGAAAACACTGAAATCCGCAGAATTCTGGGCCACCTTGGGCCGAAGCGCCCTTTACACATCATTGGTGATCGCAATCGAAATCCCGCTGGGTGTGTTCATCGCACTGAAAATCCCCAATTCGGGACCAACAGCAACGTTCTATATCATTGTCATGGCAATCCCTTTGCTTATCCCGTGGTTCGTTGTCGGCCTGATCTGGAAAATTTTCGCTGACCCGGCGATTGGTCCACTGGGGGCTGCACTGGCGGGGGTCACAAACCTCTATGATCTGAACAGCCCCTTGGTCGCATGGGCCGTGATCCTGCTTGTCGATGTTTGGCACTGGACGGGACTGGTGGTGTTGCTGGCTTATTCTGGGCTGGTTGCCATACCCGAGGCCCTGTATCAGGCGGCGCGAATTGATGGCGCCTCCCGTTGGGCGATTTTCCGTTTTATCGAGTTGCCGCGTCTGCGCCACGTTCTGCTAATTGCGTTGCTGTTGCGCCTGACCGACAGCCTGATGGTCTATATCGAGCCGTTTATGATAACCCGTGGCGGCCCCGATACCGCGACAACATTCTTGTCGATGGACCTGATCCAGACCGCCATGTACCAGTTCGATTTTGGCGAGTCTAGCGCCTCTGCCCTGATCTATGTGCTGATTATGCTGACCCTGTCCTGGGCGCTTTATTCTGCGTTAATGAGCCGCCATGAATAGCAGCGCAAAAATCCGCGTGCCCTTGGTGCCATCGCTGTATGTACTATTTGTAGTAGCACCACTTTACTGGTTGCTTGTCACCAGCTTCAAATCCCAGCACGAAGCGGCCTCGGGGCTGACCTTCTATCCGCATAATCCGACGCTGGAAAATTACCTCTATATCCTGACCGATCCGGGTTGGTCATCGGGTTTTATCAATTCGATCATCTTTGTTACCATGAATGTCATCCTCTCAATCATCGTTGCCGTTCCTGCTGCCTATGGTTTTTCAAGGTTCCGCTTTATCGGAGACCGGCATCTTTTTTTCTGGTTTCTTGCGGCCCGAATGACACCATCGGCAGTGCTGTTTTTGCCCTTAGTCCAGCTTTATGCGGAAATTGGCCTGATGGATACACATCTGGGCGTGGCATTGGCGCATTGCCTGTTCACGGTACCAGTTGCGGTCTGGATACTGGAAGGCTTCATTTCCCAAATTCCTCGCGCATTGGACGAAACGGCGTGGGTTGATGGACACAACCAAATATCGTTTTTCGTCCGAATATTAGTGCCGACAATCGCACCGGGCATCGGGGTCGCTGCATTCTTTTGTTTTATGGCATCCTGGGTTGAATTGGTGTTGGCCAATGCCCTGACCATGACGGATGCCAAACCGATTGTTGCCGTGCTATTTCGCGCAGGTGGGCCGTTGGGTTTTGTGCATTTACCGATCCTGTGCGCGGCTGGCGTGCTGACTATTATACCCGGAGCAATGCTTGTGTTTTTTGTGCGCCGGCATCTGGCACGCGGATTTTCGATGGGGCGCGTGGGATAAGGGGGCGAGTCCGGTAGGGGGCAGAATAGTACGCTAAGCTCTACGGTCACCGTTCTGGCCACCTGTATTCACCAGTGATGAGAATATGTGCCCAACCAAGGGGCGAGATGTGCGCAAGGAGGTCGGGTGAACAATCCAACCCTTCGCCTTTTCGTTGTACAACAGCTTTACCAAGTTGATCTGTGTTCCAATAGATTATGATGGCGGCTAGGGGCCGTGTTGCAGGGATCGCTTTCAGCTTGGAACGCGCCCTTCCCGAGACGGATTTCAGGCGGTGCGCTCAAAACTAGGGCGGCCAAGTCCGGTCATCCGGTTCAGCACGCGGACGCCAATCTTGGCTTCTGTTTTCTGATTTTCGAAAGTGCGCGCCTTTGGCTTGGGGCCGATGACGGCCTTCCAGCGACCCATTAGGGTTTCACCCCGACTGCGTTGATTGTAGCCAGAAGTCTTCTGCCAGGCCATGCGCCCATGTGTCTGGATCTGAACAATATGGCGGTCGCGAACAGTCGGGTATTGCGCTGCGTTCAGGCTGAAGATTGCGTTCTCGGGAGGTGGGATCATGACTTCAATCTTTGAGCCGAAGCGTTCGGCAAGAAGGTCGCATGTTGGCCCTCCATCATAAGCACCATCCGCTAGAAAGAGGTCAACTGGACTGTCTAATAGCGTGGCTGGCCGCCTCGCGTCGTTCGGCGCGGTGCCGACCACAAACCAAGCGCTTCACCGCTGATCCAGATTGTCAGATCACCGAACTACCGTAAGCTCTCGTTATATTCGGCCCAATTGGTCACCCGATGCTTCTGCTTCGGGATCTTGCCGCGACGATCAGCGTTGAACTTGTGTGGCATTTACAGCATCCTAAGTGGAACAAACCGACGCAGTATCAGCAGACGGGATGTCCATGCAACACGGTCGATTTGAAGCAGCTTTTTACCTAGCCACAAATTTGTACTTTGATGGGGCACCCCCGCGAGTAAATCGCAGGGATGCCTGAAATGATCAGCTGTGTTTTCGGCTGTTTACAGCAGCCAAACCCCCGCCAACGACCAATGCTGCAAGGGCAGATTTCACGATGTCGCCAACAAGAAAGGGAACAGCCCCTGCATTTACAGCACTGGGCAGCTCCAAGGGTGTAAGTGCCCAGAGGCCCAGGACACCGGGAATATAAAGCAAGGCTGCCGGAACCAGCGCAGCAATGGATAAGCGAACTACGCCGCGAGAAAACCCATTTTCATACATCCAACCCGTCAAGAAGGCCATGCCGACAAACCCCCAAAGAAAGCCCGACGTTGGTCCCATCAGTTTAAGCAACCCTGCTCCACCGTTGGCAAAAACCGGCAACCCTAAAGCGCCTTCGGCCAGATAAGCAAGCAGGGTCAGGCCAGCCAGCCTTGCGCCAAAGGTTAACCCGATTACCGAAATTGCAAATGTTTGCAGGGTCATCGGAACGGGGAACATTGGCACAGAGACTTGTGCGGCTATTGCAATAATCGCTGAACCAACGAGGATTAGCGCAAGATTTCTCCAATTTGTGGTTGTGTGAACAAGCTGCCTGATCAGTGTGTTTTCATGTGTCATATTTGATCCTTCCTGTGGTAACAAATCTTGTTAGTAAGTCGTTTTAAAATGCGCCTACATCACGGATTAAGTGATCTCCCCAAAGCACATGTATTTGATTTCGAGGTAATCATCCGTCCCGTATTTGGAGCCTTCGCGTCCAAGACCGGATTGTTTTACGCCCCCAAAAGGGGCGACTTCGGTTGAAATCAGGCCTGTGTTAATGCCGACCATTCCGGTTTCAAGCCGTTCAGCCACACGCCAAATTCTTCGGATATCATTGGCGTAGAAGTAACCTGCAAGGCCAAACTGGCTGTCATTGGCCAACGCGACAGCCTCGTCCTCGGTCTCAAAACGAAACAGCGGTGCGAGCGGGCCAAACGTTTCTTCGTGCGCCGCCATCATTTCAGATGTCATGCCAGAAACAACCGTCGGGGTGAAAAAGTTGCCGCCCAGTTCATGCCGTACGCCACCGGTTACAATGCTTGCACCTTTGGCTGTCGCATCGGCGATATGGGTTTCGATTTTGGAAAGAGCAGCATCATTGATCATCGGGCCAATATTTGTGCCTTCCGTCAGGCCATCGCCCACGGCAAATTCCGCAACACGCGTCGCCAGCTTTTGTGAAAACTCATCATACACTCCGCTTTGAACATAAATACGATTGGCACAAACACATGTCTGTCCAGCATTGCGGAATTTGGCGATAATCGCGCCTTCGACCGCTGCATCGACATCTGCGTCATCAAACACGATAAACGGAGCGTTGCCGCCCAGCTCCAGCGACATTTTTTTGATTGTCGGGGCGCATTGTTCCATCAGTATCTGACCCACGCGAGTCGAGCCGGTAAAGGTAATTTTGGCAACCTTTGGATTGGCGCACAATTCCTTGCCAATTGCCGGTGAATCCGAGCTGGGTATGACATTGAAAACACCAGCGGGGATGCCAGCGCGCTCGCCTAAGACGGCCATAGCAAGGGCGGACAGCGGTGTAAGTTCAGCAGGTCGGGCAACGAACGTGCAGCCAACGGCAAGGGCTGGTGCCACCTTGCGCGCTATCATAGCGTTTGGAAAGTTCCACGGGGTTATCGAACCCACAACCCCAATGGGCTGCTTTAACACCACAATACGTTTGTCGCGTTGATGGCCAGGAATAACGTCACCATAGATACGCTTGGCTTCTTCTGCGAACCATTCGATAAACGATGCGCCATACAGGATTTCGCCACGCGCTTCGGCAAGCGGTTTGCCCATCTCGGCGGTCAGAATGCGGGCAAGATCGGCGGCATTTTCAACCAACAGATCAAACCAACGCTTCAAAATTGCGCTGCGCTCTTTTCCCGTTTGGGCCGCCCAATCTGTTTTAGCGAGGTAGGCCGCATCAATCGCCCGCTTTGTGTCTGCAACACCAAGATCAGCGACCTTGGCAATCAAATCTCCTGTTGACGGGTTGTGCACGGGAAAACTGTTTTGCGCCGTAATCCATTCACCATCTACATAGGCGCGGGTTTCTAAAAGGGATGGATCATTCAGTTTAAGCATGAATAGCGCCTTTGGGGGAGAGTTTGTCGATGGAAGCCATTGTCATTTATTCTCCGCTCATCATCATGCGATACCGGAACTGGTCAAAGATAACCGCGAGGATCAGCAATAAGCCCAGCAGCACCATCTGCATGTAGGAGCTCACTTGTGCCAAATTCATGCCGTTCTGAACCAGAACGATAAAGAACCCGCCAAGAACAACATTTTCAACGCGCCCAATCCCACCGCGTAAAGACACCCCGGCAATGACGCAGGCTGCAATGGATTCAAGCGCGATTGAACTGCCAAGGTTGGCCTCGCCAGATTCCACCCTGGCCGTCAGCAACAGCCCTGTTAGTGAGGCAATAAAGGCACAGACCATATAGGAAATCATCAAGGTGCGTTTGGTGTTGATCGCTGATAAATGCGCGGCTTTGATATTGCCGCCAACCGCGTAAATCTGGGTGCCAAGCCGGGTTCGCGACATGAATACCCACATGATAATGATACAGATAACGGCGATCACCACAGGCACAGGAATGTTGAGCACTCGCCCAAATCCGAAAGTATCACCAAATGCGAAGGGCAATCCTGACACCGGAACGCCGCCGGTCAAAAACAAGGCCAACCCTGCGCCAACAGAAGAAACACCCAATGTCATGATAAACGGAGACACTTCGAAATATGCAACGCCCACACCGTTGATCATTCCCACGAGCAAAGCAGTTCCAAAACCGAGCAATGCGCCAAGCGCGATGGCCAGCCAGATCATATCGGGCATCATTCCGGCAAAGAAAACCATACCAAGCGCGGAGACAACCGATGTCAGCGCGATCGAAGTTCCAACGGAGAGATCAAACCCACCCGATATCAAAACCAGCATTTGCCCCATAGAGACCAGCACCAGATAGACTGATTGGCGGGCAACATTGACAAGATTTTGTCCCGTAAGAAACCTCGGAGACAATATGGTAAACACGACAAGAGCGACGAACAAAAAGAACGGCAAGACCCCCACTTTGATGAACAGTTTTTTGAGTAATCCCAAAAGTGATGCTTTTTTTGTGTCAGGTTTCATAGTTTTTCACCGCTTTCATCGAAGAAGTATTTGAGAACATGTTGTTCGTTCATTTCGTCCCCGCCCAGATCAGCGGTGATATGTCCGTGCGCCAGAACAAGAAGGCGGTGCGCAAGGTTCATAACCTCGGGCAAATCAGATGAGATAACGATCACCGCCTTGCCCGCATCCGCCAGTTCTTTGATCAAACGATACAAAGCAGCCCGGGTTCCCATGTCGACACCGACAGTCGGTTCATCAAAAATATACACATCCACGTCTTGGCCAAAACACCGACCAAACAGAACCTTTTGTTGGTTTCCACCCGACAGCTGGGACACTAATTTCTTGCGGTTATTTTCAGCTAATTCCACGTGGTCGGCGATTTTCAGGGTCTCTTGGGCAATGGCCTTCCAGTCTACAAACTGGGTATTGCCGCCAATCTTTTGGCCCATCACCAAATTAACTGCGAGGTTTTCGTTCGAGGTTTTCGCCAGATCCAGTCCTTCGGCCTTTCGATCAGGTGAAAGATAATAAAGGCCGGCGCGTATGATCTCGCGCGTCGGGGCATGGCTGATGTCTTTGCCATTCAGATGAACCGAACCCTTGACCCTTGTGGTTAGTCCCATGATCGTGCGGAACAGTCGTGATTTACCCGAACCGACCAAACCGGCAACGCCCAGCACTTCGCCAGCGCGCACAGAAAATGACGCGTCAAATATTCCAGCGGTGCGAAGGCCCTCAACACGCAGCACTTCATCACCGGGATTGTATTCAATCGTCGGGTATATTTCGCTGATTTCGCGGCCGGTCATCATCGTGACAAGGGTTTTGTCGTCGGCATCTTTCATAGCAACCGTGCCGATTTTTGCGCCATCACGCAAAATGGTAATGCGGTCAGCAATACGTGCGAACTCTTGGATGCGGTGCGAAATATAGATGATGCCGACACCGCGAGATTTGAGGTCTTCAATAAAGTCAAAAAGGTGATCCACCTCTTTGTCAGTTAGCGACGCCGTCGGTTCGTCCAGAATAAGCACAGAAAGGTCACCGTGAAAGGCTTTGGTAATTTCAACCATCTGTTGTTGGGCACGCGAAAGATGCGCAGTGATCTCTTTTGGATCAATATCAAAGCCAAGCTCATGCAGCATTTCTGCGGCGCGGGCGCGCATTTTGCGGTGATCTACAAAAGGACCAATCATTGGCTCCCAACCCAGAAAAATGTTTTCCGCTACGCTCAAGGTCGGGATCAGTGAAAATTCTTGGAAAACGGTATAAATGCCTTTGTTTTGCGCCTCGGCTACGTTGGAAAAGGTCACCGGCTTTCCGTTGAAAATGATATTTCCATCTGTCGGCTCGTTCGCACCTGCAAGCATTGAAATCAGGGTCGATTTTCCCGCCCCATTTTCACCAAACAGAACATGAAGTTCCCCGGGCATTAAATCAAAGTCTACACCATTCAACGCAAGGACGCCGGGATACTGCTTGGTCAGGGTCTGTGTGCTTAGAAGGGCTTGCGCGTTCATTTCGGACTCCAAAAAATGGGCTGAGTAGCTTTTGCCATCTCAGCCCATAAAGTTATCAGGGAGAGAATTTCCTGCTTAATTCACCGAGAAAACAGGTGAGTAACCTTCAGGAGGAAGGATGGTTTCGCGGGAAACGTCATTTATGTTGCTTGGATCAACAACAAAGATTTTCGGGCCCACATGTTGCACAAACTCTTTGCCCTCAAGGATGCGCACCGCCTGATCAATCGCGATCCGGCCTTGAACAACCATACTGTCTGCAGGGGCTGCCAGTATGAAACCGCGCTTGATACCCGTATAGACGCCAGGGGTCATGTAAAATGCCAATAGATCAACCTGACCCTGTAAGCCGCGCTCACGAATAAGCCCTTGCGCCGCTTCTGCGGTCACAGCCGTGCCGGCCAGATAACGTACGTCAGGATTTGCCTGAAGCACATCCTCAACCAGTTTCAGCTGGGTTTCCTTGCCAGTGTCACCAAAGCGAGGCTCAAGAACCTCGATGGCAGAACCTTCGACAGCCTCCATAAATCCAGCATGCGCAGCTTCAACCCAGCCAGCACCAGCAGGCCCGGGGAACCAGCCAACTTGAACTGACGCACTGCCTGCTGGGTGTTTTTCAGCAAGGAAACGGCCGGTTTCATAGCCCATCACGCGAAACGAGACAAGCGATTTAGCCGATATGTCGGTTGACGACACCCCGTTCACAAGATCAATCACAGGGATACCTTTCGCCGCAACTTCGCTGATGACATTGTTCAAGCCATCGTATGAAATTGCCCCGATCACCACGGCGTCAGCACCACCGGTAACGCAATCTTCGATCTGGCTGATCTGACGGTTTAACTCGGTATATCCGCCAGCCTCGACAAGGTTTAGCTTCACACCTAGACGCTCAGCTTCATCGGCAACGCCGTAATCCACACCCAACCAATATGCGTCTTTCATGTGGGGGAAGGATACGCAGATGTTCCAAGGCTTTTCAGCCGTTTCCAAGGCGGAATAGGTGATCGAACTCGTCGTGCCATCCGCAGAAAATGCCGGAGTAACTTCTTCGGCGTCATATGGATACCAACTGCCTTCTGCATGTGTGGAGAGTGGAAAACTCACGGCCATTCCAAGAGCAATGACCAATTTTTGGACGTGTTTCATTATTCTGACCTCCTAGTCAGTTTTTGTTTAGCGGTTCCCCGCATTTAGGGTTAATTTACCGGCTCTTAGGCGAGCTCTTTTCTGATTTTCTCAAGCATCCGCTTCCTTTCAGCACGCGCTGAATTTGCGCCGGCCATGTCGGTTTTCACGAATTTCACAGGCGTATGTGGTTGTAATTGACCGATAAAGTCCATGTCGGCCGAAATGATCGCGCCAAGGGTAAAGTACCCACCGCCGGAAACAGCATCGCGGTGCAACACGATAGGTTCTTTGCCACCGGGAACCTGGATTGATCCATAACAATAGCAGCCGTCGACGATATTTGACGGATCAGCGCCAGCTCCGAAGGGCTGTTCACGATCGACAAATTCCAATGGGCGTCCGCCTTTGAAGCGATAGCCCATGCGGTCGGCTTCGGGGGCGACTTGCCATTCATCCTCAAAGAAACCTTCACCGGATTCTTCCGTTATGCGGTGCCAATAAAGGCCCGGCAAAACACGCAACTGAGCTGGAGTTGACGGTAAGCGACGCAAAGCTGGCGCAACGGTCAAACCTGCCTTAGCATTTGACGAAGTTCCGACTGGCAATTCGTCTCCGGTCTCGACATTCCGGCCATCGATCCCGCCAAGCGCACCAATAGGATAGGTCGACCGACTACCAAGGGCGGGTGGCGTATCAATGCCTCCACTGACGGCGATATAGGCACGCGCATCGGATTTCAGGAAGTCAAAGCTCAGGGTTTGCCCCGCTTTCACCTCAAACGAGCTCCAGCTTTCTTGCAATTCACCGTTTACGCGAGCCGGCAATTCAGCGCCCGTTACCGCAACAATCGCCGTTTTGGTAAACTCAATTTTCGGCCCTAAAAACACCACTTCTAAACAGGCGGCGTCTTCAGGGTTGCCAACCAGCATATTGGCAACGCGCAGCGAAAAACGGTCCATTGCGCCACCAATAGGAATGCCCAAATGGAAATACCCCGGGCGCCCCAGATCCTGAATGGAGGTCGAAAGACCATGACTGATGATTTTAAGCGTCATTGAGGGCCTCCATGAGTTTTGCGTTGGTTCCAGCCATATCGGCATTGAATTTCTCAAGATCAAATTCAACCTCAGCAATGCGTGGCACATAGGTGCCCGCGTCCACAGCCGTGACAATTTCATCATATTCGGCGCGCTCAATCGGTTTCCATTTCACGATGTCACCGGGGCGGAAAAACACCATGAAGTCTTTCAGGTGTGATACCTTTTGCTCTGCATCAAAAATGGGCATCGGGGTGACCCCGAACATTTGATACCCACCCGCACCGCGCACAGAATAAATGCAGGAAAAACACCCACCATACCCAACCGTAAGTTTAGGCGTATCGGTGCGCGGGCTTAGGTATTTTGGCACCTGAAGCTGCTTTTCGCGCTCTACAAGTTGATACAGAAACGGCAACCCCGCCACAAACCCGACCATAGAAACAAACCATGGCTGAGAGTGATGCGCGGTAATAAAATCTGCCACCGTGTCATAGCCATTGATGCGCGCGGCATAATCCAGATCCGTGCCGGACGGGTCCTGATGGCGCTCGCGAAACCGCATCAGAGTTTCATGGGTCCATGGGTCTTGGTAAAGCACCGGAATTTCAACAATCCGCGTGGTCATGCGCTTTTCAGTGGTCTCGGCCAGACCTTCAAGTTCTTTGATGCGGTTCATCATGTCTTCGGGCGCAATAACGTCCGGGTCAAACCGGACCTGAAATGACGCATTGGCAGGGCAAATTTCGGTCACACCCTCAATTTTGGCATCGCGCACCGCGTTGCTCATCGAAAGAGATTTAAAGAACGCGTCCAGCGACATCTCGTCGTCGATTTCGACATAGATGTGTTCATCGCCACCATGTGTGTATCTGGTTTTCACGGTGTTGCCCCCTTTGTCAGGTTTCCGGCTTCAAGCCATGGCTCCAGCCATTGGGTGTGGAAATCGCCCGATTGAACGCCCGCGTCATTGGCCAGAGCCATGTGGAGCGGAACGGTGGTTTTCAGGCCTTCAATCTCAAGGTCTTTTAGAGCCAGTGCCATTTTTCGGATGGCATCTGCACGGTCTGTGCCATGCACAATCAACTTGCCAACCAGCGAGTCATAAAACGGTGGAATTTGGTAACCCTCATAAAGAAAGTGGTCAAAACGCACACCATCTCCCTCAGGGATTTTCAGCTTTCCAACCACACCCGGGAATGGGAGAAATTGCATATGCGGGTCTTCAGCATTAATTCGCACCTCGATCGCGTGGCCGGTTTTCTTGATCTCGCCTTGAGAAACGCTCAGTTTTGCACCACCGGCCACAAGCAGCATTTCTTGTACAAGATCGGCGCCGGTAATCATTTCGGAAATCGGATGTTCAACCTGAATACGGGTGTTCATCTCGATGAAATAGAATTCCTTGCTGGCGTCGTCATAGAGGTATTCCACGGTGCCAGCGCCGCGATATTGCACCGCTTCGGCCAAGGCCACGGCGGTTTTGCACAGGTGTTCACGGGTGGCTACGTCCAAGCACTCGGCCCCTGCTTCTTCCCAGACTTTTTGCCGACGGCGCTGTAATGAGCATTCACGCTCAAAAAAGTGAACAGCCCGCGTGCCATCCCCGACGATTTGCACCTCAATATGGCGGGGCGATTGAATAGACCGTTCAAGATACAGGCCACCATCCCCAAACGCGGCTTCGGCTTCGCTTTGGGCTTGGGGCGCCATCGTGCGCAGGTCGTCTTCGTTATCTGCGATGCGAATGCCACGCCCGCCGCCACCGGCCGAGGCCTTGATCATAACCGGATAGCCGATCTCCGCCGCAACTTGGGCCGCGTCATCAATTGAATCTATCCGGCCTTTAGAGCCCGGAACAATCGGAACGCCCGCGGCTTCGGCGGCCTGACGGGCCGAAACCTTGTCGCCCATTCGTTCAATAATATCGCCCGATGGCCCGACAAAAGCCATGCTGGCATCAACCACGGCGCGGGCAAAATCAGCACTTTCGGCCAAAAAACCATACCCCGGGTGCACCGCATCCGCAGAGGTTTCCTTGGCAGCTTTGATCACATTTTCAATATTCAGATAGGAATCTTTGGCATGCGGCCCACCTACGCAAATAGACTGGTCAGCCAAGCGCACTGCCATCATGTCTTTGTCGGCCTCGGAATATATCTGGATCGAGGTGATCCCCAGCTCTTTTGCCGCCCGGATAATCCGAACCGCAATTTCGCCGCGATTGGCAATGAGAAGTCGTTTGATAGCCATGCCTAGCCGTCCAATTCTGCAAGCACTTGGCCAGCTGTCACCGGTTCACCGTCAGCAGCGGTATAGCTTGAAAATGTGCCCTCGACTTCGGCCTTGATTTCAATGAAAGTTTTCATGACCTCGATCAGGCCAATGGTATCGGTTGCCACAACAGCATCACCCGCCTTTTTAAAAGGCTCGGATTCTGGATTGGGGCGAATGTAAAAGGTCCCCGGTAGAGGTGATTGAATTTGAGGCATTGGCGTTCCCTATCGGTTAGGTGTCAAAGCTAACGCGGGCATTGCATATGCATGCCGCGCGCCAGTGGGGAGGTAATTTGGTCGGGCCTAAAAGTAGGGAGAACCCATATCTTTGCTGGCGTCAGCAACCACTTCGGCATCAAACAGCTTCACCGTCAGGTTCGCATCGAAGGTTTGAACATATGGCACCAAGCATTTATCAACGTAGTTTTGCGCATTCTCTTTGCTGTCAAACTCATAGAACCCGCCCACAGAGTTGTTATTGACCCCGCTTAACCATGTTTTTGATTTCAGCCCCGGAAATGATTTCATTTCCTCATGAATGGGCGGCAAATCCAGCTCCCCGAACGGGAATGATATTTGGTATTCGGCATATAAAAAAACTGTGGCCATTTTTTTCTCCTTTGGGTGAAAGATCAGTCAGCAAGCGCCGCTTTAAGGGCGATGGCCGCTTCGATTGCGCCGGGCGTGTCAGAGTGAACGCAGATTATGTCAAAATCGATTTTGACATCCTTGTTGTCGATCGTATCCACAACGCCGTGCTCCACAGCTTTCAGACAGCGGCTCACCACTTGCTCTGGCGTTACTTTTGGCGGAACACGCGAGATAATGAGCTCACCATTGCCGCGATAATTGAGGTCTGCGTATAGCTCGGCCACGAAGGGAATGCCGCGCTCTTTGTAGATGCGCTCGTGGCCAGTGTTGGCCATGCCAAAGAGCGATGTTCCGAAAATCTCGGCTACATCCGCAATGGCGTGCGCGGTTTCGTCCTCACGCGACGCCACACCATACAGCGCGCCATGGGGTTTAATGTGGTTCAATGGCATGTCGTACATGTCCAAAAACCCCTTGAGTGCAGAAACCTGATAGATGATCAGGTCGCGCAATTCCTCGCGCCCGATTTTCATCTCTCGACGGCCAAAACCCTGTTGGTCAGGGAACGATGGATGCGCGCCCACCAGCACGTTGTTGGCTTTGGCCAGCTTTACGGTTTCATGCATGACAACAGGGTCTGAGGCATGAAAACCACAAGCCACATTCGCAACGGCGATCTGCTTCATCATTTCCGCATCATCACAAACTTTGTAGATCGAAAAACCTTCGCCCATGTCACAATTGATTTTCATATTACTTCAACCTCTGTTTTGGATTTCTTCAACCATCTCACCATGCTCAGCTATAAACAAATTCTTTATTCTTAAATTAGATTTCGATTTTATTTGATTCTAATTCGAGGCTGTGTAAAGTAAAGAAACCCACATCACAGAGGTCCGAAATTGATTTCTCTTCGACAAGTAAAATACTTTATTACCGTGTGTCAGGTCATGAAGATAAATGAGGCCGCATCACAACTTAACGTGTCTGCCTCGGCCGTCAGCAGTGCATTGAAAGACCTACAAGAACAAGTGGGCGCACCCTTGTTGGAGCGTCATAGACGCGGTGTAACGCCAACGCCTGCGGGCAAACGGTTCTTGCAGCATTGCAATGCGATCATGGCATCTGTCACCGTCGCGATGGAAGACATTCCGAAGAACAAGCCACCGGTATCAGGCAAACTTCGTTTAGGTGTGACCGTCACAATTGCAGGTTATTTCTTAAGCTCGCCATTGTCGCGTTTTTCCCGGGCGAATCGGGGGATCGAAGTTGAGGTTGTTGAATGTAAGCGTGAAGAACTTGAGCAAAGAGTAATCTCTGGCGATCTTGATATCGCCCTGATGCTGGTCTCAAATCTAAAAGAAACGGATCGAATTAGGCACGAAACCCTAGTTCGCTCAAAGCGCCGTTTGTGGGTTCAGGCCGGGCATCGGCTGACCCTGAAACCCGAAGTTTCTTTGGCAGATGTTGCGCGAGAGCCTTATATACAACTGCTCGTAGACGAGGCACAGACGACGACCCAAACCTATTGGGAAAAACACGGTCTGACGCCAAATACACAATTTGAAACAACATCAGTCGAAGCCATTCGCAGCCTTATCGCGATTGGCCGCGGGGTGACGATCCTTTCCGATATGCTCTATCGTTCTTGGTCACTGGACGCTGAACGGATCGAAAGCATCACTCTTGCAAACGATATCCCCACCATGGATATCGGGCTTGTCTGGAGCAGCGATAGACGGTTGGCCGGACCTGCCAAAGCCTTCCATGAATACTGTAAATCCGAAGTTGGATTGCGAAAAACCTGAAGGTGATTTCTACTCCGAAGGCCGAGAGTTTATCATGCTGGCCCGTGCGGAAAACTGTGTAACCCATGCATCCAATTTGGGGCATCTGTCACGCCAAGCATTTGAATAACGATAGTCGATGTACTCCAACGCACAGGCGGCAACCATTTGCTCCAAACGCAGGTTGCCTGAAGTGGTCTTTTCCGCATTCCGTTCGATATAATCCAAGGTACGGTTTATTCGAACCAACAGTTTCTGAATGGATGTTTCACTGCGCTCTTTGTCCGGCAATACACTTGCCATGCGGTATTGCAGGCAGGCTTCCGTAAGGCCAAGAAACAAAGATATCCGTGTCGCTTGTTCAAAATCATCGCCGGGCAAAATTGACGGCTTTTTGGAAATCGCATCAAAGTAGGCAAATATACTTCGGCTATCGAAAATGGCGGTTTCGTCATTGACAACAAGCGTTGGGATTTGGCGTAACGGGTTGAGTTCATCCAGGAACTCGGCGTTGTAAACATCAATTATCTGATCCTTGAAATCAACGCCAAGCTCCGTCCCGACCACATGTGTCATGCGTGCAAATGGGGATGTTGGTCCATTATAGAGAACAAGTTTTGTTGGGGGTGGTGTCATGGGCTGTTTCATACTTTTTTAGGGATGTTGCATCAGAAATTGATCCGCAATCGGAGAGATTTTATTTCCCGATTGCGGATTGCACTGGTTCCTCAGCCAAGATTGGCCGGATGTTGATCAAGTAACTGCCTGCTCAAACGAAAATGGAATGCTTCATCTTGTGCCGCATTGACTAGCGATGCCTTGCCGTCAAGCGCCAAAAGCTGTTCAGAAATCACGTCGCGCAGAGACATGCGTGTTGGCAAGCCTGCCACAGGAGATGCCTTCAGCACATTCGGCATTAAGGGCACTGACGCGATTGCAATCCCAGCTGTCATAACCCCTTTGGAAAATGCACGTCTTGAGAGTCGGGTTTTGAGTCTTTTTGTGAAAGGGTTAGTCTCGGGTTTGGTTTCCTGGGTCACTGAATTGTCCTTTTTCTTTGCACATGCGTCATCGGGCTCCCTCGAGGTCAAAGAAGCATGTATTTCGGGCTGTTTCGCAGATATGGCGAGCCGCCTTTCGACGGCCCGTTATTGTTACTTCAGAAGGTCGTTGATCGCTTCATCAATGAATTTCTGGTCGTCCGGATTGAACGGTGCAAAATGTCCAAGGATGGACGGAATAACCCGCAATTCTGCATTTTGCATGGCTGCAACTTCTACCTCGCTATCCACTGGCGGGAAATACTGATCGGTCGCAGAAGGCAAGATGATTGCTTTTGCCGTGATGGCGCCCAACGCTTTGTTGATGTCACCGCCATAGGCCGGTTGCGCACTGATATCACCGTGAATCCAGGTCCAGATTTGCGTGATCAGGTTATTAGCGTCGCGTGCGCCAAAATAGGCTTCCCAGAAATCCACGAGAAAATCGTCAAGCGTATCATGACCGAAGGCGTGGAAAACTTCTTTTCGATAAAATTCTTCCGACATGCCCCAACCAGCATAGATTTGGGCCATCACACGCATACCAGCCATCGGTGGAACATCGCCGTAATAACCACCTTTAAACGCCGGATCACTAACCATGGCTTTGCGAATAGATTTCAAAAACAGCTCGTTATAAACACCTGTTTTTGCCGAACAGGCAACCGGCGCGATAGCCTTGACCATATCGGGGTATTGCGCCGCCCATTGGTAGGCTTGCGTGCCACCCATAGACCAACTTGCCACCAGCTGGATTTCAGTAATACCAAATTTTTCCGTAAGCAGACGGTGCTGGAAGCTGACATTGTCATAGTACGTCACAGCCGGAAAACGGGCATATTCATGCGGGGCTGGTGTGTTGCTGGGGGACGAAGATTCACCCATCCCGAATAGAGCCGGAATAATTATGAAATGCTTATCCGGGTCGATCGCACGGCCCTTGCCGATGAAAATTGGCGGCACATCATCAATGTAGCCGGTAAACCAAGTCGGACAAACAACGACATTGTCTTTTGCCTCATTAAGCGTCCCCATTGTTTTGTAGGCAAGCTTGGCATTTGGAATAGTAGTGCCTTTTTGAAGCGCCACATTCCCGAGCTCAAAAATTTCATAAGAAGCCATTTATTTCCCCTGTGTTTTGATTGTTTCTCGCGGTCCAACGCACCCACTGGACCATTATGTTTTCGAGCTTACTGCAATCCAAAAGCATTCGATATTATCGCTTTCTATATTGTGAATCAAGAAAAAGTGATGTCTTCTTTGAGTGGCGCAACCTTGCCAAAACGCTCTAAAATCGAATGATCAGGTTCAAACTTTCAAACAGTTTTTCTTTACCTTGTATTGCATCATCAAACTCTAAAACGAGCCGTTCCTCGGTTGATTGTGAAAATCCAATTATTGAATGCTGCTGAATTTGATCAAGCCGATCCTGAAAGCAAATTTCCCTCAATTGCAGGTCAACCTTGGTCAATCTGTGTATATTTGCCGGGTGTGTTGTTGGTTCCTTTATGGTGTTACGGCCCCTGTTTTTTGGAAATCTAAAAATCCAAGGCATCCTGTCATTAGTCAGAATATCAACGCAGGCACCATTCACTAAAAAATCAGGCATCCACTGTAACGAGCTTTCAAAAACGCATTCCGTATCCGCTGTATTTTTCAGACAAACACCAAATTGAGAGTAACCCGTTTCAGGAAATTTTGAGCGCTCCAAGATCGAAACCTTATCAACAGAACGAGCTTCTGTTTCATTCTCAACCCATAGGATTTCTAAATAAAAGTTCTCGAAAAATATCCGTCTATTTGCGGTGCCAATGCCTTGATGTTTCCGTCCACTACCTTCGGTCAATCCAAATTTCACCAAAGCGTCGACTTCTTTTCCCTGATTGGAGAAAATGAAAATGTGGTCTATTACCATTATGCGTCCTGATCAAATTATCAACGTTGCGCGGAAATCGTTTACATTCGTAAGGGTGGGTCCCGTAATTATCTGCTGATCTATAGATTCAAAAAATCCATGCGCATCGTTGTTAGCCAGGGAATCGGTGGCACTTATACCCAGCTTCTTGGCCCGTAGAAGCGTATCGGGGTCGACATATGCGCCGGCCACTTCGGCACCGCCGTCAACGCCATCGGTATCACAGGCAATGGTGTAAATGCCTTTCTGGCCATCCAGCGCAAGCGCCAAAGCAAGGCAGTATTCTGCATTGGGTCCCCCTGCTCCATTTCCGGAGCGCGTTACTGTTAACTCCCCCCCAGACAACAAAACCAAGGGTCGGCTGCCATGTTTTTTGGAGGCGCGGATTTTCAATGCCAGTTCAGCTTGCGTAGCTGCGAAATCTCTGGCTTCGCCTTCCAACGCATCCCCAAGTAGTTTCACATCACACCCCAATGAGCGTGCAGTTTCTGCCGCTGCGGCAATGGACTGAGACGGGGCCGCAATGATCTTGTTTTCAACTTTGGAAAGGCGGATGTCACCCGGCGCTATCAGGCCGTTTTTCTGGCTGAGTGCCGCGGTAACATTGTCAGAAACTGAAATATTCCAGTGGGATAGTACCCCACACGCATCCGCCGGTGTGGTGCTATCCCCCACAGTCGGGCCCGAACCAATGAATGCCGGATCATCGCCCGGAACATCGGAAATCATCAGTGTCAGCATCTGGGCAGGATATGCAGCAGCGACGAGCTGGCCGCCTTTGACACCTGACAGATGTTTGCGCACAATATTCATCTGCCCGATGGGCGCACCCGACGCTAAAAGAGCGCTATGAACGGCTTGTTTTTCGGTCAACGAAACGCCGCTGCATGCTTTGACCAACAAAGCGGACGCGCCACCCGAAATCAGGGCAAGCACAAAATCATCCTCGCCCAACTCGTCCAACAGGGTAAGCATTCGCTCGGTGGCGACAGCGCCCGCTTGGTCCGGCACCGGATGCGCGGCTTCGATTATTTCGATGCCAGCGCAGGGGCAGCCATATCCATATCGGGTGATAACCAATCCTTCGCACGGGCCCCATTTGGCTTCAACAGCCAGCGCCATACGTGCCGAGGCTTTGCCCGCCCCAACGACCACAACACGTCCTGCCGGGCGATCAGGCAAATGGGCCGCAAGCGAGCGCATAGGATCTGCGACCTCTATCGCCCGATCAAACAGCTGTCTTAAGAAACCCTTTGGGTTCCCGATGTCTTTTTGCGTGCTTGCTCGGGTGGTCATGCGGCATTCATGCGGTCGCGCTCACGTTGCACCATACCGTATAGGTCACGTGGGTCATCGGGGTCGGCGACCAAGTCAAGCATATGACTAAACCCTGGTTGTGTAACTTTATCGCGCAGCCATCGCAGGGCTGAAAAATCCTCAATCGCAAAGCCGACCCCATCAAACAATGTAATCTGGCGCTCGTTGGTGCGGCCTGTCTTTTCCCCGGTGATGACTTGCCACAATTCTGTTACGGCAAAATCCTTGCCCATTTGCTGAATCTCACCCTCGATGCGGGTCTGTTCCGGGTATTCAACGAACACATCCGAGCGCTCAAGGATACCGCGATGCAGCTCGGTCTTACCCGGGCAGTCACCGCCAATCGCGTTGATATGAACACCAGCCCCCACCATGTTATCGCTCAGAACCGTCGCGTTTTGCTTGTCGGCGGTGCAGGTGGTAATGACATCGGCGCCCAAAATCGCCTCTTCGGGGGTTGCACATTTAACGATATTCAATCCTGAATCGGCGAGGTTTCGCATGCATTTTTCGGTCGCCTGTGTATCCGTGTCATACAGACGAAGCGTATCAATGCCGCAGACCCTTTTTAACGCCAGTGCCTGAAATTCGGATTGCGCGCCATTGCCGATCATCGCCAATGTAGTTGCGCCTTTGGGGCCAAGGTGTTTTGTCGCCATCGCCGAAGTGGCTGCTGTGCGCAAGGCTGTCAAAATGGTCATCTCGGTGAACAACACAGGATAACCGGTATCGACCGATGCCAACATTCCAAACGCCGTTACTGTCTGCAATCCCGCCTTGGTATTTTTTGGGTGTCCGTTGACATATTTGAATCCATAGTCGATCCCGTCCGAGGTTGGCATCAACTCAATCACACCCTCCTGAGAATGGGCGGCAACACGTGGCGTTTTATCAAAAAGCGGCCAACGGCGGAAATCCTCTTCGATATAGGCGGTCAGTTCCTCAAGGCATTCTTCAAGGCCAAGGTTCAGAACGAGGCGCATCATGTTTTCAACATTGATGAAGGGAACAAGGGCAAGATTTGGATTGGTCATAGGGGCTGCTTTCACGGTAATTATTCTATCAGTGTTGTAAGATTTGGCTTAAGAACAACTTGGTTCTTTCGTTTTGCGGATTGCTGAAAAACGCCTTCGGCTCGTTTTCTTCGACGATCTGGCCTTGATCCATGAATATCACCCGGTTTGCGACCGCTTGGGCAAACCCCATTTCGTGCGTCACACACAACATGGTCATGCCTTCTTCGGCAAGTTCGATCATCGTATCCAAAACCTCTTTGATCATCTCGGGGTCAAGTGCAGATGTCGGTTCGTCAAACAGCATAATTCGCGGCTCCATGCACAGGGACCGCGCAATCGCCACGCGTTGTTGTTGACCACCAGAAAGCTGGCCGGGATATTTGTTTGCTTGGTCCGGAATTTTCACCTTCTCAAGATACCGCATCGCTGCGGCCTCGGCCTCTTTCTTTGCAACTTTGCGTACCAGCATCGGCGCAAGCGTGCAGTTTTCCAGAATGGTCAGATGTGGGAACAGATTGAAATGTTGAAAACACATACCAATTTCGGACCGGATTTTGTCAATGTTCTTGAGGTCTGAGGTAAGCTCAACACCATCAACGGCAATCAAGCCCTCTTGATGTTCTTCCAAGCGGTTCAAACAGCGTATCAGTGTGGATTTTCCAGACCCCGAGGGCCCGCAAATTACAATCCGCTCACCGCGATGCACCTGAAGGTTAATGTCGGTTAAAACTTTGAAGGCACCATACCACTTGCTCATGCCCTTAATGTCGATGACAACCTCATCACTGACGGCCATTTTGCTGTGGTCAACCTCTCGGTCTATTGTTGTTTCTGACATGTTACACTCCCGTTTTTACTGGATTTAGGATTGTCGCCGCATCCTCAACCTGCATCAAGTAAGGCGATGTCATGGCGGTGGCGAGCGCGTGGTAATTAGGATTAAATTCAATGTCTGATCCAACGACCAGATCTGCTGCTTGTGTGATATCCGCAATAATGTGGTCGCTGGAAAACCCCATTACCTCAACGCCCGGGGTGAGCGGGGTCAGGCCGCCTATCTCGACATCAACGGCCCCCAAATTTAGCACCGCCAATTTGCGCAGGCCCGTTTTAGCAAGCGACGTTTTTTGTCCCAGCGCGTTAAGGCCACGCTGTGCGGTGTCTTGAATGTGCCGCTGCCAAACCTCGAGAACCTGCGCGTGTATCACAAAGCAATCTGTGCTGGTCCCCTCAATCTGCTGGCCAAAGGCGGTTTCACGGCCCAACAAAAGGCTTTCACCCAATCGCAGGTAGTTAATTTCAGGTGGCATTTTTCCTTTTGACAAAATATCTATCGCGCTTGAGTTTCCGGCCGAAACATAACGCAGTGGCCGCCCGATTTTCGCCTCTGTTTCGCGTGCCAAACCCGCCAGCATTTGCATGTTTTCTTCGTCTGGAAGTATACCGATATTGCAAGCAAGGTTCGTGCCAATACCGACGATGCTGGCATTCTCAGTCACTTGAAGCTGATCAATCAGATTTGGTAAATCCGCGGGCGGAATGCCTTCGCGCATATCACCCAAATCCACCATGATGATGATTTTGGCGGTTTTCCCGATGGCTTTGCAAGCCTTAGCCAAAGCACGGATTGTACTGAGATCTGACAACAGAAAGATATCGGCAAGCCGTGCCGCGTCTACCATTTCGGCATAGGTCGGGGCGCGGATCAGCATGACGGGCGCGGTAATGCCCCTGGCACGCAGCCGGCGGATATTACCCAAACGGGACTCCGCCAAAGCAGGAATACCTGCATCCAGCATAGTTTTCGCAATATCCGGATTGCCGCCGGTCGCCTTAGTTACACCCGCAATTTCCACGCCATAGCGCGCGCAAAGTGCGCGCAGCACTGTACAGTTCTTGCCTAACAGACGCAAAGAATAGGTCACGCGCGGCACTTTGTTGATCGAAGGTCCTAGTGCAGGTTGATGTGGAACGACTGCCTCAAGCATCGATATCATCCAGTGGAAAGACCGGCCGGCGCAGGTTTTTGTACGCTCGCAGCACCACATCTGGTGTGCATAATCCACCCGCATCCGTGACAAGAACCTGACTAGCGATCGGCTCAAACGCACCGCGAAAATGCTGCATGGATTTGACCACGACGATGGCTTTTTCGAACGGTTCAATACCGACTGCACGAAAAAGGTTCTGGTCGTGCATCTGGAACGGCTCGGTTGTGATCATCACATCAATGCCATGCGTCTGGAAGCAAACACTTGGGCCAAGCGCGCCGCTCACGCCTGCAAGCATCGGGCCTTCATAGGTGAAAAATCCATCCGACACGCCAGTGACAATCCCTGTCAGTTCCAGAGGGCCGCCACCAACAGAAGTGTCGGTTTTTCCGCCGATCTTTAGCGTAACCTCAGCCCCAAGGCCTGCTTTGGTCAAAACGTCAGCCGCCTCGGGATCACACAGCGCACCCAATGCAGCATTGTTCAGCCCAGCATCGATAAGAGCGCCAAGAATTGCAGTGCAGTCGCCGTAAGCGCCCGAGCCCGTATTGTCCGAAAAATCGGCAACAATAACGGGTTTACCATCTGGCTTATGTGATTGCAGGTTTGCGATACAATCCACCAGCTTTATCGGTGTATCCCAGATATCGCGGTAGCCCCAGATGGTATCACAAACCCGATGGGCGGCATTTTTAGCGTCCTCGTTAGAAGCAACTTTGGCATCATATGTGACCAAAACACTAGGACCAGCAGCCGCAACGTCGGCATCCGTAAAGCCTGCATTCACGGCAACGTTGGTAATACCGGGCGTCTTCATTTCTTGCACCGCATGTTCAAGTATCCGGCACATCGGGCCGTCATTTGTTGTGCGCCCATCATCGCAGCCGACAAGCATTGGCGGGCGAGCGATTGCCACCTTGGGATCAATTTCACCCGCCATTGTTTTCTGAAGCAAATCACAGGCCTCGATCGAACATTCGAACATATCCACGTGAGGGTAGGTTCGATAACTGATGGCGATGTCGACTAGCCCTCCCATTTCGTCAAAAATATTGGCGTGTAAATCAAGTGTTATTGCGATCGGAATTTTTCCAACCACGGATCGAACAGCCTTTAGGAGTTGGCTTTCGCCATCCTGTGCGCTTTGCGTTACCATTGCGCCGTGCAATGCGATGAAAAGGCCATCAAATGGCCCTTCTGAGCGCAGTTGCTCAAGGATGGTGTTGGTAATTTCCAGACGGGTGTCCTCAGTTATAGGCCCGCCAGGTTGTGCGTGAGCCGCGACGATAGGGATCAAATTCCAACCGTGGTTTTCGGCGGCTTTGATCGCCCCACCAATTTCTGATCCGGTGCCCTTTAGGGCTTCTAAAATGGCGTGCCCGCTCAAATAACGACTTGCCGTAAACGCGTTTAGTTCCGTACGTTTCACAGTGAACGTATTGCTTTCATGCGCAAATTCTATAACGCCAACCCGAAATGTCATTGCTTAGCTCCCCTTGCGCGCAGCCCGTGCGCAAAGGTATTCCGTGATCAAGGATGCACCCAGCAATGCCGTAATACCCGCCGGATCATAGGCAGGCGCAACTTCGACCAAATCCATCCCAACGAAATTCACATCCGTCGTTTGGCGCAAAATCTGGATGATATCATTTGGCAGCAGGCCATCAACAACGGGCGTGCCGGTGCCGGGTGCGAAAGCCGGATCAATGCTATCAATGTCGATTGTTAGATACGCTGGCCCCGACCCAACCACTTCTTTGATCTGTTGCAAGGCACCCTTCCAGCCGTTCTCATGCAACCAGTCACGATAGAGTACCGTCATCGCATCATCGTCATCATAAAAGGTGCGAATGCCGATCTGGATCGAGCGTGCCGGATCAATCAAGCCTTCCTTGATGGCATGATGCACAAAAGTGCCATGATCAAGGTGCTCACTTTTTTGGGTGTCACGATGGGCATCGAACTGAACCAGCGCCAGTGGGCCGTGACGTTCGGCATGGGCCTTGAGTGCCGTATAGGTGGTGCAATGATCGCCCCCCAGCATGATCGTTCCAGTATCAGCCGATACAATCCTGCGGGCAAATTCGGTGGCAGCTTCCAAGGCTTGTTCCACCTGACCACGGCGAAATGGCACATCACCGCAATCAACAACCGCAAGCCGGTCGAATGGGTCAAAACCCCAGGGCCATACTTCGCCCCAAGCGAGTTGCGCGGAGGCTTCACGCAATGCAGAAGGCCCCATACGCGCGCCTGATCGCCCAGAGGTCGTCATATCAAAGGGGATACCATAGACAGCATAATCAGCGTTGGAGAAATCCATGCTTGGACGGCGGCGCAGGAATGTTCTGATGCCCGAATAAGGCATTTCAACAAATGTGCCGTTTGCACCGGTTTCTGTCTGAAAGACACCTTCTTGGCCAAACCTCAGATCTTTTGGTTGCGTTTTCATTTAGCGCCCCCCCGCATAGTGTAGCCACTGGTTGCGACCTTCCAGTTTGCGCCAAAGCGCTTCGATCAGCAGCACGATCACAAGGTAATTCAATGCAGCGATATAATAGACGGAAAGATCAAAACTTTGGGCAAAGAGGAATCTGGCCTGTCCCATGACATCCCGAACGGTGATGATCGAAACAAGAGAGGACGCTTTTAAAAGCAAAACGAGCTCGTTGCCAAAGGCGGGGAGCATCCTGCCAATGGTAATCGGTAAGATGATTTTGCGAAATACCTGCAGCTTGGTTAGGCCAAGAGCCGTGCCTGCTTCTATCGCGCCCTTTGGAACCGCAAGAATTCCGCCACGCAATATTTCCGCCTGATAGGCCGCGGAATTTAACACAAACGCCAACAAGCCGCAGTTGAAGGCGTCGCGGAAGAACCACCACAACCCGAGGCCTTTCAGCTCGCTGTGAAATTGACCCAACCCGTAATAGATCAGAAATATCTGCACCAAAAGAGGCGTACCACGCACAAGGTACACATATGTGTAAGCAATGCGTGACAGAATACTATTCTTGCTTAATCGCGCAGCTGCAATTGGCAAGGCCGCGAAAAAACCAAAAATTACTCCAAGCAGTGTCAGGCTGACAGTGTTTGTTAAACCTTCAATCCACAGATCTACATTGTCCGTTAAATGAGATAACATCACCGGTCCCCCTGTAAATTGGCGCTGGTGCGGCGTTCAATTTGGGCCTGCACAAGGCTTGAAAGAAAGGCCAAAACGATGAAAATCACGGCCAGTACCGAATAGAAGAAGAATGGTTCTTTGGTGGTGGCAATCGCCATGTTCGCGTATCGAACCAGATCACTTATGGCGATAATGGAAACAAGTGCTGTGTCTTTGAGCAGGATCAGCCATAGGTTTCCAAAGGCAGGAACGCAGTGGCGCCACATTTGCGGCAACACAATTTTGAAAAACGACTGGCGCCGATTAAGACCAAGGGCTGCGGCGGCTTCAGCCTGCCCTTTACTGACCGCCTGATGCGCCGAACGAACGACTTCACTGCCAAGGGCAGAAAACACCAGCGTCAAGGCCAGAACCCCGGCCGCAAAAGGATTGAGCGAAATACTGACACTCGGAAGCACCAGATGGATCGCGGCGTTAATGATCGACTGAAGTTGATAATAGATGATAATTAGGGTTAGAAGCTCGGGCAAACTGCGAAAAATGGTTGTGTAACCGTTTGAGAATATCCGCAGCACTGGGTTTTTCGAAGCCTTACCCCATGCAATCAGAAAAGAGAACAACAGGGCAAGGGGTGCGGTGGTAAAGGCAAGGGCGAGTGTTACGCCAAGACCACGTAAAAGCTCGTCACCCCAACCGGTATCGCCATAGGCCAAAAGGGAAAGAAGTTCCATTTTTACCCTCCTTCTTTGCTCAACCCAGTTGTGGATTGGCATCAAATGAACAAAAGGAATGTGGGCGCGTATTTCTACGCACCCACGCGTGTTTTATTGGAAAAGCTCGCTTGCGGTTTTCGGTTCGGTCATAATGTCGAACTCGAAATACTTGCTGCGAATCTCTTCATATGTGCCATTGGCAATAATTGTCGCCAACGCCGTATTTAGGTTTGCCAACAATTCGGCATCGTCCTGACGCACGGCAATGCCTGTGCCTTTGTTGCCATCGCTGCGAGAGGTTTCGCCAACAAAACCACAGCACGCGCCGTCGTCTTTTGCCATCCACGCGCCCAGAACAAACTGGCTGGCATAGACCGTATCAACCCGACCAGTGCCCAAATCAAGCAGAGCATCATCCAGTTTCGGATAAAGCTTCAACTCGCTGTCGGGGAAATACTGCTGAAGCACTTCAACCTCGAGCGTTGATTCCTGCGTGCCGATGATTTTTCCCGCAAGGTCAGCTGGCATTGCAGCTGTCATGCCACTGTCCTTGGGTGCAATAAAGCGCGCGCCGTTGAAATAGTAAGGATCAGTAAACGTCACAACTTCGCTACGCTCATCTGTGATCGACATGGATGCGATGATTGTGTCAAACTTGTTGGAATTCAGCGCGGGAATGATGCCAGCCCAATCAGTCGTGACCCATTCACAGGTTACTTTCATTTCCGCACAAAGAGCATTGCCAATATCGACGTCAAAACCGATCACTTTGCCAGCGGCATCAAAATAGTTGAATGGCGGGTAATACCCTTCGGTTCCCATACGCACTGTATCTTGTGCAATAGCCCCAGTGGCGATTGTGGCTGATAGGATGACAGCTAAACCAGATAGATTTTTCATAGTTCCCTCCCAGAAACGGACATTAGTTTGTTTAGGCGTTCAGTATAGGAAAGCGGGTGTTACATTGAAAATTCTTATTTCTACTAATAGACATAAATCAAATTTATGTCTAAAAATGACGAATGGAGAATTTTGCGCGAAACCTCGACTGGAACCTGCTGCACAGTTTCATGGTTGTTGTTCAGGAAAAAAGCATGACAAAGGCGGCGGGCATTCTGCACAGGACACAGCCCGCCGTTAGCCAAGCGATAAAGCGGTTAGAGGATTCTGCCGGTGTGCCGCTGATAGAGCGGCGCAAGTCCGGCTTGGTGCCGACGCCTGCTGGCGCGCGCTTGGTCGAGCAAGTGCGTTCGATATACGCGACAATTTCCAGAATGCCGGTAGATTTTGAGCAAGCACCTGAGGCGATCACGGGAAAAATTATCCTTCACACAATCGATCAGGTCTCGATCCCGGAAGTTGACGCGGCGATTTCCACGTTTTTCCAGAAATATCCCGGTGTGGATCTCGAGGTGGTTGTTTCTACCACTGACGCTATTGTTCGCGCCGTGGAACTTGGGGCCTGCACATTAGGCATTACAGATGGTGTTATCCCCCAAAACCTTAGCTCTCGGGCATTACTGCAAGAAAGCTTTGGGCTCTATTGTGGTGCAAACCATCGGCTGGCCGGATGCAGCGCTCTCTCCGACGATGAATTGCGGTCTGAGCCATTTATCGGGTTCACGGCTGATGTCTTGGGTGGCAAACATATGGGCGATGTCACAGCATATCGGGCGAAAGCCTCAATCGGTCAAAGGGTGCGTGGCCAGTCCAGTTTTGTAAACGAAGTCCGCCGTATGATTGAGCTTGGGCTGGGGATCGGTTTTTTACCGGTTCATTTGGCAGAGGCTTTTGTCGCGGATGGGACTTTATGTCAGCTACCCCCGTTTACAGACTTACCCACCGCTTCAGCATATTTGGTTACAAATCCGGAGATCCAGCGTACTCAAGCTGAGCAATACTTTTTGAAGAGTATAAATGCCAAAAGTGCTGCTGTGCTTATTCAGTAGTCTCCGAGGTAAAAAATTTCGCAACAGATTTTCAACACGCACTCAAACCATACCAAATTTCGGAGACAAAGTGAGAGCGTACGCTGGACACAATTATCCGGCGAGGGCCGCGAACTGCTTGAAAGGCGACACACTATTCTGACCGAGCTGCCCCTTTCGGATCATGTGCGCGGTTGCGATCCCCGC
>Ga0209345_10000349_pt1 | contig 60176 bp, 64 predicted proteins | sample Cruoilmetagenom7_FD_187294 | JGI IMG/M metagenome (GOLD analysis project Ga0209345, IMG submission 187294) | Oil polluted marine microbial communities from Coal Oil Point, Santa Barbara, California, USA - Sample 7 (SPAdes) (version 2) | ecosystem: Environmental > Aquatic > Marine > Oil seeps ... | reverse complement strand
TCCGATTTTCTCTTATTAGAATTCTTTTAGAAGAAAATGGACTAAATCCAAAAAAAGATTTAAAAATAGTGTATACAAATTCATCTAAGAATTCTACGATGATGTTACTAAAAAATAAAATTGATTGTGCTGTATTTTCAGAACCAAGATTATCAATGACACTAAAAAAAGCTAAGTCTTTACCAAGTGACAAGCTTTCACATAAACTTTTTTACAATATTGATATATTGAAAAGTTGGAAAAAAACATTTAATACAAATACTACATTTGCACAAGTTGCATTTTTAGCTGTAGGAAAAACAGCTAATGATAAAGAACTAATAAAAAATTTTGTAAGTGAATATGAAAAATCACTAAACTGGTATATAAATAATCCAAAAAAGAGCTCCAAACTAGTATCTATGAACTTAAAAGGATTACATCCAAAAGCTATATCAAATGGTATAAAAAATTCTTCGCTATATATACTAAAAAGTAGTGACGATAAACAGAAAATAAAAAAGCTACTAAATAATTTAGTAAAATACAACCCAAAAAGTATGGGTAAAAAAGCCCCAGATGATGGGTTTTATTTCAATAAGTAGAATATGAAAAAACTTTTCTTTACATTTTTATCATTAGGTCTATTTTTTGCTTTTTGGCAAATAGGACATATATATTTTGGAGAACTCGTGCTCCCTGATATATTTGATACACTAAAAATGGGTGTATCATTTTTTACTGATAAAGAAGTATTAGAAAATCTTTCTTTGACTTTTCAAAGAATTTTTATAGGACTTGGTTCTGTACTGTTTGTAGCTACAATTTTTGGAGTGATAGCAAGTAGTATAAAATCTATTGAATATATGATGACTCCTTTAGTAACTATAATGCTTGGAATGCCTTCAATAGCTTGGATAGTCCTAGCTATGATGTGGTTTGGTATGGGTGATGGTACGGTTATATTTGTAATATTTATAGCATTATTCCCAATAGTATTTTTAGGTGCATTTCAAGGTGTACAAACTATAGATAAAAGATTGATTGATATGGCAAATAGTTTTGATATATCATTGAAAAATAAATTTTTAAATATATACATACCACATATGTTTTCTTATATATTTCCTTCATGGCTTACTGCTATTGGATTATCTTGGAAAATAGTTATTATGGCTGAATTGATTTCAAGTGATGATGGTATGGGTTCATTATTGGCAATTGCTAGAAGTCAACTTGATACAACAATGGTTATGGCACTACTTATATTTATGGTATCATTATTGATACTACTAGAAAGAGTGATTTTAGAACCACTTAAAAGAAGGCTTGAGTCTTGGCGAGTTTAGATTTAAAAAATATATCTTTCTCTTATGAAAAGGATAAAAAAGTACTAAATAATATATCACTTAGTATAAATAGTACTCAAATAGTATCTCTTGTAGGTGTAAGTGGTAGTGGAAAAACTACACTCTTTGATATAGCCCAAAGAAATAAAAAACCAAATAGTGGTGAAGTGATAAATAGTTTTGAAACATTATCATTTGTTTTTCAAGAAACAAGACTTCTGCCATGGAAAAATTTAATAGATAATATTATGTTTTCTTTGATTGAAAGTAAAGAAGATAAAAAAACAATAGAAAAAAAAGCAAAAGATATGGCACTAGCTTTAGGATTGGAAGAAAATGATTTTCAAAAGTATCCAAAACACTTAAGTGGTGGTATGGCACAAAGAGTATCTATAGCTAGAGCTTTAGTTACAAAGCCTGATATATTATTTTTAGATGAGCCTTTTAGTGCTTTAGATATAGGAATTAAAAAAGAGATTTTTAATATATTAATAGATTTATGTAAAAAAGAAGATATTGCTTTATTTTTTATTACACACGAATTGAGTGATGCGATAAAACTAAGCGACAAGATATTACTTATGGATAAGAAAGATAGTGGAAGTATTATACAAAATAGTATAGAACTAACAACTCCACAAAATAAAAGAGATAGTAAATATGTATACCAAAAAATGGTAGAACTTTTAGAAAACAAAAATATTAAAGATATATTTTGTTTGTAAATAGGAAAATAAATAAATGAAAAAAATTATAATAGCTTTACTTGCTTTAGCATTTAGTTTATTTGCAAATATGACACCAATGGGACCTTTAAATGCAGGTAGTGGAAAAGTTACCAAACAAGGTAAAATAAGAGTAGCTTTTATCCATCAATACACAAGTAAAGATGAAGCATATAACGGAAATGAAAAAATTGCAAATACAAAAGATAGAAAGTCAACTAGTAAAGTTACAAAACTAAAACTAAAATATGGATTACTAGATAATTTATCAATAAAAATGGTAGTACCATATATGGATAAAAAATCAAGAAGTAATACAGATAGTTATAATAATAGTGGCTTAGGTGATATGTTATTGAAAACAAACTATCAAATACTTAGTCAAAAGAAAGGTGCCCCAGTATTTTGGTCTTTTAGTCTTGGTCTCAAACTAGACACAGCACAAACAAATAAAAGCTTTGATACTTCAAAAGGTGTACAAGTATTACCAAGAATGCAATTAGGAACTGGTAGTACAGATTATTACATCGAATCTGGTATAACTAAATTCTTTGATATTAGTAGAATAGATGGATATGTTTCGTATATAAAAACTACAAAAGGTGCTAATAACTATGAATATGGCGATACAAAGAAGTTAGATTTATCGTATGCCTATGCTATATCAAAACCACTTGGCTTTCAAGCTGTTTTAACATACTTAGAAAAATCAAAACATAAAGAAAATAATCAAGAGTTAAACTATACAGGTGGAACACAAATATATATTACTCCTGCTATTACATATAAAATAAATAAAAAATATGATATAAGTGCGGGATATACAAAGTTTTTAAAAGTAAATATGAACTACGACAATTCCAAAAAAATTGGAGAATTAGTTGCAAATGACGCATTTGTGTTAAAGTTTGGAATGAACTTTTAGATATAATATTATTTAATAATGAGGAAAAAATGAAAAGATACAGACACTACAAAAAAGACAAAGCGATAATATTATCATGCTTTGGTTCAGTAATTGAACAACAAAAATATTTAAATCTCAAAAAAATTATCGAAGATAAATTTGAAGGAGTTGATGTTTTTATCGCTATTAGCTCAAGAATGGTTTTAAAAGATTTATTAAAAAAAGGATTTGATTATAAAAATCTTGCTCAAACTTTAGCAGATGTTGATATGCTTGGATATAAAAACATTATAGTATCTTCTATCAATCTTTTTCCCGCTTGTGAACATGAGCTTTTGAAAAAGACAGTAGAAGGATTTAAGCAGTTCTCTTTTGCAAATATAAGAGCTTCAAATGCTATTCTTACAAAAACGAAAGATACAACACTCTTTTTAAAAGAACTTGATGAAACTATAAGTAAAAAAGATACTGCAAATTTATATGTGATACATGGTACTCCTAAGTTAGAATTGGGTGGGCTTGCATCAGTATCTTATGCTGCAAAGTATTTAGAACAAAAAAGAGAGTTAAACTATACTTGTTCACTTGAAGGTGCTTTCCCATTTTTTGCTATAAAAGAAGAGCTTATAACGAAAATAAAAAAAGATGGTGTAGATAAAATTCAAGTCGTACCGATGCTTCTTGTAAGTGGAAATCACTATATTAAAGATATGGTAGAGATATCTGATGAGCTAGGAGAACACTTCAAATCAAAGATAGTGAAAAGTATAACAGCTGATGAAAAATTTAATCTTTTAGAGATACCAACAGTTGTAAATATCATTGAAAATAACATAAAAGAAGAGATACTTAAACTTGGACACTAAAACTAAAATGAAACTATATATGGTTTCACTAGGACCTGCAAACTGGGAACTAGTAACAATACAAGCCTTAAAATCGTTACAAAATAGTGGTGCTATTTGTATTCCAACAAAAAGTAGTGATAATAGTTTTGCTAAATCAATAACTTATAAAATAGTAAAAGATCTTATGAGGGAATATAATTTTGAAAAGCCTATCATCCCTATATATAGTCCAATGAACTTTGAAAAAAAAGATTGGCAATATCAAGTTGATATTATTACAGATTCTATAGAAAAATATGGAAATACATCTTTTGTAACTTTAGGTGATGCTGGAGTTTATAGTACAGTTTATTATCTACTAGACATAATAAAAGAACAAGATGAAAATCTTTATAAAAAAAGTGAAGTGGTTGCTGGGATTACATCTTTTTCTTATGCCTCTTCAAGAATAAAAAAACCACTTTGTTTAGGTGATAATAGATTTGAACTAATTCCATTAATAGGAAAAGATGTATCCAGTACTAAAGTATATATGCGACCAAAAGTTGGACTAGATACAAGTAAAATAAAAGAAGATGGAGAGATATATACTTTTCAGAACCTAAACTTTACAGGTGAACACATCCAAAAAGGGAAAATAAAACAAGTGGAAAAGTATATGACACTTTTTATAGATTTTGATAAAACAAATAAAGGTAATAAATAATGCAATTTATTCAAGAACAACCACCTATAAATATTGGTGCTGATATATCTGTAAAATCATTTGAGATGATTGAAGAAGAACTTCAAGAGTACCCAAAAGCTAAAGAGTTTGATAAAAATCAGATAGAAGTGATAAGTAGACTTATCCACACAACTACTTGTTTTGAGGAAGTTTTGGAAAATATTTTTTTTACAGAGAATGCAATTCCAAGAATTCAAGGACTTCTTAAAAATAAAGCCAAAATTATAGTAGATGTAAATATGATAAAAGTTGGACTTAGTGATTTTTATTTAAAACAATATAACAATGAAGTTGTATGTTATATAAATGAACCATTTACTTACTCTATGGCTGAAAAAAACAAAACTACAAGAAGTTATGCAGCAGTTGTAGAAGCTATCAAAAAACATAAAAATGAACCTATGGTACTAGCTTGTGGAAATGCTCCTACCTTTATCTATGCAGCTATTAATACTTTACTTGATGAGGGTGTTGATTTAAAAAATGTTGCATTTTTACTATTTCCTGTAGGATTTGTCAATGTTGTAGAGTCAAAAGATTATGGTAAAAGATTTTGTAAACATTTTGATATACCTGCTGTTATTATGGAGGGAAGATTTGGGAGTTCTACTATGACAGTAGCAACTCTTCATGCAACATATAAACTAATCAAAGATTATGATGGAAAAGATAAGTACAATGGAAAATAAAAAATATAACACTATGGGTAGTGAAGTTGTTGAAGGCTTTACTTGTAAACCAAAGAAACTAGACCCAAATAAGCCCATAATGTTTTTTAAAACACAGATTTTTATTTGTGATGGTGAAAGATGTAGTAAAGCACAAAAGAATGAAGATTTAGCTAGAGATTTAAGAGATATTTTAAAAGAGTTAGAACTTCATAAAGGGAAAAATCGTATAAAAATATCAAGAACAAATTGTTTTGGTGCTTGTAGATTCAGACAAGTTGCTGTAACTTTTGAAAATACACAAGCAAATGGTAATTTAGAAAATAATAATATCTGGCTAAAAAATATTCATAAGTTTAATGATACAAAATGGAAAGAGTTATTTTTAGATTTAAGTACAAATCAATCTATTGACAATTTAGCTTATGAACAAATACCAATGAGTGAATTTGATGAGTAAAAAAGTATATTTAGTAGGTGCTGGTCCTGGTGATATTGAACTACTTACTTTAAAAGCTGTAAAAACACTTGAAATTGCAGATGTAGTTTTATTTGATGCACTTGCTAATGAAGATGCTTTTAATTTTTGTAAAAAAGATGTATTAAAAGTCAATGTAGGGAAAAGAAAAGATAATCACTTAAAAAAACAAAATGAGATAAATGAACTTATAGTTGAATATGCAAAAAAATATGATGTAGTTGTAAGACTAAAAGGTGGTACACCTTTTGTATTTGGTAGAGGGTATGAAGAGGTACGTTCAATTATTAATGGAGGGTTTGAACCAATTATAATAAGTGGAGTTAGTTCAACTACAAGTGTACCCGAAAGTTTTATGATACCATCTATTGATAGAGCATTTAGTGATTCTTATAGAACAATTACTGGTCATGATATAGAAACTTTTGATGAAATAGTAACTACATATCATCCGAGGGAAAATATTGTAATAATGATGGGAATTCATAACTTAGAAAAAATAGTAAATAATTTATTAGAAAAAAAATTTCCAAATACAACACCTATTGCAATACTAAGTAATGGGACAAAAAAGGATGCTAAAAAGATAGTATCAACACTTGGAGAGATAAATAAAAAAGAAAAAGACTTTTTTGAAGATATAAGAAAATTAACCCCAGCTATTATATTTGTAGGACAAACGATAAATGCTACCAATTATCTTAACTAAAAAACAAAAAATTCTTATTGTTGGAGCTGGGAGAGCTTGTGAAATAAAGCTAAAAGTTTTATCAAATCATCCTTGCGATATAACAGTTGTAGCAAATGAGTTTTTATGTGAACTTAATGAGAATATAAAAAAGATAGCTAAGGATTTTTATGAATTAGAATATAGTTTTTTTGAAGAGTTTGATTTAATATATATTGGAATTCCTCTTGAAAATACTAATATGGTAGAAAAACTTTTAAAAACGAAGATGGTAAATATTTTATCAAATCCAAGTTTGAGTAATTTTATCCATCCTTGTACTAGGGATGATGGAGATATAATGGTAAGTGTAAATAATATAAATAAGCCAAATCCAAAAAAAGCTTGTAAGTGGGCTAGTGATTTTATAGAGTATAAAAATAGATAATTATGAGTGAAAAGCAACTAAAAAAAGGCTATACAACTGGTGCTCATACTTATATAATATTTAGGTCTGCATTGTATTGTTTTTTAGTTACAAGAGAATTTTCTATATCAAAAACAAATAAGATGGATAATGATGATTTGGATGTAACTAAAGGCTGTGAGATAGTTGTATCTATTAGTGAAAGAAAAGATGACTTAGAACTAAATTGTATAATTCATGAGCCATCAACTTACAGTATAGGTTCAAATAAATTATCACTTTATGCAGGAAGTGGTGTAGGGGTTGTTACAAAAAAAGGTTTAAAAATAGAACCCAATTTACCTGCAATTAATCCAGCTCCAAGAGATGCTATATTTGAAGCTTTTAAAGAGATAACACGAGAGTATGAAAATTTAGATTTATATTGTAGTGTTAGTGTAACAGATGGTGAAAATATTGCAAAACAAACAGCAAACTCAAAAGTTGGTGTACTAGGTGGTATCTCAATTCTAGGAACAAAAGGGATAGTAAAACCAGTATCAAGTTCAGCATACATAAATTCTGTAAAGACAGAGATAGAATTTGCTGTAAAAAATGAATATGAAACACTCTATTTTACTCTTGGAAATTCAGCTTTAGAAGTAGCAAAAAAACATTCAAACGAAGAAGCTATCATAGAAATAGGGAATTTTATCTATGATTCTATTGCTTTAGGGGTAGATTTAGATGTAAAAGAGATAGTATTTTTGTGTGGTATAGGAAAGATGACAAAAGTATATCAAGGATTTAAAAATACTCATAATCGTTTTGGGGTGATAGATTTTAAATTACTTCAAAAAGATATTCAAGATGAGTTAAACTACAAAGTTGATATTGAATCAACATTGACAGTAAAAGGTATCTCACAAGAGCTTGAAAAAATAGGACTTTTAGATAAATTTTATACTATGATAACACAAAAAGCAGATGAACAAATAAAAATTTGGCATAAAACTTCAAATGTCAAAGCGATAATATTAGAACAAAAGGATGTATTAGGATGGTAACAATTATTGGTAATGGAATGGGTGATTATACATTTGAAAATATTCATTTAGATATATCTACTTATGATACGATAGTATGTGATAAAAATTTCAAAGAAACAAATAACAATATCATAAAAGGTGGTTTTAAAGTTGCAAGAGATTATATCTTAGAAAACTATACAAAAGAAAATATCCTTTATGTGGTAACGGGAAGTCCTTTTTTCTTTAGTGCTGGTATATTAGTAGCTAAAAAGCTTCCATCTGAACAAGTTAAAATTATAAATAATACTTCAAGTAAAGTTTATATGCAGGAAAAACTATTTATAAATGATAATGATATAGGTACATTATCCCTACATGGAAGACCTAGGATTGATCTTGCAAAGTTTTTAACAAATAGTTATACATTTATATTGTGCGATAAGTTTACTATCCCTAAAATACAAAATGCAATAAAGTATTTCAACCCAACGGATATAGAAGTAACTATAGGGTATAAGCTTGGATTTGAAGATGAAGTTATTGAGCAAATAAATCTATTTAATATGAGTTATAAAAGATTTGATATAAAAAAAGAACCATATGTACTACTGATTAAAAGATTGTTTACTCCTAAAAGTGGTATAAGTGATGATATTGAGTTTGACACTCAACGAGGTATGATAACTAAAAAATACAAACGACACCTGAGTTTACAAAATTTAGATTTAGAACCAAATCAACTTTTATGGGATATAGGAGCTGGAAGTGGATCTTGCGGTATAGAAGCTTATACAAGATACAAAACAAAAACACTCTTTTTTGAAAAAAATGAAGATAGAGTAGTTCATATCAAAAAAAATCTAACAACTCATCATGTAGTAGATTGTGAACTTTTTGTAGGTGAAGCTCAAGATAAATTTGAAAGTTTAAGTGAAAATCCTCAAAGAATATTTGTAGGTGGTGGTGGAGAGGAAGTTGTTAAAAAACTTCCATACCTTTATGAAAGACTTGATGATGATGGAATTATGCTAATCAATGCAATTACCCTCAAGCACCTTTCTTTGATGAATACAGTTTTAAATGACTCAAATATAGAGTATGAAGTACATTCTATTTCCCTTACTACTTATAAAGGAAAACTTGATTTAGTAGAGCCTGAAAGACAATTATTTCAAATAAAAATCATAAAAAAAGAGGAGGAGTTAATATGATATATTTTATAGGTGCTGGTCCTGGTGATCCTGAACTTGTAACAGTAAAAGCTATGAATATACTTAAAGTTGCTGATACTATACTTTATACTGGTTCATTAGTGCCAAAAGAAGTTCTTGGTTGGTGTAAAGATGATGCTTTAGTAGTAGATTCTCAAGGGATGAAGTATCCAGAAATTTTTGAATTTTTAACATTTCATAAAGATAAAATAGTAGCTCGTGTACACACTGGTGACCCATCTATTTACTCAACTATAGCGAAACAAATTGAATATCTAAAAGAGCAAAATATAGAATATAGTGTGATACCAGGTATTACAGCAGCTTTTGGAGCAGCTGCATCTTTAGGGATAGAATATACCATCCCTGGAGTTTCTCAAACTATTATACTTACAAGAATAGAGGGGAAAACTCCAAATCCTGAAAAACTAGAAAATATTTTAGCTTGTAAAAACTCTTCATTAGCTTTTTATCTCTCTATTTTACTGGTTAAGAAATTAAAAAAAGTAGCACTAAAACTAGGATATAATGCAGATACACCTTGCTGGGTAGTTGAAAAAGCTACTTGGGCAGAAGAAAAAATCTACAAAGGAACAATAAGTGATATAGAGGAGAAAGTATCTCATATAAAAGGTGTAGCACTTATCCTTTTTGGAGAGTATCTTTATCAAAAAGAAACAGAAGAATCTCACCTTTATGTAAAGCCTTTAGTTAAAGAATTAGAGGCTAAAAGATGTTAAAAGTAGCAATCGTATCTATAAATCAACCAAGTTTAAATAGTGCTATAAAATTAAATGAATATTTAAAAGAGTATGAAGTTGATATATATGGTAAAAAAAACCTAGAACACTCTCTTAATAGTCTCATCACTTATGAAAAAATAGATACAGTTTTAGAAAATGGGTGGAAAAAATATGATGCAATAATATGTATCTTAGCTATAGGGATAGTTGTACGAAAAATAGCCCCACTTTTAGAATCAAAAGCAACTGATCCTGCAATACTAGTGATGAGTATTGACTTATCAAAAGTGATACCACTTCTAAGCGGTCATATTGGTGGGGCAAATGAGTTAAGTGATATGATAGCTACTAAAATAGATGGTTGTATTAATTTCATCTCAACAGCTACTGATCAAGTAAAGGCCTTTGCTTTTGATATGTTTGCCAAAAAAAATGATATGAAAATAGAAAACCTCAATAGGTTAGCAAATATATCAAATAGACTTATTAATAAACAAAAGGTGAAAGTATATACTTACAAAAGTATTTTTGAAAGTATAAAAGATAAAACAAATTTAGAATTAATAGATGGTTCAAAGATTGATGAAAATAGTGTAATAATAAATCCACTAGGAAAAAGTAACAACCTACATCTAAAACCAAAAGTTTATCTAGGTATTGGTTGCAATAGAGATATAAGTTTTGAAGATATAGAGAAAGCTTTTTTATGGTTTTTAAATAAATATAACTTAGAGATAAATCAGATTAAAAATATATCCTCATTTGAAGCAAAGAGTAATGAAAAAGGACTTTTAGAGTTTGCAGACAAATACAACTTTGAGATAAAGTTTTTTGATGAAAATCAGATAAATGCAGTTGAGGGTGAATTTAGTCCATCTCAAGCAACTAAATTTTTTGGTCTAAAAGGTGTAGCTGAACCATCAAGTATATTGATTTCAAAATATAAAGAACTGGTAATATCCAAAGAGGTTTATGAGAAAAAAATAACAATAGCAGGAGCAATTTAAAATATGAATAAATTATATATAGTAAGTAGTGGTGCTGGTGGAATACATTATATTACACCAGATGCAAGAAATGCACTCCAAGAGTGTGAAGTGGTTGTATCGTATACAAAATATGCAAAAGAGTTAAGTGGTTTATTAGAAGGTAAAGAGATTTATACTTCTGGTATGACACATGAGATTGAAAGATGTAATCAAGCTATAGAGTATGCAATGTCGGGTAAAATAACTTGTATAATCTCAAATGGAGATGCAAATGTATTTGGTATGGCTACACTTATAGTTGAACTCATTGATGAAAAAAACTTATGGGATGAGATAGAACTTATCTCTCTTCCTGGAGTAACTTCATTTTTAGCTGCTGCTAGTAAAGTTGGTGCTCCGGTGTCTCAAGATTTTGCCATTATCTCTTTATCAGATAGACTTACTGATATTAATCTTATAGATAGAAGAGTGAAGTCTTTACTTGAATGTGACTTCGTAATGGGTATTTATAATCCAAAATCAAAAAAAAGAATCCAACCATATCAAAACTTTTTAGCTAGATTAAAAGAGGTGGATAAGAGAATCGCCATAATTGCTCAAAATGTAGGAAGAGATGAAAAAGAAGATATAACTATCACAACTACAACTGAATTAATAGAACAAGATATAAATCATGAAAAAGTTGGAATGAACACTATAATAATAATTTGTAATTCAAATACAAAACTTACAAAAAATGGTTTAGTTCTAACACCAAGAGGATATTTAAATAAATATGATACAACAGGTGAATTAAAATAGATGCTAAATCTTTGTATAAGTGGAACATCCTCAAATAGTGGTAAAACTCTTCTTACAACTGCCCTACTTCATCACTACAAAGATTCAGTTCGCCCGTATAAAATAGGTCCTGATTATATTGATCCACAGTTCCACAAAAAAGTTTGTGGAACAGACAGTATCAATCTTGATAGTTTTATTATGAATGAAGAACAAATCAAATGGCTTTATTCAGAATATAGTAATCAAGACGTATCTATACTTGAAGGTGTAATGGGATTTTATGATGGAGATGATAAGGGATGTAGTGCTTATAGCATAAGTAAACTTTTAGAAATACCAACTATTTTACTTCTTGATTGTAAAGGTAGTTATATCACTGTTAGTGCTATTTTAAAAGGACTTAAAACTTATAAACAAGATAATACTATAAAAGCAGTTGTCTTAAATCACATCTCATCAGCTATGCATTTTGAACTTATAAAAGGTATTTTAAATAAAGATCATAAAGATATTATTATACTGGGATGGATAAAAAAAGATATCCCAAGTTTAAGAGATACACATTTGGGACTAGACTTAGAAGAGTTGGATAAAATAAAAGAGATAAGTAAAGAGGTGTTGGAAAATATTGATTTATCTCTTCTTAAAAACTTTGCTATAAGCAAAATGAAATTACAAATAGATAAGTATCCTTTTAAAACTATAGAAAAGCAAAACAAACACCTAACTATAGTTACAGATGAAAACTTTTCTTTCCTATATTATGATAATCTATCGTTCTTTAAAACTGTATTTAAAAAAGTTACACTAATCAGCTCAATTAAAGATGAAAAGATACCAAGTGATGCGGATATAGTTTATATTTGTGGTGGATATGTAGAGAGTAATAAAGCCTATAAAAAGATACAAAACACTAACAAATTCAAAAACTCACTTATCAATCATAGTAAAACTAAAAAAATATATGCTGAATGTGCAGGACTTTTATATCTTGGAAATAGTGTAGATGAGAAAGTTATGAGTGGGATTCTTGATGTGGATTTTACTCTAACTTCTCGTTTTACTAGACTTGGATACTACTACAATGAGTCTGGTATAAAAGGTCATAGTTTTCACTATACAAAGGCCATTAATGAAACTAAAGGGATAGATGTATTATCTAAAAAACCAAATGGAACAGGGAAAGTTGGAAGTTGGGAAAGTAAAGATAAGAATATATTTGGTACTTATCTTCATACTATGTTTAGAAATAATATTGAACTTTTAAAAAGTAGATTTTTATAACTCTTCTTTTGTTATGATTATAGAAATATTGTCTCAGTAATTTATAACTAATAATTAGCTAGAATCGCCCTTATGAAGCATTTAAGAGGTTATGGTAAACGATATTTTTCATTAGCAATTATTGCTATGTATTCTACTTTGTACAAACTGTGTACAATTGATGCAAACCATCAATACCATCTTAAAGCCATTGAATATCAAGAATACAAAACTTCTCCACCCTTTTTAACTTTTAATTACTAGTATAAAAATAAAATTTAAATTAAATAGGGAAAATAATGACAAATACAATCAAACTAAGCCTAGCGGCTGGTTTATTATACACAACTACAATAAATGCAAATGATGATTTGGGAACTATTACAGTTTCAGGTGCAACAAAATCAGAACAATCAATAAAAGATATAACAACTAATGTTGAAGTAATCACTAATGTAGAACTGGAAGAGAAAAATATCAAAACAGTATCAGAAGCTTTAAATTTAGTAAGTGGAGTGAGCTTTACTTCAAATGGTGGAATTGGTGCTACAACATCAATTAGTATTCGAGGAAGTGATACAAATAGAGTATTAATACTTGTTGATGGAGTAAGATATCAAGACCCAGCAAACATAAGCGGTTCAAATATTGCTCAACTTATGATTTATGATATAGAAAAAATTGAAATAATAAAAGGTGCACAAAGTGGTGTGTGGGGTGCAGATGCAGCAGCTGGTGTTGTAAATATTATCACAAAAAAAGCAAAAAAAGGTACACATGGGACTTTAAACGCTGAATTTGGTAGTTTTCAAACTAAAAAATATGGAGCAACAATATCTCATAAACAAAAAACTTTTGATATGAAGTTAAGTGCTAATAAAATTACTAGTGATGGATTTACAACACAAGCACCAAGAGGTGAAGATATAGACAACTTTGAAGATGATAGTTATCGAAATACAACACTTAATTTACAAACTAATTATTATATAAATGATGAAGCAACTGTAGGTTTTAACGTCACAGATATTGATGCTTTAAAAGAATATGACTTAACTAGTGGTAACGATATAACAATGAAAAGTGATATTGATACAAAGTTATATAGCCTTTCTTATCTACAAAAATATAATCAACACAAATTTAAAATCAAAGCAGATAAAAGTGATTTTAAACGAGAAGAGATAGGCACTGTTGCTAGGTTTGGAATGGATTTTATCAAAAATTTTAAAGCGAAAACAGAGAGTATAGAGTTAAGTGATGATTTTAAATATAATGATGATAGTTTTCTTCTTTTTGGTGTATCTAAAAGTAAAGATGATGTAGATTATATACTTACAAATGACACTAGTAATCAAAAAGACAATAATCAAAAAAGTGTATTTCTAACAAATTCAAATAAATTTAACAATCTTGTATTAACCCAAAGTATACGATATGATAGATATGATAGTTTTGATAATAAAACAACAGGGAAAATTGGAGTTAAATACAATTTTACAGACTTTTTATATTTAAGTTCAAATATCGGAACAGCTTATAATACTCCAAGTGTTATTCAAGAGTTAAATCCTTATGGAGCAGTAAATACAGATTTAAATCCTGAAAATAGTAAAAGTGCAGATATATCAATTGGTTATAAAGATTTAAAAGTTACATATTTTTATAATCAAGTTAAAGATTTAATACAATGGTACGACCCCGATGGATTTGGGGGAACTCCTGCAATTTATAAAAATCTTGACGGAGAGTCAAAATTTAAAGGTCTTGAAGTTGAATATTCAAAAGAAGTTCTACAAAGTACTTTATTAACTTTAAATTACACATATCTGAGTGCAAAAAATAAAGATAAAAAATATCTCGCAAGAAGAGCTCAAGAAAATCTAAAATTTGGAATAGATTATTATGGTATCTCAAAATTTCATATTGGACTTAATGGTGAATATGTGGGAAAACGATATGATAATGAGGATAAACAAGGTGAACAAACAGGAAAGTATACTATTGCACACTTAAATATTAACTATGACTTTAACAAAGAAGTGAAAATATATGGTAAAATAGAAAATATTACAGATAAATACTATCAAACAGTTGATGGGTTTAGTTCAAGTCCAAGGGCTTTTTATATGGGAGTAAAATATAGTTTCTAATGAAGTTTTTACTATTACTACTATTTACCATTAATCTTTTTTCTTATGATAGAATCATAGCATTAAGCCCATCAATCAATGAAATTATATATGCTTTAGGTGATGGTGATAAAATAGTAGGGAATACTACATTTTGTACTTTTCCATTAGATGCACAATCAAAGCCAAAAGTTGGTGGATATTTCTCCCCCTCTTTGGAAAAAATACTTTCTTTAAAACCTGAAATTGTAATTATGCAAAAAAGTAGTGTCAAACTAGCTTCCAAACTTGAGTCTTTGGGGATTAAAACAAAAGTTGTGCAACTAACTACTCTACAAGATATCAAAGATACTATTAAAGAGATAGGAAAAATACTGCAAAAACAAACAAAAGCACAAGAGATACTTACAACTCTTGAAGATAAACTTACCCAAACTCAAAATATAATCAAAGATAAAAAGATACTATTTGTCATAGGGCATAATTTGAAGCTTGATAGTCGTATCTTTGTAGCTGGTCAAAATCTTTATTTTAATGATATTATAAATTATAGTGGAAATACAAATGCTTTTAAAAGTGAGCGTTCAGGACAACCTATTTTAAATATGGAGAATATCATTGCAACAAATGCAGATATAGTGGTACTTCTAGCCCCATTTACAAAGCAAAAAAAACTCACAAAAGAGCAACTAATACAACCATGGTTAAAACTTCCTATAAATGCAGCCAAAAAAAAAGCTATTTATGTGTTATATAAAGAATATGCTGGGATAAGTAGTCATAGGCTTATTTACTTTTTAGAAGATTTTAAAGGATTTTTGCAAGATGCTAAAAATAGATAACTACAATAGTGAGATATTGGAAAATATCTCATTTGAATTGCAAAATAAAAATCTTATTATTTTAGGTTCAAATGGTGCAGGTAAAACCACATTAGCAAAAGTTTTATGCGGTATCATATCCTCTTCTTGTGTATCAATAGAAGAAAAAAATTCAAATGATATTTATGGAGATGAAAGAACAAGACTAATTAACTATATTCCACCAAAACTTGAAGTGTATGATGATTTTATAAGTGTAGAGGAGTTTTTAGAGATAAATAAACTCTATAGTGATAAAAATATTGATAAAGTGTTGAAACTACTAAATATAGAATATACAAAAAACAAAAAGTGTAAAAATCTAAGTAGCGGTGAAGCACAACTTTTACTCCTATCTAGTGCTATTTTGCATAATGCAAAATATACAATACTTGATGAACCAACCTCAAATCTTGACCCTCAAAAGATAAAAAACAGCTTTCATATTTTACAAGATAAAACTATACTACAAAACAAAATTATCATCACACACAATCTTAACTTAGCCTATAAATTAAAATACGATATATTATTTATACGAGATAAAAAAATTGCTTTTTATGATAGTAGTGAGCAATTTTTTAGTGATGAAAATTTACAACTATTTTTTAATGATAGTGTTAAAAAATGTGATGACAATATAATGGTGAACTTATGAGATATTTTTTAATTACCTTATCAATTATGATTCTTATTATATCTCCTTATTTTGGACAAATAGATATATCTTTTGCTAATATCTTAGATACTTCAAAGATGGATTATCAAATCTTTTGGGATATACGACTTCCTCGAACAGTATTAGCCTTTTTTGTGGGTGCAATACTTGCTTTAAGTGGTTTGGTATTTCAAACTATCTTTAGAAATCCTATGAGTAGTCCATTTACTTTAGGGGTTGCTAGTGGAGCTACACTTTTTACAGCTATTGCTATAGTATTGGGACTTAGCTCTTTTGTCTCTTTCTTCGCCTTTTTAGGGAGCTTAGCTACTATTGTTATACTTTTTATCATAGCTTCTAGATTTCATAGTAGTGAAACTTCATCGTTACTTTTAGTTGGTATTGCATTATCATTCTTTTATAGTGCTAGTTTAATGGTACTATTTTTTATTAGTAATCTTCAAGAGAGTTATGAAATAGTACGATTTACAATGGGAAACTTAGATATTGTAGGTTTTAAAGATCTTTATCTAGTAATCATTGCGGGGATTTTTATACTTTTTATGGTGAAGTATTATCAAAATAGTATCAAACTACTTCTTGTATCCTATCAATTTGCATACTTAAAAGGATGTAATGTAAAACAAACAAACTATATACTTCTAATTTCAGTATCTATTGCTGTTGGTATCTGTGTAAGTATCACTGGACCTATTGGTTTCGTTGGACTTATAGTTCCTCATATAGTCAAAACTATCACTCAAAAAAGTGCCGATAAACTCATCTTGTCAATTTTCTTTTATGGTGGAGTTTTCTTAGTATTATGTGATTTAGTTGCTAGAAATTTAGGCACAACTTCAGATATACCTATAGGTGTAGTGACATCATTTTTAGGTGCACCATTTTTTATATATTTGATAATAAAAAGAAAGAAACAATAGGAATTAATATGAAACGAACAGATATAGTATTTTGGATATTTTTAGTAGCAGTTGCTCTTTTTTATCTTTTTAAAGGAAATGATATACATGCTCAAAGAATAGAAAATGTAAAACAACTCTTATCTCAAGAGAATAATAATACAGTAAGAAAATAATGATATTTACCAAAAAACAATCCCAAATATTAAGTGATATAATCCTCCACAGACGTGATGTGCGTGGTAATAACTTTTTATCTAAAAAGATTAAAAAGAAAGATATAACTGCTATCTTAAATGCTGGTATCCACGCACCATCAGTAGGCTTTTCTCAGCCTTGGAAGTTTGTGGTTGTAGAAGATAAAAAAATAAGAAATACAATCTGTAATAACTTCAAAAAATCTTATGAAAAAAGTAAAAAACATTTCAAAGAACGAGAACTTTATACTGAATTAAAACTAGAGGGTATCAAAGAAACACCTATAAATATCGCAGTATTCTATAAAAAACCTACAAAAAAAGTTTTAGGACAAACAAGCTCACAAAAAATGGGTGAGTATAGTGTAGTTTGTGCTATTCAAAATATGTGGCTCTATGCTAGGAGTCTTAATATAGGCATAGGTTGGGTAAGTATTATCAATCATAAAAAAGTACAAAAGATTTTAAATGTAGATGATGAATACAAACTTATTGGTTATCTTTGTGTTGGTTATACGAAACAATTTTTAGATATTCCAGAGTTAGAAACTTTACAATGGGAAAAGAAAAAAGAGTTTGAAGAGGTTGTAAGTTGGGTGTAAAGATAAAGATAACTCAAAAAGATTTACCAGAAGATTATAGAGAATTTCCTCTTATAGAAACAATTGATGGTGCTCAAAGTAGTGTATACTTATTGGGGGATAAATATGTACTAAAAATTTATGATGAACCAAAGTACAATATAGAAGATGAAACAAGACTGTTAAATACTATTAGGGAATTAAGAGTTATACAATATGTAGAACAATTAGTTATTAAAGGGTATCAATGTATATTTTATATACAAATAATTGGTCAAAGTATCTACGAACCAGAGATAAAGCATATAAAACAAACTGCCCTCTTCCTTAGAGAGTTTCATAGTAAAACAGCAAATTTGATATCAAATAACAGTAATATATTTGATAAAAATAGTCTAAAAGATGTATTGTCTAAAAGTGGTATAAGTATATTACAAAACTATATTGAAAATATAGATATAGAATTAAAAAATAATGGTATCATTCATGGAGATATTTTTCCAGATAATGTCAAATGGCAAAATGATGAGTTAAGTGGAGTGTATGATTTTAGTGAAGCTTGCAATGGTGATTTCATTTTTGATTTAGCTGTTATTGCTAGTTCTTGGTGTTTTGATGATGCTACACCTAACTACGATAAAATTGATGCCCTACTCTCTTCGTATGGATTAGATATGCCATTAGTTGAATTTAAAGAGTATATAAAATATGCTTTGGTATATTATGCTACTAAAAGATATTTAGATAGTAGAAACTTTTCAGAGTTGATAAATAGATTGGAAAATATATGAATTTTGTACATGGTGGAGATATAAAAGCTTTTGCATCACAAATAGCTTGTAGTGTTGATGAAGTTATTGATCTGTCATCAAACATCAACTTCTTAAAGCCAGAGATAAACTTTGACTTTAATAGTTTAGATATTTCTGCTTATCCTGTCTATGATACTCTTTATGATTCTATTGGAAAGCTTTACAATATAGAAAGTTCTCAAATGGAGCTTTTTAATGGTGGTAGTAGTGCTATATTTAGTTTATTTCGCTTCTTTAATGCAACTACTGTAAATATCTATAGTCCAGCATATTTAGAGTATAAAAAAGCAGCTACAACACTAAACTACAATATTGAATTAATAAATCGCTTCACAGAACTTCATAAAGAGGTGCATGAAGCCTCTTTAGTGGTATTTGTGAATCCAAGTACTCCTGAGGGGAGTTTTTATGCTATAGAGAAGCTTATGGACTCGTGGATGAGTAAAAACTGTACTATTTTGATAGATGAGTCATTTTTAGATTTTACCAATCATAAATCTACTATAGAATATCTAGAGAAGTATGAGAAGCTTTACATACTTAAATCGATGACAAAATTTTATAGCAGTGCTGGTATTCGTCTTGGTATTATAGTTTCAAATAGTTCAAATATTACAAAACTCAAAACTCAAGAACCTCTTTGGAAAATCTCTCAATTTGATAGCCACTATATACAACAAGCTTTAAAAGATGATAATTTTGCACAAGTATCAAAAGCTGTCAATATAACTAACAAAGAATATTTAGTACATCTAATGAAAGATTTTAAATATACACAACATATCATAGATTCTTGTGCTAATTTCATCTTAGTACAATTAAAAGAGATAGATGCCCCTACTTTTCAAGAACTTTTAAAACCATATAAGATTATGGTAAGAGATTGTTCTAACTTTGACTTTTTGGATAGTAGCTTTATACGAATTGCTGTAAAGAGTAAAAAAGATTTAGAAGTTTTAGCGATAGGTTTACAAAAAATTGCACTTTGAATTAGCATTAATAGCTTATCTAATAGATAGAGTATTTTGCAAGTCTGGATTTGCTCCGCTACATGGGGAGTTTAAATTTCTTAAACATCCTATAGTTTTTATGGGAGATTTTATTTTATTTTTTGAAAAACATTTTTATAAAGATAGTATTAGTAGAGGTACTATTCTTACTATTTTACTTCTATTTATAGTATTTATTATCACTTTTACTCTTGATTATTTTATTGACAATATTTTTATTTTAGGTTTTTTATCCTCTTTTGGGATAGCTTCAAAAATGTTGTATGATAGTGTAAAAGATATTATACAACACCCACAAAATATACAATACCTTGTTAGTCGTGATACAAAAAATTTAACTCAAAATGATATAAATAAAGCTGCCATAGAAACTTATAGTGAAAACTTAAGTGATGGTGTTATAGCTCCTTTGTTTTATCTTCTATTATTTGGAATTGTTGGTTTATTTATCTATAAAGCTATAAATACTCTTGATTCTATGGTTGGGTATAGAAATGATAGATATGAAAAGTTTGGAAAATTTAGTGCAAAACTTGATGATATAGTGAACTATATCCCCTCACGAATAACAGCTATTATCATATCTATCGTATTTGGTAGCTTTAAAGCACTATTTAATTTTTATAGGTATGGTAAGAAACATGAAAGTCCAAATGCAGGACATCCTATATCAGCTATGGCTTTAAGTATTGGGGTGAAACTTGGTGGTGATACCTCTTATTTTGGGAAATTAAAATCAAAGCCCTACTTTGGAGATGGAAAAATAGATATAACTACAGATGATTTAGAAAAAGCACTCAATTTTAGAAAAAGATTTGATATATTACTTATCATTTTTTTAACATTTATCATAATTTTATAAGGAAATACTACAAAAAATGGACAATATCATAACAATTATAAAACAGCAAATCAATTTAGAAGAAAAATATATTAAAAATATTATCGCTTTACTTGAAGATGGAAGTACAATACCTTTTATAGCACGATATAGAAAAGATCAAACAGGAAACGCAACTGATGAAACACTTTTGAAGTTTCAAGAGTTTTATGAATACAATCAAAAATTACTTAAACGAAAAGAAGATATAGAAAATATTTTAAGAGAGAAAGAGAACTTAACTCCTAAGATTCAAGAGCTTCTAAATAGTGCTACAACTTTAAAAATACTCGAAGATATCTATGAACCATACAAAGGAACAAAAAACTCAAAAGCAGATACAGCACTATCAAATGGACTTGAACCACTTGCAAATATAATTTCATCTATGAAATATACAACAAACGAGATAGAGCAAAAAGCAAAACAATTTTGCAATAAAAATATTCCAAATATTCAAGATGTTATTAGTGGAGCTAAAGATATCATAGCGTTAAGATACTCACAAGATATTAAAACCAAAGATGCCATAAGAAAAAATATACATGCCCATGGAATAATGACCACAAAACCTACTAAAACATTTGAACCAAACGGTATCTATAAAGATTTATCAGAAATATCCCAAAAAGCTATATATCTTAAATCTCATAGACTCTTAGCCATATTCCGAGCTGTAAATGAGAAACAAATAAATCTTAAAATTGAAGTAGATGAAAAGTATCTCATAGATGGGATTAAAAAATATAGAATCCCTGCTTGGGCAAGTAGCTCAAGTATTTATGTGGAAGAAGCTTACATAGATGGACTAAAAAGGCTTTTGCTTCCTAGTTTAAAAAGAGAGTTTATCTCAGAACTCAAAGAGAAAGCGAGTAGTGAAGCTATAGAGTTGTTTGGTAAAAATCTAGCAGAATTACTTATATCTCCACCTTTAGTAAATCAAATCATATTAGGTATCGACCCTGGATTTAAAACAGGTTGTAAAATGGCTATTATAGATAAAGATGGAAAATACCTAGATAGTGATGTGATATATCTTTTAAGTGAATCTTCACAAAAAGAATCAACAAAAAAACTTTTAAATATACTTAATAAATACAATGTAACAGCAATAGCAATAGGAAATGGAACTGCTTCAAAAGAGACAGCAACATTTGTTTCACAAACTTTAAAACAAAACAATTTAAACATAAACTACGCAGTAGTAAGTGAAATAGGAGCTTCTGTGTACTCAGCTTCTAAAATAGCACAAGAGGAGTATCCAAATCTTGATGTAACTATAAGAGGAGCTATCTCTATAGCACAAAGATTAAGAGACCCAATTTCAGCTTTAGTAAAAATAGACCCGAAAAGTTTAGGAATTGGTCAATACCAACACGATTTAAATCAAAAAGAGTTAGCTAAAAAGCTAGGTGATACAACTATCAGTATTGTAAATAAAATTGGAGTTGATATAAACTCTGCTTCTTATAAGCTTTTATCTTATGTATCTGGTATTAGTGAAAAGTTAGCAAAAAATATTATTGAATATAGAGATACTATTGGAGGATATAAAAATAAAAAAGAGATTAAGAAAGCAAAAGGGATAGGGGCTAAATCATATGAACAATCTGTTGGTTTCTTTAGGATAAAACAAGGAGATAGTTATCTTGATAACTCAGGAATTCATCCTGAAAACTATGATGTAGCACAATTTGTAAAAACAAATTATAAGTTAGAAGAGATATCAAATGAGGAGATAAAAAGTATAGAGACTAAATTTAATTGTGGAATAGAAACACTCAAAGATATTATTTTGGAACTCAAAAAGCCAGGATATGATATAAGAGAAGAACTAGAACAAATATCTTTTTGTGAAGTTGTAAAGTCAATGGAGGAGTTACAAGAAAGTGATAGAGTAAATGGAGTGGTCAGAAACATCACAGATTTTGGTGCATTTGTAGATATAGGACTCAAAAATGATGCCCTACTTCATATCTCTCAAATATCAAATAAAAGAATATCTCACCCCATGGATGTTTTAAGTATCAACCAACAACTAAAAAATATTCGAATATCTAATATAGATAGAGAGAAAAATAGAATCCAATTAAGTTTGAAAGGTTAGAATCAAAAATCATATAAAAACTTTACATTATTCCGCATCGACCAGTAATAGGAAACCAAATATAATACCATTCTATTTGTAGATTTATATTAGATTAATCAAATTCAAAATAGAACTTAGGTTACCACTCCACTTTTACTGTTGTATTTGATATAAACAACCAAAAATTAAAAATGTTTAAGGGAGTGCATTGTATAATCAATTCTTAATTTAATAATTACATTATGTTATAAGGAGATATAAATATGTTTTTTGGAAATACAAGAGCAAAAGATGAAGAGATAGCAAAATTAAAAGTAGAAAATGAAGAGTTGAAATCAAAACGAGATAAAGATATTCAATTTATTCAAGATATTCAATCTGTTATGAATAGAGTAAAAAAAGGTTGGTTTTCACAGAAAATTGAAGCAAATAGTTCTAATCCAATAATGTTAGAATTAAAAAATACTATAAATGAAGCATTAGATAGTCTAAAAACTAATTTTATTACTATAAATGGAACGCTAGAAGAGTATTCAAACCATAACTACACACAAACTTTAAAATTAGACAATGTTGAACCTAATGGTGTATTTGATAAGTTAATTATTGATGTCAATAAATTACAAGATGGTATAACTAATATACTAATTGAAAATAAATCAAATGGTTTAACTCTTGATATAAGTAGTAATAAATTACTTGGAAATGTAGATACATTAAATAAAAACTCATATAAAGCAGCGGCTGCTCTTGAAGAAACAGCAGCTGCTATTGAAGAGATATCAAGTAATATTTCACACAATACAGAAAATGTAGTCAAAATGTCTAATTTTGCTACATCTGTTACTACATCTGTTAAAAATGGAGAAAGTTTAGCAAAAGAAACAACTATTGCTATGACAGAGATTGATGAGGAAGTAAATGCTATAAATGATGCAATATCAGTAATAGACCAAATAGCATTCCAAACAAATATTCTTTCACTAAATGCAGCAGTAGAAGCAGCAACAGCAGGAGAAGCTGGAAAAGGTTTTGCAGTTGTGGCACAAGAAGTTAGAAATCTTGCTAGTCGTTCAGCAGAAGCTGCAAATGAGATTAAATCACTTGTATTAAAAGCTACGCAAAAAGCCAATAATGGTAAAGATATTGCAGATAAAATGATTGTGGGATATACTGAATTAAATGAGAATATATCTAAAACTATTGAAACTATTTCAGATGTAGAGATGGCTTCAAAAGAGCAACTTCAAGGTATAGAACAAATCAATGATGCTATAAATTCTATTGACCAACAAACACAACAAAATGCTTCAATCGCTTCATTAACAAATGATATAGCAATTCAAACAGATACTATAGCTAAACTAATTGTAGAAAATGCAAACAAAAAAGAGTTTAATGGTAAAAATAATGTTAATGCAAAAAATATGGAAAATAATATAGAAATACAAGAAAAGTCAAAAGTTAATATAATATCTACTCCAATACAATCTAATAAATCTACTACTATAAAACCAATATCTTCAAATAACTCAAAAGATGAATGGGCGAGTTTCTAAAACTTACCTATGAATATAGCGCCAATTCGCACTTAAAGTGTAACATTTAGAAATAGCAGATAGTAAGGCTGATTGATACACAATCATAGCTCAATATCTTGCAGGATAAATGGAGCATATGATGAAAAAGTATAAACAATTAACCTTAGCTTTAAGGTATCAAATTTTTGCTTATAAAAACGAGAATTATACAATAACAAAAATAGCAGAGTGAATAGGTGTGAATAAATCAAAAGTATCAAGAGAGTTAAAAAGAAATAGTGTAAATAACTATTGTAGTCCTCAACAAACACAGATCAAGGCATCTTCAAGAGACAAATTTAAAATTAGACATAAAAAACTTACAAATAAACTCAAGTTAAAAATAGAATCCAGTTAAGTTTAAAAGATTAGTTATTTTATAGTCTTTGTAGCTCGAATATACACCCCATGAGAACGAGAAAATATCTATTTTAATGGTTTATTTTTATTAAATATTCTTAAAATTTATATCTCTTTTTTAATTGGTTTTATTCTATAAATTATAGTGTAACCTTTATGTTCCATATCTCTAATATTCTTATCCTCAAAATATTGAGATTGTCTATACATTATTGGGTTATCTGGAATTAAATTTATACTCTCTTTTAACTCATTTTTAAATTTCATACTTGCACTAGGTTTGTCTTGTGATATGTACTCTATTATTTGTTTTAATTGTTTTTAAAATGTTGGCTTGTGGATGATTGTCATTACTTTTATAATGACTCTGTAAAAGTATCTATATCATTCCAAAAGTCTTCATTGCTGATCATTTGAACTTTGCCACTATCAATTTCTTCTATATCTTGTCGAAGTTGTTTTTGTCTTTCATGAAAATATGGATCATACTCTAAGTTTTTATCTTTTTGAAGTTGAACTTTATCTTTATAGTAATCAATAATAGTTAAAAATTCTTGAACAAAGTTATCCTGAATATTTACAGTTAATGTTCGCATAATAAAGTCTTTTTTATTAAATTCAATAAATTATATCACACATCGCCTTATGGTGATTTGGTTTATAAAACTTAAGTGAGTTTTGCTTAAATTTAAAATATTAATATCCGTAGTAGTATGGTTTATTGGGGTCATTCCAATCATCTACGAAAAATTTACTTGAATTTAGTCCATCTTCCCAATAGCACACGATACAAAACTTTTTGCTTTTACACCTACATTTTGAAGTATTGAAAGCTCATCATCAGCGAGTGGATACCCTAAACTTCTAAGTTTTAGTTTTAGATTCTCTTTTTTAGTATCATCAAGTTCTAAAGTTATCTCTCTTGGTTCTTTCTCTAAGTTTACTTCCACTTCTCCAAACTCATCTTTTAGTGCTTTTTTTAGGGTATTTGCACATCCACCACATTTTACATTTTGTACTTGAAATATTTGTTTCATTTTTTATCCTTTTAAAGTTTATAAATTACTGATATTAAAATCATACTATACAAAAACAAAGTTAATTGTTTATAATATTTTATATTGACACTGTTTTTTAATTTTATTCCAATATAAACACCAATAAGTGAAGAAATTCCTACAATAGCACCTTCACTAAAGTGCATATGACCAGCAAGACTAAGACTAATAAAGCCTGCAATTGAGCTAAATATCACAAAAAACAATCCTAAAGAGGCTGCATCTTTAAGATTGTAAAACATATAGCCTACAAGAATTGGAGCAAGTATAACTGAACCCCCAATACCTATACTCATAGCAATCATACCGATAATAAAACCTATAAGGATAAGTAAAAATTTATTATGTGTTTTTGTTTCATGATGAGTTTTTGTTGAAGAGATAGCTATTCTATATATAGAAAATAAAATTACAAGTAAAAATAAATATTTTAAATATAGCTCTGGTATATTTGGAACTATAATTCCACTTAAACTTCCACCAAGAAAACCACCAATTCCAATAGTAACACCATCTTGAAGCATCTTTTTATTTTTTTTACTATTTAAAAAACTACCATAGATAGAGCTAAAAATCATCTGCATAATAGAAATAGCAACAGCACTTTTCATATCAAATCCATAAAGTAAAAGCATAGGAACAAGAATAGTTCCTCCACCCACACCAAAAAAACCTGACATAAGCCCTGTGAGAATTCCTAGTATGATAAGTGTCATAAAAAAGTACTATTCCTCTTTTTTCATAGCTGTAATAAAGTTTTCATAAATATCTTCTAACTCTTTATCTTCTCTTGAAACATCAATACCATCATGCTCTTGAACAGCGTGTTCAAGTACAGCAACTCTTTTAAGTAAATATGAAAACATCTCTTTTGAAATATCGGGTAAATCATTGTGATCAAGTTGTGATTTATCAGTACAATCAGAATCTTTTCTTCGTACAATCCTAGCTGGAACTCCTACAGCCGTTGAGTTACAAGGAGCATCTTTGACTACAACTGAATTTGCTCCTATCTTACAATTTTCTCCAATAGAGATATTTCCTAAAACTTTAGCACCGCTTCCAATAACACTATTTCTACCTATTGTTGGATGTCGTTTTCCATGGCTTAAACTTACTCCACCTAAAGTCACACCTTGATAAATCAAAACATCATCTTCTATAATAGTTGTTTGTCCGATAACTACACCAAAACCATGATCAATAAATACTCTTCTTCCAATTGTGGCTGCTGGGTGAATATCTACATTTGTAAAAAGTTGTGAAATACCACTTAAAACTCTTGAAATTCTTTTAAAACCTTTTTTATAAAGTCTATTTGAGATTCTATAGTTTACAATTGCCCAAATACCTGGGTAGTTGAAAATAAGTTCAATTTTAGAATGTAACGCAGGGTCATTCTTTCTAGGAACTGAAAAATCTTCTTTTATTAAACTCCATAAACTCATTTTGTATTATCCTTTAGAGGCTATTGTTTTTAAATAGCTATTATCATTTATATATTCCATCAAAATATCTTTTAGTTGTTCATTTTTTGTTGAAGAAAGTAATCTATCTAAAATATCTTGTGAATTATAATCCAAATCATCAAATATTTCAATAATACTTTGAGATTTTAGAAATTTATCTTGTTTCATAACACCATCTTCAAAAATAATATTTACTTCAGATGGTGAACTAAAAAGATTATGTTTCATACCTAATATATCTTGATATGCCCCAACCAAGAAAAATCCTAAAAAATAATCCTCTTTTGTAAGATCAATATCATGTAAATATAAAGGTTTTCTTGAATCAAACGGTATTTCACCATCACTATCACAAGTTATATCCCAGATATTTGCACTTCTTGTTCCTTTTTTATCAAGATGAGAAAGTGGCATTACTGGAAACTCTTGATTGATTCCCCAAAAATCAGGTAATGATTGAAAAATTGAAAAATTTAAAAGATATTTTTCTTGAATTTTATTATCAAGATTTTGTAACTCTTTATCATTTCTATGGTCTTTTAAATTTATCGCTTTTTTAATAATCAGATGTGTTAAAACTTCTGCATTACTTCTATCATTAAGATCAACATATCCTAAATCAAAAAGTGTCAAAATAGACTCAAGATGTTCTAAACTATCATGCATATATTCTTTTGCATTTTCATTATTTATATCTCTATACAAAAGACTTAACTCTTCTATAATAGGAGGGTTGTCTTCTTTTAATCGTAAGTTTGATTCATTGTATTCACTTGAAAATAGTTCTAATGTTGGTGCAATAAGAACAGAACTTGGTGCTGAGATAAATCTCCCTGATTCTGTAAAGATATTTGGTACTTTTACCCCATTTTTCGAAGCAATTTCGTTTAATGTAAACAATACATCACTTACGAACTCTTTTAAACTATATTGGGTCACTTTTTCATAAGCAGAATACTCTATAGCTAATCCACCACCAATATTAATAGCATCAAGAGATGTTGCTCCCATCTTTATAAGTTCAGTGTAGATATGTCCTGATTCTTTCAATGCCTTTTTTAATGGGGCAATTGCTTCCATTGCAGAACCAATATGAAAATGTATCATCTTAAGTGTTTCTACTAAATTATTTTTCTCTAACATATCGAAAGCTTCAAGAATCTCGGTAGAACTCAATCCAAATTTTGCATCAATTCCACCACTTTTTGCCCACGTACCACTTCCTGAACTATGTAATCTAACTCGAAGACCAATACTTGGACAAGGAAGGTTAAGCTCATGATAAACTTCAATAATAGTTTCTAATTCATTAAGCCCTTCTATAGTTAAAGTGATATTATGTCCTTGGTTTTTTGCTATAAATCCAAGAGTTATCATCTCTTTATCTTTAAAACCGTTTACGGTGATAGGTGCATTTTTGTTGTTATAAGCCATTGCAAGTAGTAATTCTGCTTTACTACCTGCTTCTAAACCATAATTTAAATGGGAACTATTTTCTAACATTGGTAGTATATAGTTTGGTAATTGATTTACTTTTAGTGGAAAAACTGCATAAAACTTTGAATCATAATTATTTTCAACAATTGTATCGTTGAAAATACTATACAATTTTTCTATTTGTTTTTTTGTGATATGAGGAAATCTCAAAATTAAAGGACCTGTATTTCCCTCATCCCTTATTGATTTAACTATATCTATTAAAGCTGGCTTTGACTCATAGTTTAATCTTACTACATCTTTATCGATTATGAAGTTATCCTCACCCCAAATATCTATACCGTATCTATTCAATATACTATCCTTAAAATAAAGTATTTATTATATCAAATAAGGATTTAAAATCGATTTATTTTATGCTCAATTGTTTTTTTTATTTCAACAACAAAAACTACACAAAATGATACGACTATTATAGCTAGCCAAGTTTTTAAGTCCAAAGGTTCACTTTGAAAGATACTATTCATAAATGTATTATGTGTAAATAATAGTTGTAAGATTATCATAAACCCTACCCCTACAAGTAAAAGCTTATTGTTGAAAATATCAGTTTTAAATACAGATAACTCTAATTGTTTACAACTAAATAGATAAAAAAGTTCAATAAATACAAAGATATTCACAGCAACAGTTCTTGCATATTCTACACTATGTCCAAGTGTTATCATATAACTAAACATTGCATAAGAAGTTATAAGCATATAAAATCCAACAACTAACATTTGAGTAATCATCACTTTTGTCATAATTGGTTCTTTTGGATCTCTTGGGGCTCTATTCATAATATTTTCTTCGCTTGCTTCAAAAACTAGCATAAGTCCTAAAAAGATTGCTGTAGACATATTTATCCATAAAATTTGTAATGGCAAAATAGGTAGAGTCACGCCTATCATAATAGAAAATAAAATTACCAATCCCTCTCCTAAATTTGTAGGAAGTGTCCAAGTGATGAATTTCACAAGATTATCAAAGACATTTCGCCCCTCTTTTACAGCTCTTTCAATGGAACTAAAATTATCATCACTTAGTATCATATCAGAAGCCTCTTTTGCTACTTCAGTTCCCCCTTGCCCCATAGCAATACCTATATTTGCTTGTTTTAATGCTGGTGCATCATTGACTCCATCACCTGTCATAGCAACTATTTCACCTCGAGCTTGTAAAGCATCTACTATCCGTAACTTTTGTTCAGGCTCCACTCTTGCAAATACTTTTACTATTTGTACTTTTTGGATAAGTTCTTCATCACTTAATCTAAAAAGTTCACTTCCTGTTAAAACACCCTCTTCAAAGCTTTCAGTTTCTGGAATAATTGTTATCATCTGTGCAATGGAAAAAGCGGTCATTGCATGATCTCCCGTAATCATAATAATATTAATACCTGCATTATGACATTTTTGAACAGCTTCAATAGCCTCTTGTCTTGGAGAATCCATCATGGCTTGAAGCCCTAAAAATACAAAATGATTTTTTAACTCTTTTTCATCTATGGTATCTAGTTGTGTAACTTTTTTAGCCAATGCTAAAACTCTAAGTCCTTGACTGGCATATTGATTCACTTGATTATAAATTGAATTTACATCTATGGAAATATTACTACCATTCATCATTTCAAAATCACAAATTTCTAAAATTTTTTCTACTGAACCTTTTATAAATATAGTATTTTGAATAGTTTGTTTATCTTTATTGATAGTTGCCATATATTGTCTGTCAGATTCAAAAGGTAAGATATCAACTCTAGGAAAATCATCTTCTAAACTATGTTCATCGTATCCAGCTTTAAGACAACTTACAATTAAAGCTCCCTCTGTTGGGTCACCTTTAATACTATATGTTCCATCTTTTGAAACCAAATAAGATTCATTACATAAATAACCAGCTTTTAAAACTTCATTTATAGTTGTATCAAAATCTTTAATTTTTTCACTATTGAGTATAAAATCACCTTTTGGTTCATAACCATTTCCAGTCACTTCGTAAGATTTATTAGCACAATATATATTTGTAACTGTCATCTTATTTTGTGTTAATGTTCCTGTTTTATCTGAACAAATAGTTGTAACACTTCCTAATGTTTCAACAGCTGGTAGTTTTCTAATGATAGAGTTTTTCTTTGCCATTCGACTTACTCCAATAGCAAGAGTAATAGTAACAGCAGCAGGCAATCCCTCAGGTATAGCCCCCACAGCCAAAGCAACTGATGCCATAAAAGTATCTATAATACTATTTTCTCTTAAAAGACCAATCAAAAAAGTTAATGTTGCCAAAATAAGAATAACTACTAACAATACTTTTGAGAAATAAGATATTTTTTTGGTAAGTGGTGTTTCCAAAGATACAGTATTATCAATTAAATCAGCTATTTTTCCTATTTGTGTATATTTTGAAATTGCTACAACAATCCCTTTTGCCCTTCCATAAGTAACAAAAGTACCAGAAAAAAGCATATTTTTTCTATCGTTAAGTGTGATGTCTTGGTCATATAAATCTGTATTTTTGGAAACACTTACAGATTCACCTGTAAGCATTGATTCATCAACTTTAATATCTTTTTGAGTGATAATTCTAATATCTGCAGGTATTTTAGAACCTGATTCAAGAAGTACTATATCTCCAGGTACTAAATCAACGGAAGAGATAGAGATCTTTTTCCCATCTCTTATAACAATAGCTTCTGTGGTCATCATATTTTTTAAAGAATCTATAGCTTCTTGTGCTTTTACTTCTTGTACAAAACCTATAATAACATTGATAATTACAACACCAAAAATAACACCACTATCTATCCATTCACCCAGATAGCCTGTGATAAATGAAGCTACAAGTAAAATATAAATAAGAGCATTATGAAATTGTATAAAAAACTTTTCTAGAAGTGAACTGTCTTTTTTATTATCGAGAATATTTTTACCAAATAACTCTTCTTTATGTTTGACACTTAAAGGTCCAAGTCCATCATTAATATCACTTTGCATAATCTCCACAATCTCATTGGATGAGATACTATGCCAATTTTGCTCTATAAGGTGTTGCATACTATATCCTTTTATCTTATAATAATTGAATTTTCAACCTCATTGTAACAAATTTATATTAATAAAAAAAGCCTTACTAGAAATAGTAAGGCTTTTAATTTTTAAAATTAATTTTAGTTTTATTATTCTACCATAGCTTTTAATTCATCGTGTGAAACTTTGTTGAAGTTTAAATATCTATATACTTCATCACTCATCTCTGGTTTGATTTTATTTGGTACTATTTCCATATATTCTGCTGCTGTTGGTAATTTACCTTTTAAAGCTGTTACAGCTGCAAGTTCTGCACTTCCTAAGTATACTTGACTTCCTTTTCCAAGTCTATTATCAAAGTTTCTTGTAGAGGTTGAAAATACATAAGCATTTTGTGCAACTGCTGCTTGATTCCCCATACATAAAGAACACCCTGGTATCTCTGTTCTAGCTCCTGCCATTCCAAATACGCTATAATATCCCTCTTCTTGAAGAGTTTTTTCATCCATTTTTGTTGGAGGACAAACCCATAATTTTGTAGGAACTTGACCTTCACCTCTTAAAACTTCACCAAGTGCTCTAAAAAGTCCAATATTTGTCATACAAGAACCAACAAAAACTTCATCTATCTCTGTTCTAAGTCCCGTTGCATGAATCTCTGTAAGAGTTTTTACATCATCTGGATCATTTGGACAAGCTAAAATTGGTTCTTTTATCTCAGTTAAATCAATCTCAATCGTTGCTGCATATTGTGCATCTTTGTCAGCTTCTAATAACTCTGGATTATCCAACCAAGCTTGCATTTTGTCTCTTCTTCTTTGTAGTGTTGCTTTATCTTCATACCCTTGAGCAATTAACTCATCTATTAATACAACATTTGATGCTAAGTACTCAGCAACTGGCTCTTTGTTTAGTTTAACTGTACATGCAGCAGCCGATCTTTCAGCTGATGCATCAGAAAGTTCAAATGCTTGCTCACATTTTAAATCTTCTAGACCTTCAATCTCTAAAACTCTTCCTGCAAAAATATTTTTCTTACCTTTTTTCTCAACAGTAAGCAAACCATCTTTTATAGCTTGATAAGGGATAGCATTTACTAAATCTCTCAATGTAATACCTGGTTGCATCTCACCTTTAAATTTTACAAGAACTGATTCTGGCATAGTTAAAGGCATCATACCAGTAACTCCTGCAAATGCTACAAGTCCAGATCCAGCTGGGAAAGAGATACCTATAGGAAATCTCGTATGTGAATCTCCACCAGTACCTACAGTATCTGGTAAACACATTCTATTTAACCAAGAATGAATTACACCATCACCTGGTCTTAAAATAAAACCTTTTCTTTCTGTCCAAAATTTTGGAAGAGTGTGTTGTAAGTTAATATCTGCTGGTTTTGGATAAGCAGCTGTATGACAAAATGATTGAAGAACAAAATCAGCACCAAAAGATAGTGCAGCTAACTCTTTTATCTCATCTCTTGTCATTGGTCCTGTTGTATCTTGACTTCCTACAGTTGTAGCTATTGGCTCACAATAAACACCTGGTTTAACACCCTCTATTCCACATGCACGCCCAACCATTTTTTGTGCTAATGTAAAACCTTTTCCATCATCGTCAGGTTGATCAGGAGTTAAAAACATATCAGATGGATTCATACCTAAAGCTTCTCTAGCTTTTGCAGTTAATCCTTTTCCAATAATAAGTGGAATTCTTCCCCCTGCTCTCATCTCATCTGTAATTGTATTTGGATTTAATTTAAATTCACTTACAACTTTCCCCTCTTTTTCAATTACACCTTCATAAGGTTTTACTGTGATAATATCACCTGTTTCAAGATTATCAACATTTGCTTCAAGTGGTAAACATCCTGAATCTTCTGCTGTGTTAAAGAAAATAGGAGCAATAATTGAACCAATTACAACACCACCTGTTCTTTTGTTTGGAATACCTGGAATATCTTCTCCCATATGCCATTGAACAGAGTTAATACCTGATTTTCTACTTGAACCTGTTCCTACTACATCACCAACATAAGCCAAAGGATGACCTTTTGTTTTAAGTTCTTTCATTGTATCTAATGGATTTTCCATTTTTGAACCCAACATTGAGTTTGCATGAAGTGGTATATCTGCTCTTGTAAATGCTTCACTGGCAGGTGATAAATCATCTGTATTTGTTTCGCCTGGAATTTTATAAACTGTTAAAGTAATCTCTTTGTCTAATTCTGGTTTATTAGTAAACCATTGTGCATTTGCCCAAGATTCAACTACTTCTTTTGCTTTTGTATTCCCAGCATCCATTAAAGTTTTTACATCATTAAATGCATCATATACTAAAAGTGTTTTTTTAAGTTGTTCTGCTGCTATTGATGCAACTGCTTCAATTTTAAGTGCCTCAACTAATGGTGTAACATTAAATCCACCCAACATAAGACCTAAAATCTCACATGCTTTTTCTTTTGAGATAGCTTCACAAGTTACATTTCCTTGAACTATATCATTTAAAAATGCTGCTTTTACATAAGCTGCATCATCAACACCTGCTGGAATTTTATTTATAAACATATCTAAACAATAATCAACATCAACAATTGGAGATGTTTTTAGTAACTCTACAAGTTGTGCAACTTGTTCTGCTGTTAAAGCTAATGGTGGAACACCTAGCTTTGCTCTTTCTTCTGTATGTGCTTTATAATCTGCAACTAAACTCATAAATTAAGTCCTTATGGTAAATTTTATTTCAATTACAATTCTAGCTAAAAACACTTATGTTCTATTTGTATTTAAATAGTTTTTATTTTAAGTAATACAAATGAGTAAAATAGTTACATTTAAAATTATACACCGTGTTTTGATATGTAATAAAGTAACACTTGTAGGACAATATTCCTAAATAACCTCTCTACAGAGTGATTTTAAAGCTAAAATTCTACAACTACTTTCTAATATTGCTACTTTTTTAACTAGATTATTCATATCTCTGTCATAAACATATACACCTACTCCACGTATTACAATAACATTATTAGGTGTTTCTTTAAGTAATTTTGGAACTTCTATAAAATTTCTATCGTACCAAGTTTTAAAATCGCCTGGGTCATACACAACTATCTTATCAAAAGTCATTTTTCCAAAATAATCTTCACATTCAATTGTGTCATGCTCTAATGCATAAGCTGTTGTGTATGGTGGCATACCACATGAGATATATTTTGCTTCATGTATTTGTGTATAAATTGCACTATGAATGATAGAATCAACACTTGCTAAATCCCAACTATAATCGTGAATATTCATAGAAAGTTGACAAAGTGTAGATTTCTCTATTTCATCAAAAATTGCACCTTTTGTATTGATAACAAATCTATTATGGTCTATTTTTTTTGATATTGAACCATGATATATACCGAAAAAGTTTTTTCTAAATAATGCAAGTGAAATCTTAGCAAGCAGTTCAACTATTTTTTTATCAATCATACTTTACCTTTAAGGATTGCCCTTTAATTAATATTTTGATATGATACCAAATAAAAACATTAAATAGGATTAACCCTTGGATGAGAATAAAATACCCCACATACCAGTACTTTTCAATGAAGTAATTGATACCTTTAAAGATTTAAAAGATGGCTATATCATTGACTGTACTTTAGGATATGGTGGACATTCACAAGGGATTTTAGAATCAAATCCAAATATCAAACTTATTTGTAATGATCAAGATGATGAAGCCTTAGAATTTTCTAAAAAAAGATTAGAAAAATTTAAAGAGAGAATTATTTTTAATAAAGGGAATTTCAAAGATGTAATTGAGGCTTTTAAAGATAAAAATATTGTTGGTATTTTAGCTGATATTGGGGTTTCTTCTTTACAACTTGACAAAAATGAAAGAGGTTTTGGATTTGATGGCGATACATTAGATATGAGAATGGATCAAAATCAACATTTAACTGCTTCTGATGTGGTAAATCACTACTCTCAAAATCAATTAGAAGATATTTTTAGAAACTATGGGGAAGTAAAAGAGTATAAAAAAGTAGCTTCACTTATTATACAAAATCGCCCTTTTAGCAGTAGTAAAGAGTTAGCCCAATTTTTAAGCAAAAATATGTACAAAGGGAAACTTCACCCAGCAACACTTCCTTTTCAAGGTATCAGAATAGAAGTAAACAATGAACTTGGAGTTTTAGAAGAGTTGTTTGATAAAATTGAGAGTGCAAACTTTCACGACACAACAGTAGCTATCATCTCTTTTCATTCTTTGGAAGATAGAATTGTAAAAAACTATTTTAAAAAATGGACTCAAAAGTGTATCTGTCCCCCTCAAATTATGAGATGTACTTGTGGAAACAACCATCAAAAAGGGAAAGTTATTACAAAAAAACCAATTATTCCAACACTACAAGAGATAAAACAAAATCCAAGAAGTAGAAGCTCAAAAATGAGGATATTTAAATTTGACTCCTAAAAAAGCACTTTTTATAGTATTTTCTGCACTTATTATCACATTAGTTTTTTTTATGCCAAAGATATTTTTACAAAATAATATCTATTATGTAAGTAAAGATATAAATAAACTAGATGCTCAATATATCTCACTAAAAGAGGAAAATAAGTTTTTAAAACAACAACATGAAGATGCGTTGTTTAAAAATCAAATTACCGATAGTTTGATTTTGGAGAATTTTTATAAAAATGGGGATGAATAGCGTTATTTATGACATTTAGCAATATCTTCAACCACCATATATTTATCAAACTCCTCTTCACTTAAAAGAGCTAGTTGTAAAGCTGATTGTTTGAGGGTTAGATTATTTTCATAAGCAAACTTTACTATTTTTTCAGAATTTTTATATCCAATATGTGGATTTAATACTGTTACACTCATAAAAGAGTTATCAAGGTTCTTTTTTATTTGTTCTTTATTGACACTTAATCCATCTATACATCTTTTACTAAATGAATCTATCCCATCTGCTAGTAGTCTTATAGATTGTAAAAGATTATAGATAATCACAGGTTTAAAGACATTGAGTTCAAAGTTTCCTTGACTAGCAGCTACACTTATGGTTGTATGATTTCCCATCACTTGAACTGCAACCATAGTGATAGCTTCTGCTTGTGTTGGGTTTACTTTTCCTGGCATTATGGAACTACCTTTTTCATTTGCAGGAATTGTCAACTCCCCTAATCCACATTTTGGTCCACTACTAAGCCATCTTATATCGTTGGCTATTTTCATCATATTTGCTGCGAGTCCATTTAATGCACCGCTTAAAAAAGTTTCTGTATCGTGTGAAGTAAGAGCATGAAACTTATTTGGATGAGAGATAAAATCTGTTTGCAGTAACTTATTAAGTTCATCACATACTTGTTGTGAAAAGTTTGGTGGGGTATTTATCCCATTTCCAACAGCAGTTGCTCCTATTGGGAGTTCATTGATATATTTGTATGTATCTTGGATTTGTGACTTTGAGTGTTCTAGCATTGAGATATATCCACTTAATTCATCACTTAAAAAAAGTGGTACTGCATCTTGAAGATGTGTTCGCCCTACTTTTACAACCCCTACAAACTCTTCTTGTTTTACTTGAAAACTTTTTATAAGGGTATCTATTGCTTTTAAAAGTGTAGGTAGTTTAAGTGTTATCGCTATTTTCATAGCAGTTGGGAAAGTATCGTTGCTACTTTGTGACATATTAATCTCATCATTTGGATGTAAAGATATATTTGTATCTATTTGAGAAGCTCTATTTGCTATCACCTCATTGAGATTCATATTTGTATGTGTTCCACTTCCTGTTTGCCAAATATGCAAAGGAAATTGCTCTAAATGCTTATCTTCAATAATCTCATCACAAACATCACTTATAAGTTTTATCTTAGAGCTATCAAGTTTTCCACAGTTACTATTTACCACAGCACAACATTTTTTTAAATAGGCATATGCTTTCACAAATTCATTTGGCATAGTCTCTACACCTATATTGAAATTAGTTAAACTTTTTTGCGTTTCCGTACCCCAAAGAGGTTTGCTGTTTTTATTTTGAGTATTCATAATAGTAGTCTATACCCAATCAAATAAATTACTACTTAATAGAAGTAGCTGTTAAAAATATATAATCTTTCCCTGTAATAGTAACTCTAAATTTCTTTTGTTGAAGATATTTTTTACAAAAATTCACATCTTTGTAGAGATTTGATAGCTCTGAGTAGTTATAGTTTTTCACCCATGCACCATATATCATCTCATCATTAATCCAGCGACAGTTTGGAAATCCCATTATCATAGCACCATCAGTTTTAAGATAATTTTGTATGATATTCATAAAAGTTTTATTAAAATCTATATTGCTACTTTGTAATGTTCCTATGGTAATAATCAAATCAAATTTATCTAAATCCAACTCTTCAAGTTTGTTGATATCTGCTTGAAAAAAAGTTGTATTTAAATCATCTTTAAAATCATCTTTTGCTTTTTCTATTGCTGAAGAGCAATAATCAATACCAACTAATTCAAGATTTTGATAATTAGAAGAAAATTCTTTAATTACTTTAAACTCTTCACCACTATTAACACCAAGATTTAAAATTCTTATTTTTTTATCAATATTTACACTTTGAAGAGCTTTTAAATAGTGTATTATAAAACTTGGTTGAGATATTTTATTGATAGTTGCAAAAGAGGAATCAACTCCATATTTTTTTTCAACATCATTAGGACTATTGTGAAAAGAACTATTTTTATTTAACTTTTGTAGCACAATAATATAGTTATCTCTTTCTATTTTTGGAGGTAGTAGTTTACAGTATAAACTTTGTGCTAAATCAACAAGAGCTTTAAAGTCTATCTCATTATCTAAAAGTTTAAATTCAAAAACTTCCCCATCTTTTAAAGTTTCCATTTGCTCTTGTAATATTTTAAAATCTACAATAAGGTTTTTAAATGAGATTTTTAACATCTTTTTTTATGTGTCTTTTTTACAATTATAAAATTATTTATATTATTGTTATATTCATATTTCAATTCAAAATCGTTAGCATCTAAAATATTTTTTATGATGTATAAACCTAAACCAAAGCTTTGATTTGATTTCACATCATCTCCTTTAAAAAAAGGTTCGAAGTACTTTTCTAATGGATATTTGAGTTGTTTCCCCTCATTTTTAAATACAATCTCATCACCCATTGTTTCTATTGTTACTTTTTTATTTGTTGAATGCTTAATACCATTGTCTATTAAGTTTTTCATAGCTATAGAAAATAATTTAAAATCTACTTCAATTTTCATATTTGTAAGATTTACAGCAACCTCATTTTCTTCACACATTAAAATATCTATAGCATCGTCAACAATATCTTCTAAAAAATATGGTTTTTTCTCTACTATTTTTCTTGAAGATATAAGCTGTTCAATAGTTGCAAACTCGTTTATCAAAGATTCTAATCTATAAAATACTTTTTCCATTTTATTTTTATTTTCTTCTGTATTTTCTAATTGAGTAATAAACTTCCCCTTGATAATAGGAGTTTTAAGTTCATGCATAATATTTCGTATAAATATATCTCTAGATTCTTTTAAAAGCTTTAGTTTATTTGCTGTTTTATGAAATTCATTTGAAAGCTGTGATATCTCATCTTGTTGCTCTGTTGCACAATCTATATCAAAATTTTCATTTGCTAAATGTTTCACTTTATCTTTTAAGATATTGATTTTAAGTAGTTTTTTTAGAGTTAAAAAATAGAGCAATATAAATAGAGAAACAACGAGTAGTGCTACTATAAATAATGTTGTTTTATTATCGGGTATCTCAATATTGTCTTTGACTAAAGCATCTAATCGTGGTGTTTGAATATGTGCATAATATTTCCCATCTAGTTGTAACAACTCTATCATAGAGTATCTTTTGTGTTTATCCATCAATATTTTCATATCTTTATTATTCAATAACGTTTCTTGCTCCTGTTTATCAATAATTAAAGAGAAGTCCATTTTATTTAGATGTTCTACTAAATCTTCTGTAACTACTCCCCCTCTACATTCTCTAAGAACAGTTTTTGAAATATCCATAGAGCGTTTAAACATAAAGTCTCTAGTGCTTTTTTGTGAATTTTCATAAAGAATTAAAAAACTTATCAGCATAAAAAATATTGATACTATAAATGTAATTGTGATAGTAAAAAGTATTGAGTTTTTATTGATTTTCATTCTGCTAGTTTATATCCCATACCTCGAATTGTAGTAAGATACTTCGGATGTTTTGGATCATCTTCTATTTTATTTCGTATCCTATTTATAATAACAGCTATTGAACCGCTTTGTTCATCACTATTAAATAATTCACTATTTTCTAAAATATCATATCGTGAGATTATGAAACCTTTTCTTTTACACATAAGTGACATTATTTGATATTCTGCTTGTGTAAATTTAATATAAACACCATTTTTAGTTATCTCTTGTTTCTCTTCGTTTAATAGAAATATCTCTTCTGTCTTAGAAGATATTGGTTGAATCTCTTTATTATAACGTCGTAAGATTGTTTTAATACGCACCTCTAATTCTCTAGGATCATATGGTTTTGGCAAGTAATCGTCTGCACCAAGTTCTAAAGCTGTAACTTTATCTGTTATATCACTTCTAGCACTTGAGATAATAATAGGTATATCATATTTTGAAACAAGTTCTTTACATACTTCTAATCCATCAAGCCCAGGGAGAGTAAGATCTAGAATAACTAGATCATACTTATTGTGACTTATTGCTAATGTACTTAATGCTAAAAATGGATCTTCAAAATTAATAACTTCAATATTAAATTTTTTTAAATACTGAGTAAGAACATCTGCTAGTTCGAAATCATCCTCTACCATTGCAATTTTTATCATTACAATTACCTTTTTTCATCATTTTATTTTTCATATTATGTTTCATAACATCTCTCATATCTATCATTGTTTTTAAATCCTTCTTTTGAGAATCATCAAGTAGAGCATATACTTTTGCTATAACTTCTGCTTTGTTTTTAATCATAAATTCTCTTTTTCCTTTTGAGATATCTATAAATTTTTGTTTATCAAAACTACTATCTGTAAAAGCATCACTTTGTTTTGGAATATTTTTATAAGATGATTTGATAATATCTCTTATCTTTCCTCTTTGCTCATCTGTTAAATCAAGTTTCATTGCCATATGTATGATGCCACCATGTTTTTTAAAAGATGATTGTTTTTTCATCATTTTAGAACTAGAAGATTTACTTTTACACCCTTTGGACATATTACCACTTTGACATGATGCGAATATTGATGTTGCTAGTAATGCACTAGCTGCTAAACTTAAAACTATTTTTTTGTTCATTTTGAACTCCTTATATTTGATATGTAAAATTATAAAGTATAGAGGTTAATGCTTATTAAATTAATTATTAACCATTTATTAATACAAAAAAGTTTAGTTTAAAAGTCCAAATAAACTTTTTGATAAAATAGAACCAGTCTCTTCACTACCAGATTGTGTCGCATAATTAACAATAATAGGTATAATAGTTTGTACTAAAGAGGGTTCAACACCTAAAGTCTTTAATGAACTTATAACCATATCACTTGACATAACACTATTTGTTAAAGATGATAGCATAGATGATGTGCCGCTATTTCCTAAACTATTTAAAACTGGAACATCTTTTATCACAGTTGAATATTCATCACTTGTCATATTTGACTTTGCGTATTGCATCAATGTTCCTACTGTACCAGTTGCTTGTGTTGTAGAAAGGTTTGTTGCACCTGTTATACTACTTAATAATGAACTTGTTGTAGTATCATTAATTTGTGTTGTAGTAGTTGTTTTTTCTTCTGCTGGAAGATACTCTTTTACAGCATCAAAAAAACTACTATATAAAAAACTAGTACTTAATAGTACAATTAAACTTATTTTTTTCATCTATTTACCTTGAATCTAAAACTTTAAGGATTATACTATTAATTATTTAATCTTGCATTTTAAATGAACACTAATTAAACTTTATTCTCCTGCCCTATTCTATACAAAGCAAAATCATATTTAATAGGATCAGTTTTATCAAATGCTTGCAATTTTTCAGTGATTAATAGAGCTGATTTCAAATCATAGGTTTTTCTAGTAAGTAATCCAAGCTTTTGCGATACTTTAAAAGTATGTGTATCAAGAGGAAGTATCAAATCTTTTTTATCTACACCCTTCCACAATCCCATGTCAAGATTATCTTCTCTAACCATCCAGCGTAAAAACATATTATATCTTTTATAGGGAGAGTTCCCAATATGTTTAATCATACCATGCTTATCTCGTTTTGGTTGTGTACCGATTAAAAATTTGTACCCTTCACTATAATACTCATAAACTTCTAATACACTTTGTATAATTTGTGAAATACCTTCTAAAATGTTATTCTCTTTATCATACCCTTTTTTGAAAATATTTTCTAAACTATCTATCTGTTTTAATCGTTTGATTGCTATAAAAAAACTACTTATATCTTCGCTATTTTGAAATCTATAATAATGATTTTTCAACTCTATTTTGATAATATCTTCACTACTTTTTAAAACTGAAAAATCAAATGAGTTTAAAAGTTCTACTATTTTATTTGCATTTCCATAAGCAAAAAGTGCACATATCAAACTAATATACTCATCATTGTATTCTTTTGCAACCATCAACGGATCTGGTTTCTCAAAACTTAACTCACTTTGACAGTTTCGAAATTGTACTTCATTATCTAACATCTCTTTTATATCCATAAGGTATAATATCGAAAAGTTACTTGAAGGATATAGTTTGCATTATAAAACAATACTTATTACGGGATGCTCAACAGGAATAGGACTTCAAACAGCCTTATATCTGAAACAGCAAGGGTTTCAAGTATTCCCAACTGCTAGAAAAGAAAAAGATGTGGAGATATTAAAAAAGTTAGGATTTGATGCATTTTTATTAGATGTTACCAAGAAAAAAACAATCAAAAGAACTTTAAAACAGATACTTGAAATTACAAAAGGTACTTTAGATGTTGTATTTAATAACGCGGGATTTGGACAACCAGGTGCCGTAGAAGATATTTCAACAAAGGTATTAAAAGAACAATTTAAAACAAATATTTTTGGACTTCATGAAGTCACTATTCAGGTATTACCAATTATGAAAAAACAAGGATATGGAAAAATCATTCAACATAGTTCAGTATTAGGGATAATAAGTTTAAAGTTACGAGGTGCTTACAATGCTAGTAAATATGCTATAGAAGGACTGAGTGATACTTTAAGACTTGAATTAGAAGATACAAATATACAAATAACAGTTTTAAATACAGGACCTGTAACAAGTGATTTTAGAAAAAACGCTATTTTAAAAACAAAAGAGAATATTGATATTGAACATTCTAGATTTAAAGAGGTATATTATAAAAACTTAAATGCAAAAAAAAGCGACGTACCTTTTAATTTACCTAGTATTGCAGTAGCAAAAAAAGTTGAAAAAATTCTAACATCAAAACAGATAAAACCTAGATATTATATCACAAAAGCTACTTATATACTTGGCTTTGCAAAAAGACTCCTTTCTACAAAGCTTTTAGATAAAGTATTAATAAAGATTTAATACTCTGTCTTATCTCCATTTTTAAGTAACTCTTTTTTAAATCTCACTACTTTATTTCTTCCTGTATCTTTAGCTTTATAAAGACTTAAATCTGCATATTTTATAGCTTTCCAGATTTGATCAGTATCTTTAGGAACAAAAGAATACCCAACACTTAAGGTTTTAGAGAAACTTTCATTATTGAAGTTAAATACAATCTTAGCAAACTCTTGGTTAATCGTTTTTGCCAACTCATAAGCACTTTCTTCACTTGGATCTCTTAATATAATTACAAACTCTTCACCACCAAAACGGATAATAAAATCATTTAAACTAATTAAATCTTTCATAGTTTGTGATAGTTTTTGTAAAATAGCATCTCCAGCATCATGCCCATAAGTATCATTTACCATTTTAAAATAATCAATATCTAAGAACATAATCGCATAAGTTGTACCTTTATTTATCTCTGCAGGCATAGAGTTTTCAATAAAATCATCTAAATATTTTCTATTATAAAGTCCTGTAAGACCATCTACTAAACTTCGTTGTTTTAAAATATCCATAAGTATTCGACTCTCTAAAATAGGTTTAGTTTCTTCTAAATATTTTTTAATAATACCTATTTGATAATTTGTATGTAGAACACTCTCTTTGTCATTGCAAACAATATGTACAGTAATACTTTTTTGGTCATTTATCATAAATGGAATACATAAATATTCTTGCCCATCTTTACATTCTGCAACCCTACAAAGTTGAGGGAAGTTTTTTGAAACAACTACAGTATCGGTTCTCTCTGCTCGACATAACTCTTTTACATTTCTATCAATAAAACAACAAGGTTCCATCCCTTCACTTTTAAATACTATAGTTCTATTCCCTTTAATCAAATCATTTTCAAAAATACAAAAATTCTCAATTTTTAGTCTATCTCTTAATACTTGAGTGAGTCTATAGTAGATATCATCTTTACCAAAATCTGTTTCTATAGTTTTTTTATAAGTATATATTTCTGAGATATCCTCAATAATCTCTTGAGCACTAAGAAGCTTATCGTTATTGACATTCGTTGATCTATTGTGAACAAAAGATGTTAAATTACATTCAATACCCGTAAGAACTGTTTCAAGTTTTTCTATTGTTTCATTGAGCCATTTAAAAGCTTCTTTATCTTGTTCAATCTTTGCCCCTGTTGCACGAATTGAATAATTACCCTCATGTACTTTTTTAAGTACATATATCATTGTATCAAAAGAGGATGTGTATGGTTTTATTTTTCTACTTATAAAAATTAATATTATAATTAAGAAAATTACTGAAGTACCAATAATTTTAAGAAGAATTACAATACTCGAGATTCTATCATCTTGAATATCAAACTTTAAAGAGATAGCACCTAAAACCTCTCCCTCTTTAGCATTATGACAACTTAAACAATTTGGTTTGTCATGAGAAGAAGCAACATAAGGAATAGTAATTCTTAGTCCTGCACTTTGTAGGGTTTCATTGATCTCTATTTGTTCAACAGCATTTTTTAGAACATATTTATCTATTTCATCTCTTGGAGGCATCTTTGGTTTACCATCATTAAATTGTTTATTTAAGCTTGCAGACCGTACTACCCATAGACTTTGAATCCCTTCTACTTGACTCATCCCTGTTAAAAAAACATCACTTTGGTGCATATTTCCATTTATCATATGTGCAGTGAGCGATTGTTTTACAGTTTGTGCCGCAAGATAAGCACGTTTTTTTGCACCTTCATAGCTATTTTCTCGTGAGCCTAAAGCAACAAGAACTACAATTACAACAATAAGTGCTGAAACCATTGTAAAGATGATGAGTGTTATTTTTTTATTTGACTTCATATAAAAATCCTTTTAATTGAGAAAATTATAACTATTTGATTTTATCTAATAATTATTAAAACTACTGTTTAATCTATAAATTTAATATTTATTTATAACTAAATAGACTATTTCACTACATTTTTAGAGTTTGCTTTATGCTGTAAATAATCAGCAATTTGCATCAAACAAAAAGTGATAATAAAGATAAACAAACCAGGGAAAAAACTCACCCACCAAGCTATCTCAATCACCTCTTTTCCATCTGAAAGTAAACTTCCCCAGCTCATTTGCGGAGGATTTACACCTAGTCCTAAAAAACTAAGTCCAGATTCTGCTAAAATTGCACCCCCTACTCCAAAAGTAAATGACACTAAAAAAATAGGTGCTAGAAGTGGTGCAAAATATTTTAAAATAATTTTTATTTTTGAAACATTTGCAAGATTTAGAATTTTTATAAAAGGTTTATTTGCTATAGCAAAACTTTCACTTCTAATCATTCGAGCCATCCCCATCCAACCAGTTATAAATAACACTATAATTAGTATAGTAATATTTGCTTCCATATAACTAACCAAGGCTAAAAGAAGGAAAAAAGTAGGGAAAGTAAGAAATAAATCAATAACTATAGTAATAGTTTTGTCATAATATCCTTTAAAATATCCAGCACTAATACCAACAATTAAACCAATCAACGAAGCAATAATTGCACTAATAAAACCTATTATAAGTGAAGTTTGTCCACCATTGAGTATCCTTGCAAATATATCTCGCCCTAATCTATCTGTCCCCATAATATGTTCTAAACTTGGATTTAACAAAATAGAATTAGGATTTAATTCATAAGGAGATATAGTATAAACAAAAGGGAGAAAAAATACACAGCCTATAACAAATAGTAAGATGTAAAGAGCAAATTTATACATGATAATATGTTAAAGCACTTTTCCCAAATTTTTTCGTTTTATGTTTTGTGAATTTTCCTAAAGTTTCTGGCATCTCAATAGTTGAAAGATGTTCAAATGTTACTAAGATTACATTATCATTTGATATATTCTTAACCATTTCAAATGTTTTATCATATATATTTTCCATACCATCTCTAAAATCAAAAGGTGGATCAATATACACTATAATTTCATCGCTACTATTTTTTAATTGCTCTAAAATTAAGGGTGTTTTATCAAAAGTATCGCCAAAAATTGCGGTAGTGTTATCTTTATCTATACTTTCACAGTTTCGTGTAAGTACCTTATATGAATTTCTATCAAACTCACAAAAGTAACTTTGCTTTGCACCACGACTTAAAGCCTCCAAGCCTATTGCACCACTTCCACCAAATGCTTCTAGAAATATTGTATCTATTATATCAAATTGTAATACATTAAAAAATGATTCTTTAAGGATAGATTTTGAACTTCTTGTAACTTCTAAAGAGGGTAATTCTAATACTTTATTTTTATATTTTCCTGCTATTATTTTTGATGTTATTTTAGTTTTTTTCATATTTTATTACTTTATTCTTTCCTGTTCTTTTCGCTTGATACAATGCTATATCAACATTTTTGATAAGATCATCTTTTGTATTTTCATTTGGCATAAACTCTGCAACTCCAATACTAATAGTTATAGGTAACTTGATATTTTCAGGTTGATAATTTTCTACATTTTGTCTTAATTCATTTGCTATTCGCGAAGTTTCTTCTATAGAAGTTTCTGGTAATAAAACCATAAACTCTTCTCCACCCCATCTTGCTGGATAATCAGTTGCCCTTATGCTCTTTTTTAAGATATTAGATAAGTCTATTAACACTATATCTCCAATATCATGCCCATAAGTATCATTGATATTTTTAAAATCATCAATATCAAACATAAGCATTGATAAATTATGTTGATATCTATTTTCTCTTAATATCTCTTTTGAAAGCTCTTCTACAAATTTTTGTCTGTTAAAAAGCTTTGTTAAACTATCATGAGTTGCTTTATATTGTAATTTATAAGTGTACTCAGTAAGTTCTGTAATATCTGTAAATGAAATAACATAGTGTCTTGTTTCATAAAAAAAAGTTTTTATATCTATTCTAAATATTTTTTCTTCATTTACAGCACTTTTAATACAAACTACCCTTTTCATATCTTCAAGCTTCATAATTTCAGATATCCAATCTTCTTGATGTGTATAAAAAAATTCTTCTTTATCTATAAAAAAACTATTTATTGGCTTATCATTTACAATAAATTCATCAATTGAATTCAATTTAAAAAACTCTAAAAATGTCTTATTTGCAGAGGATACTAGGTATTCATTAAAAACAAGTATCATATTTTCTTGAGAATCTAAAATCGAACGTAGTTCTAATGTTTTTTCTTCTACTTCAAGTGAAAGTTGTTTATTTAATAGTTCTAGTTGGTCTTTTAAATATTTAGGTTCAGCTGCTATACTTATTGTATCTATTAAATCATCTATTTTTAATGGTTTAGTAACATAACCTCGAACTCTTAACTGAATAGCTTCTTTTAGAAAATCAGCATCACTGTGTGCTGTCGCTATTACTGTAGGTATAGTATAATCGATTTCATGAATAGCTTTTATCATCTCCAACCCATTCATTTTTGGCATATTTATATCAGTTACTACAAGGTCTATATTAGATTCTCTATCTATAGTATTATTATACTTTTCAAAAAGTTCTAATCCCTCTTTCCCATTAGTAGCTTCTATTATTTTTTTAAAAAATTTACTTAAAATATTTGATGTTAGTAATCTTACATCTTCTTCATCTTCCACATAAAGTACCGTAATATTTTTTAAAAATTCTTTATCCATATTCATCCCTATTTAATTTCAAAAATTGCTAATGCATTAGCAAGATCTTCTTTTGTATCTATTCCAAAACTTTTTGATTCTACTTTTACCATACTTATTTTTTGACCATTTGATATTGCTCTTAATTGTTCTAGTTTTTCAGTTTGTTCTAATATTGAATTTTCAAGTAAACAAAAATTACTTAAACTTTTTTTTGTAAAACCATAAATCCCAAGATGACCCTTATATTTTGTATTATTATAATGGTCTCTATGATAAGGTATTTTAGCCCTTGAAAAATATATTGCATCATTATTATCATCACATACAACTTTTACATGATTTGGATCATCTGCCATTTCAGAAGTTATCTCTTTATAGCAACTGACCATTGTAAATGAATTTGATTGTAACTTTTTTACTTCATCAATAACTGCCTGAACCACTTCAGGCTCAATAAATGGCTCATCTGCCTGTACATTTACAATAACTTCCTCATCAGAAAGTTGTAATATTGTAGCTGCTTCATTAATCCTATCTGTACCACTTTGATGTTTATTAGATGTCATAATTGCTTTTATATTAAACTTTTTTGCTAATTCTATAACCTCATTTGAATCAGTTGCAATAACAACATCATCCAATTTATCTACTCTTTTAGCAGTTCGTATAACCATTGGTAATCCTAAAATATCAACTAAAATTTTATTTTCAAATCTACTACTATTAAGTCTGGCTGGTATTATTATCATTCATTATATCCTTTGCACTACTTTATTATATCAAAAAGAGCTGTAGTATTAGATTTATTTTATTTTTATTTTAAATTTCAAAGAAATTTAAGTGGTATTAATACACTTTGACGCTCATGAAAACCTATATGAGGAATTTTTAAATTTTTTGTATTAATTTTTTGTTTATTGAAAAAAATTATATCAATATCTAAAGTTCTTGGAGCATCTTTAAAACTTCTTTTTCTTTTGAATCTATTTTCATACCTTTGAAAAGCTTTTAAACACTCAAAGGGACTTAAGTTTGTTTGCAATACTATTAAAGCATTTAAAAAATCTTTTTGTTCAAGATAACCAAAAGGTGGGTTTTGTAGGATAGGAGTCGTTTTTTTTATAAAAAACCTCTTATCTTGTTGCAACATCAAAAAAAGTTTTTGAAATATCTTTGTTGTATTTCCAATATTCCCACCAATACCTATCGTCACAGTATTATATTTAGAAACTTTTTTGGAGCTTTTGTAAGGATAAATATTTGAATAATAAAGGATTAGACTAGATGATAGTATCTGTTTCAATTTTTTTATCCTCTTCGTTTGATATGCCGTATATAAAGCTAAAAATTTCTGCAACTGCTTTATAAAGTTCAACAGGAATCTCTTGATTCAGTTCTATTTGACTTAACATATTTACTAAATCTTCATCTTTTTTTATAGGTATTCCATTTTGTTCTGCAATTTTTATAATATTTTTAGCAGTTTCTCCACTTCCGTGAGCTGTTATATAAGGAGTATTATTTTTCTCTTTATCATACTGTAAGGCAGCTGCTTTTTTTATAGGTTCTTTTTCTATCACTTCTAAGCCTTTATATCTAATCCAAAGCTAAAATCACTACTACTTCCATAGCTATTTTTAATAGATTTTTCTTCTTTACTGTTAATACTAAAAATATTTAAACTTTGAATTAAAAGATCAATGTTATTTATCCCCACTCTTAACTTTTGCAGATTTTCTTGAACTATAGATTTAAATTCTTCTTGTTCTAATCCTATATTAATATTAATATTTTTTTTCTTATCAAGAATCATCAAAATTTTAAGATCACCGTGTTCTTTTAAAGTTAAGTTAATTTGACAAGAAAAACTATCCTCACTATCTTTGTTAAATCGTATATCAGCATCTTCTATACCATCTTGTAAAAAAGATAAATAAGTATGTGTTGAATTTGTTGAATAAGACAACAACTGATAAAAATCAATTTGAGTATTTATCTTATCAATAATAGTTTTAAGTTCTTTAATAGCTGGTTCATTTGAGTTACGTATAAACTCTTCTATCACTGCTGAAGTCATTTTTAAATCATTGATAAAATTCGCTGTTTTACTTAAGTTATTCTCGAATAATACTTGTGGTAAAGTATCAATCTTAGACTGAATTACTTGTGAATTATTTAAGATATTTTGCAACACTATTTGTTGTTTAGAAGCACTATCTACCGTAAGTGATTTAAATAATTCTAATCTATTTGAAAGATCATTTTTGATACTTTTTGCCGTAATATTTTGTTCAACTAAAGGTGTAATTTTTGATTCTATAAGTGTAAAAATATTTTTAATATCTGTAAAACCTTTATTTGTAATTTGTTCTTTAAGGTTTACAAATAAATCTTTTATAGTCGTGATAATATCACTTTTTAAAGTTGGAAAATTTGTTGTTTGTAGAGAGGGTATTTTTACCTCTAAATTTGTTAAGTTTTGTTGTAAAATATTTATTTTTGTTTCAAGTGGTAAAAGAGATTGTAAGGCTTTTTGAGAATTTTGTTCCACTTTGACATTCTTAAAATCTCTTAAAAGTGATTCTATTGCATTTTTCACTTCCAATTTTATATCTTTTGGTAAAGCACTATTAGCTTCAAGGGAAGTTATTTTTGATTGAAGTGTATTTGTATTAATAGAACCAGTTAGCACTCCTAATTGATCTTTTAATTGTGATTTTAGGCTATCTATATTATCTATTTTTGGAGTTTCATATTGTATTGTAGCTTGTCCTGATTTTGAGATTATTTGTTGCAATGCTTTCATATCTAAACTTATTTTATTTAATGAAGAAGATTGATTTTGAGGATTTGTTTCTACTTTTATGTTTTTTATATCTTTTAAAATATTTTCCATAGCTGTTTTGATTTCTAATTTTAAATCTTTTGGAATAGTTGTTGTAATTTTTGAAGAAGTTGTAATGTCTAATTGTCCTTTTAATAAAAAGATAAGTTGTTCAAGACTTTTTGCTAAAGGTATCGTTTGTTGAGCCAACTTTGATTCTAAAAGTATTCCACTATTTGAAATGTTAGTTTTTATCATTTTTTCATCTATATTTTTTATATCAATAAGTGATGATTTTAAACTAGCTAGTTGTGACTCTAATTTACTACTTGTTAAGGGATTCGATTGTATATTTTTTATAAGTGTTTTTATATCTTCGGTAAGGTTTTGGAAGCTAAAATTTTGTTTGTTATTTTGAAGTAATGATGTAACATTTTCTTTAGTATTTGCACCAGTTGAAATATCATTCAACAAACCAGATAAGATAGTTTGAATACTCTTATCTTTTGAAACAGCTCCCATATTAATTTTTCCATCAACACTTAAACTATCTAACTTTTCTTTTACCACTGAATTTAGCTTAGGAGATAATAGATTTAAAATTGTTGCTGTATTTATATTCAAAAAATTCCCTTAAGTTAAATTTATGTTTATTTTATTTTAACATTAAAATGATTAACATTAAGGGCAGCACTATAATATATCTGATATAATGGAAGATATTATTATATTAAAGGAAGATTATATGTCACTAAAGGAACAATTAAAATTAGATTTAAAAGATGCTATGAGAAATAAAGAAATTCTTAGAAGAGATACAATAAGAGCAATAAATACGATGATAAAACAGATTGAAGTAGATCAAAGAGTTGATTTGAATGATGAAGAAGTTATCAAACTTATTCAAAGAGGAATTAAACAAAGAGAGGAAGCTATTACTCAATTTAGAGAAGCTTCAAGAGAAGATCTTGTAAAGAATGAACAAGACCAAATAGATATTTTTGCACTATATTTACCGAAACAATTAACAGATGCTGAGTTAGAAACAATCTTACACTCTATTATCACAAAGGTTGGAGCAACTACTATGAAAGATATGGGGAAAATCATGAATCCAGCCAAAGAACAAATAGGTGGGAGTGCAGATGGAAAAAGAATTAATGAAATGGTTAAAAAACTTCTAGGATAAACAATGTCAGATTTAATTTCAAAAATTTCTAAACAAACTTTATTAAATCTAACGAAAAACAATAAAGAGATTACTCCAAATGAATATTCAAAAGAGTATTGTAAAGTAGCAAATGAGCTTAACTTATCTCAACAGGAATGTAACCATTTTAAAGAGCTTTTAGCAAAAATTTCAAAAGAAGAACTTACTGAAAGTAATATTCAAAATATCGAATCAATAAATGATATTATAGAAGTTTTACTTCTACGCTCTCCCAAAAAAAATATCAATAAAATGTCTGAGCTTATGCAAAGTTCATTGCAGCCATCTATATCTTTAAGTATTAATGATGATTTGCACTCTTTTTGTATTAAGATAGGTGATTCTCCGTCATTAATTTTTGAAGAATCTATTCAACAAGAGATGGAAAAATTTATTGAAAAAAGATTTGAAGTTGATAAAAAAATTGTAGCTCAAAAAACAGCAGATATTGCTAGACTTATCAGTTTGATGAACAAATACCTTAGTGACGCGATAGATAGCAGTAAATCTGGTTCAAGTAATGTTTCAGAAATAAAAGATGAACTTCAATCTATTAAAATATCAGGTTCAACAAAAGATGAACTAAATCAATTGCAAACAAAACTTGTACAAGCAGCTATCACTATAGAAAACGAGATGACTAGTGTAAGTAAAAACTTGGAAAATGGAAAGACTGAAGTTGTAATTTTAGAAAATAAAGTAAAAACACTAGAAAGAGAATTAGCTGATGCAAAGTTACGAAGTACAAAAGACTTTTTAACAGGCACACTTAATAGAAAAACATATGAAGAAGAGATTAAAAAATTTGAAAATGAATTTATAAGAAAAGGTCAAAATTATGCGATCATCTTCTTTGATATTGATCATTTCAAAAATGTAAATGATACTTATGGTCATGAATGTGGAGATATTGTTCTTAAAACTTTTGCTTCTTTATTGTTAAAACTTACAAGAGACCTTGATATTGTAGGAAGATATGGTGGAGAAGAATTTGTTGTGGCACTACATTATAATAACAAACCAGAATTAGATAAATATGTTTCTAGAATCAAAAGTGTAATTACGAAAAATAAATTTATCTATAAAGAGCATAAACTAAAAATAACTTTTAGTGCTGGAGTACAAATTAGAACCGAAAATAACTCTATCTCAGAAACTGTTACAAATGCCGATAAACTACTTTACAAAGCAAAACAAACAGGGAGAAATAAAGTTATTTTTTGGGATAAGAAAGAGATTTAAAACTTTATTCAGTATCTAAATTCTCTTTAGAAAAAAATGTATTTGGGTGAAAGTTTTCAAAAGCAGCTCTCATAGAAACAAATATCCTTGGATTTTCCTCTTCTAATTTTTCTAAGAGTTTTTTAGTGTTTTCTCTCGCATGTGGCATTTTTATATCCATTCTCATAGCAGGACAACCTTCGTCACCTACGACATCAACACAGTTCTCTTCTGCAAAAGCTCTTAGTTGTCGCTCTCTACACATAATAAGTGGTCTTATAACCATCAAGCCATTTTCGGCTTTATAAATAGGTGGCATACTTCGCATACTTCCATTATAAAAAAAGTTCATAAAAAAACTCTCCATAGCATCATCAAGATGATGCCCAAGAGCTAATTTATTAAATCCATTTTCTAGTGCATGGGTATAAAGGTACCCTCTTCTCATTCGACTTACAAATGAACAAAAAGAACTATTTTTTCTAATTTTTTCTTTTGAGATTTCAAATATTTCCGTATCTACTATCTCATGTTTTATATCATACTTTTTACAATGATCTGCTAAAAACTGAACCTGTTCACCCATACCATAAGTTATTGTTACAGCTTTAAACTCAAATTTAAATGGTGCAACTTTTTGCATTCTTTTTAATGTGTGAATAAGTGTAAGTGAATCTTTCCCTCCACTAAATCCAACAAGAATTTTATCACCTTCTTTTATTAACTCATATTTTGCATTTGTTTGTCCTGCAAGTTTTGTGATTTTTTTACTTACCTCTAATGACATAATTCTTCTCTTTTATATTTTCTTCTAAATTTTTTCTTGCTCTATATAGTAAGTGATCTCTTGTATCTTGTTCATAGAAGTGTGCAATACCACAATTGAACCTTACAATTAATTTTGTATCTATTTTTTTAGCATGCAACAATCTATTCACTAAATCTGTAATATTTACATCGTTAGAATTAGGTAAAATCATATAAAACAATCCACTATTTTCATAGTATATTACATCAGTCGTACGAATAGTGCTTTTAAAATGTTTTTTAAATGCTCGAAGTATTAATTCTTTTTTAGCTTCACTATTTACTTGCTCTGAGAAACTTTTATAGTCATCAATTCCAACAATAGCTAAAGAAAATTTTCTACCATATCTTTTCCCTAAAGCTATCTCTCTATCTAAAACCTGTTCAAAACTATAAGAATTTTCTTGTATTTTATCACATTGTCCATTTAAAATATGATTTTCTCTTTCAAACAATGTTAATTTTCGTTCTAATTTAAATATCTCATGTTTAGCTTGCTCCAATTCTTCTTGAATAGCAATAAGTTCAGTTGTACTTTGTCCTTTAATCTCATTAGCTTTTTGTGCATGAGATGTAGCTTGAGTAATAATATGAGATTTTAATTTTTTTAATTTTGTCTCTTCTCTATTTTTTAATTCTGTAACATCAACAATAGTTAAAATACTATATTGTGCATCTTTTAAAGGTAGTATTTGTCCACTAACAAAAGCTGGGAATAAACTATGATCACTATATTTTTTTAAAAATATATCATAATAGCTTTCATCACTATCTTCCGTAGTTCTAAAAATATCTTCTTGATAATCTACAGGAATAAAATCTTCAATACTTTTATAAAGCATATCTTCTGCTTTTGCGTCAAATTTATTTAATGCTGTTTTATTTATAAGGACAATATCATGTTTTTGGTCAATTATAATGATTGACTCACTAATATAATCATATAATTCTTTTAAATCCAGTAACTCTAAATTAATATTTTCCATACTAGACCTTTCCTTTTGCACTTTGTATTTTATTTACATATTCATAATTTATAGTAATCTTTCTATCTTTTGGTAAACTAAGAGACAATGTTTCTAATGTAGTATTAAAGTCATCGAATAGATAATTAGACATACTTCCTGGTATTGGATTTATTTCATTTAAATATACTTCATTATCTAAAACAAAAAAATCACATCGAATCAAAGAACCATCAAAAAAAGTATTATATATTTTTTCAAAATTTTCTTTAATCTTTTCTTCGATATTTTGATTAATATCTGCACTTGAAACACTTTGTGTTCTAGTAAAGTCTAAATATTTTTTATCAAAATCTAGAAATTGCTCTTTTTGTGGTTCTTCAATAATTGAAAACTCATATTTATTGTTTATCTTAGTACCAGCAAGATTGTACTCTTTAATTCCAGAACAAAAAGGCTCAATAATGATTTCATTGTCAAATTCAAATGCAACATCAAGAGCATAATCTAACTCCTCTTGTCCATTTACTATCGACACGCCAATACTACTCCCCAACCTTACAGGCTTTATAATAACTGGAAATTTATCTATTGTTATTGTATCATCTTTTGTAAAGTATTGAAAATCTATAGTTTTAACTCCGCAACTATGTGCATAAGATTTTGTTAAATATTTATTGCAACTTACAACACTCGCTTCAATTCTTGGACCTATAAAAGGTATATTATAAAATTTAAATAAACCAGCTAATACTCCATCTTCTCCATCACCACCGTGAACGAGGTTTAATGCTGTATCAAATTCTATTTTTTCTCTTCCAAATAATCTTTTTTTTGTAAAACCATCATGGTCTAATTGTAATTTATCAAATTTTTTATAATCACCACTACTAAATAAATTTGATTTTATGATATCCGTTGGGATAAGATAAAATTCTCTATTTTTATCTATAAATATATAAATTAGTTCTTGATTTAAAACTTTTTTCATAGTGATTGCACTGACTATACTTATCTCATGCTCAAAACTTTGACTACCAAATATTATTGCTATCTTTTTTTTATTTTTCATATTTTTTCTATTTTTGTAATTTTTTTAATGCTTCTTTTACTAATCCTGCTGTATCCATTGACACAGCATTACTTAATGCCTTGTTTATCTGTTCTTTTTTAAATCCTAGTGATTCTAAAGCCATAACAGCCTCAGATGCACTTTGATTTAAACTTCCTCCTACACTTGATGTTGAAACTACAAAACCACTAAGTTCCACAAGAATTCTGCTTGCCCCTTTGGGTCCAATGCCAGGTACTCTTTTTAACATACTAATATCATTTGTTTCTACAATTTGTGCAAAACTTGTTGGGGTAAAAGTACTGCAAATTGCCATTGCTACTTTTGGACCAACACCATTTATTTTTATAACTGTATCAAATAATCTTTTTTCATTTATATCTAAAAAACCATAGAAATTATTGCTTTCTTCTTTAATTATCTGTGTTGTATGTAATTTAATAGTATCACTAATAATTGCTGCACTACAGTTTATAGATACAAATATCTCATAAATCAAACCATTTACATTTATATGAATAAACGTAGGATCTTTCTTTTCAATTTTTCCTTCAATTCCTACTATCATTTATTATATAGTGTCCCCTAATTGCTTATTTATTTATTTTATACTACCATATATTAGCTTTATAATAAATCAAATTGATTTACCGATTGGAGCAAAAATATGCTAGAAAAATTCACTATTCTTTATGTGGAGGATGAAATTGAGTTAAAAAATCTCATTTCCTCTGTAAAAGCAAATGTAGAAATAATGGGTTATGATACGGAAGATTTAGAAGACAATACTATTAAAGAAAGTTTAAAAGCTTCTTTAAAAAAAGTAACAGATGGCATCAGTAGAAAGGTTCAAAAGATTCATCAGGAATGGGAGTAGGACTCAGTATTGCAAAAAAATTATTGATGACCATAAGGGTGCTACTATAAAAGCATATAATGAAGATAAAGAAACAGTTTTTGAAATAACTTTTTTAAAAGTAGATTTTAATAAAAATATTGTAAAATGTATAAACTAAAGCTTTAGCGTAAGGGTATAAAATGAAAAAAATATTGATAATTGATGATCAGCTTGATATAATTGATGTTCTTGAAAGATTTCTTTTGAGATCTGCAAAGATAGAAGTTACAACAAATTCTAATCCAGAAGTTGCCTTGGCAGATATAAAAAATAATAATTATGATTTAGTACTCACTGATATAATGATGCCAACACTTAGTGGTGTTGAGATATTAGAGAGTATTAAAAAAATTAGTCCTTCTATTAAAGTTATTATAATGACTGCATATAGTACACAGCATAAAAAAGACAAAAGTAATGAACTGGATTGTGATGGCTATATCGAAAAGCCTTTTACAAATTTAAAAAGTGTTGAAAATGTAATATTTTCTGCTTTAAATATATAAAAAAAGGATAATAATGAATTTTATTAATAAATCGATAAATAGAAAGATTATTTTTTGGATGTTTATACTTATGACGATAAGTAGTATGTCTGTTTTAATTTCTACTGTTACTAAAGTAAGAGAAGATAATATTATAAAAACAAAAACAAACCTAGAGATGCTTAATAGTGCAATGTTCCAAAGTTTAAGAAATGCTATGAATACAGGAGATCCTGTACAGATTAAAAAAGCAGAAGAAGAAGCTCGTGCAATTCAAGGTGTACAAAACTTAACAATAGCAAAAAGTAAAGCACTTATGGAGATGTATGGAGATGATACACCTTATACAAAAGATACAAAGATATTAGAAACGTTTAAAACAAAAAAAGAATATATAACAGAGATAGAAACTGAAACTGTTCATAATCTACGAATGATAAAACCAATGGTAGCAACACCAGATTGTTTAATGTGTCATGTAAATCAAAAAGAGGGAGATGTTATTGGTGTAATGGATTTAACATTTTCTTTAGAAGATGCTGATAATAGTTTAAAAAGTATTATTATAAATATTATCATAGCTTCTACACTCTTGGGTTGGATTACTATAGGTATTGTTTTTTATGTTGTAAGAAATGCTACAAAACCTATAGAGGGATTAAAAGCAGGATTTCAAAGTTTATTGGATTCAGCTGAATTAAATGATGATTTTAAACTTGAGATTAAAACAAAAGATGAAATTGGAGAAGTCGCTGAACTTTTTAATCAATATATGGACAAAGTAAAAGCTGATTTAAAACAAGATGAGATAGTTATCAATGAAACAAATGATGTTTTACAAAAAACAGCGAATGGTTTTTTTGTATATGAAGTAACATCAACTGCTTCTAACCCACATGTAGAAGCTATGAAATCAAACCTTAACTTTATGATTAAAAAAGTTAAAGAAACTCTAGATAAAATAAATATAACTTTAAGAAACTATAGTCAATCAAAATATGATTTTAAAATAGATGACCAAGGTATTTATGGTGATTTAGGTGCTGTAACTGCTGGTATAAAACTTGTAGGAAATAATACTTCAGAAATCTTAGCAATGATTATGAATACTGGGGAACAATTAAATGATAGTACCCATACTCTTTCTGATGCTTCTGCTGGACTTTCATCTTCTTCAAACACACAAGCTGCTTCATTAGAAGAAACTTCCGCTACTTTAGATGATATAACAACAAAAATAAAAGGGAATACTCAAAATACAAGTAAAATGTCACAACTTGCATCAAATGTAACAGATTCTGCATCACAAGGTGAAAAATTAGCTATCTCTACTTCTGAGGCTATGGAACAAATAGTAAATGAAGTAAGTGCTATTAATGAAGCTATAGAAGTGATAGACCAAATAGCATTCCAAACAAATATTTTATCTTTAAATGCTGCAGTTGAAGCAGCAACTGCAGGTGAAGCTGGAAAAGGATTTGCAGTAGTTGCACAAGAGGTAAGAAACTTGGCTTCAAGGAGTGCTGAAGCTGCAAATGAAATTAAAAAACTTGTAGAAAATGCAACCCAAAAAGCAAATAGTGGTAAAGAAGTATCAGTTAATATGATAAATGGATATAAAAAACTTAATGATAATATTACAGATACTACAAACCTTATTAAAGAAGTAGCAAATTCTACACGTGAGCAACAAAACTCAATCATACATATTAATGATGCAATTAGTGGTCTTGATCAGGCAACACAAGAAAACTCAAATGTTGCAAATAATATATCAACACTATCAAATAATATTGAAGATATGTCAAATAACCTTGTAAATGCTGCTTCAAAAGCTAGCTTCTTACAAGAAACGAGAGGACAAGTTTGTGATGTAGATTTAATTTATGATATTGCTGACTTAAAAGTAGCATTGTTTAATTATAAAGATGATGTATTTGCGAGACTTGCACTAGACAATGATAATATAATAGTTGAATTTAAGCTTCTAGATGAATGGTTAGATAAATACCTAAACGCTCATCCTACAATAGATCAAGAAATTATTACAAGACTAAAAGATATGAATAAAAATCTTTATTCATATTTAACACAACTAATGGAAGCAAGTTCTAAAAAGCAATCAAATGGTATAATAAATGATTTTGCTAAAAAAGTAGAAGTAGAATCTATGCGTATTTTTGGAACGCTTAATCAAATTAAAGAATCAAAATGTAAAGGGTAAAAATAATGAAAATAGAAAACATAGATATTGTTTCACAATTATGTGAAGTAATTGAAGAGTCAGAAACTATGGCTAATGAAGTTATGGATCATTTAGATATTGTACTAGAAAAATTACATATACTAGAAGAGAGTAAAAATTTATCAAGTGATATAGATTCGATTAAAAATAGTATTTTCATTACTTTGGAATCAATGCAAGCACAAGATGCTCATAGACAAAAAATAGAACGTGTTGTAAATACTATAGATCCAAATAATGGAAAATTTGCACAAAGTGCAAAACACATTATAGGTGA
>Ga0209345_10000348_pt1 | contig 60259 bp, 57 predicted proteins | sample Cruoilmetagenom7_FD_187294 | JGI IMG/M metagenome (GOLD analysis project Ga0209345, IMG submission 187294) | Oil polluted marine microbial communities from Coal Oil Point, Santa Barbara, California, USA - Sample 7 (SPAdes) (version 2) | ecosystem: Environmental > Aquatic > Marine > Oil seeps ... | reverse complement strand
AAGAAGGGTCCGAAGTTGCGGTGTTTGATCTCAATGCGGACGGCGCTGCCGAAACAGTATCACTGATCGAGGCGAATGGCGGGAAGGCCAGCGCCCACACGGTTGATATTGCGGATCGCGCTGCTGTCGATGCTGCCGTCGCGGCGTTTGAAGCGGGTGGCCCTGTTGATGTTCTGGTCAACAATGCGGGTTGGGATCTTATCAAACCCTTCCTCGATACCGACATGGATCTGTGGAAGAAAGTGATCGACATCAACCTTTATGGCCCGCTGAACATGCATCACGCGGTCCTGCCAGGTATGGTCAAGAACGGCGGTGGTCGCGTGGTGAACATCAGTTCGGATGCCGGTCGTGTCGGATCATCGGGCGAGGCGGTTTATTCTGCCTGCAAAGGTGGCATCATTTCCTTCACCAAGACTGTAGCCCGCGAGCTTGCGCGCAAGGGAATCCAGTTGAACGCCGTTGCACCCGGACCAACCGACACGCCGCTTTTTGCCGAAGTTGCCAAGGGTGAGGCGGGCGAAAAGATCGCCGAAGGTCTGAAGCGGGCCATTCCAATGAAGCGGCTGGGTCAGCCCACCGATTATCCGGGCATCATTTGCTTCCTTTCGTCAGATGACGCCGGGTTCATCACAGGTCAGGTCATTTCCGTATCCGGGGGCCTGTCGATGCACGGCTAGGCATTTCAGTCGGGCGCGTGCGCCCTCTGGAAGGGGAATAAGCAGAACTACCTCCTCAACTGGCCGCGCTACGGCGCGGCCTTTTTCACAAGGTCCGACATGTTTGATCCCGCCGATGATATCCGTAAAAACAGCAATCTCACCGGTTTTCAGAACCATTGCGGCGCGGATACATACGAAGACCTGCTTGAACGGTCCAACGCCGACCCCGATTGGTTTTGGTCTCAGATTATTGATCTTGCCGGCATCCGGTTCTCGCATCCCTTTCATACACTGCGTGACATCACCGACGGTCCCGAGAATATCCGCTGGGCCACCGGTGCCACGCTTAACCTGACACAAACATGTCTCGACGCACGAATTGACCTTGGACTTGGCGGCAAGACCGCGATTGACTGGGTGGCCGAAGACGGAACCACCCGCTGTTGGAGCTACACCGATCTGGCCGGGCACAGCGCCCGTGTCGCCAGCGCTCTGGCCGCCCGGGGCATCGGCGCGGGCGATGCAGTCGGCATCTATATGCCAATGATCCCTGAAATTGCGGCCGCGTTTCTGGGCATTGCCCGGCTGGGAGCCATCGCTGTGCCGTTGTTTTCCGGTTTTTCCGCGCCCGCAATCACCGCACGGCTGAGCGACAGCAACGCCCGGGCGGTGCTGACAGTTGATGCGTCACCGCGCCGGGGCAAGCCGGTGGAGATGGAGCGGACATTAATCAGCGCGATTGACGACCTTCCGTTGGTGCAAACTGTCATCAGCCTGCGCCGATACGGGGGAACATCCGCCGATCCGGCCCGCGATCTGGATTGGCATGACACAATGGCAGCGGCCGATCCGACCTTCCCCGCCGCCCCCCTAGACGCCGCCGATCCATTGATGATCGCCTATACTTCGGGCACAACCGGCCAGCCCAAAGGTGTGGTACACACGCATCTGGGGGTTCAGGCCAAAGCAACGACTGACTTCCTTCTGTGTCTCGACCTTCAGCGCGATGACCGGCATCTGTGGATGACAGATATGGGCTGGGTGATGGGGCCGTTGACGCTGATTTCGGTTCTTCTGGCTGGTGCGACGCTGGTGCTTGCCGAAGGTGCCCCGTCAACGCCAGACGACCCGTTTCGCCTGTTGCGCGTTGCCGCCGAAAAGCAGGTGACCCACATGGGCGTGGCACCCACGCTGGTGCGCCAGTTTATGGTCCAGGACCCTGCCCCGCTGGCCGGATACGACCTGTCGCCACTGCGTATCGTCGGATCAACCGGAGAGCCCTGGACCGACGATGCCTGGCTATGGCAACTGGCGCATATCTGCCGCCACCGCGCCGCGCCGTTGAACATTTCCGGTGGCACCGAAATGTTCGGCGCGATCCTGACCTCAACGGTGTTGCACCGCTTGTCGCCGGGCGGGTTCTCGACGCAAGCGTTGGGGGTTGGTGCCAAGGTTCTGCGCCCGGATGGGTCAGAGGCTGATTTGGGCGAGGTCGGTGAGTTGGTGGTGACCCACCCCCCCCTGGGGCTGACGCCGACAATCTGGCAGGACAAGGCGCGGTATCTGGAAACCTACTGGTCCACCTTCCCCGGCGTCTGGTGTCACGGCGACTGGGTGCGTCACGATGCTGATGGCACATGGTATATTCTGGGCCGGTCCGATGACACTCTCAACATCGCCGGAAAACGCATCGGTCCGCCCGAAATCGAGGCGGCCATGACCCTGACCGGCAAAGTCATCGACGCCGCCGCCATCGCTGCGCCAGATGCGTTGAAAGGTGTCGCCGTTGTCGTTGTCTGCGTCGCAGCCCCCGGCGTGACCCCCGGCGCGGCATTGGTCGACTTTCTGAAAGACGCAGTCGGCACCGCGGTCTCAAAACCGTTCCGCCCGCGCGAAATTCATTTCGTCGAGGCCTTGCCAAAGACCCGAACGACGAAAACCATGCGCCGCATTGTCCGGGCGGCATTTTTGGGCGAGGATCCGGGTGACCTGTCATCGGTGCAGAATCCGGAAACCATCGCCCCCATCGAAACTTTGCAAGGAACACAGACATGATCGTTATTTTCGGCGCCACAGGCACGATTGGCACCCCCCTTATCACCACGCTTTTGGCCAAAGGCATCGCCCTGCGCGCCGTGACCAGCGATGCCGCGCGGATTGCGGCGCTAAAGGCGCAGGGTTGCGAGGCCGTGGTGGCTGATTTCGACGATCCTGCCGCGCTGGCGCGGGCCTGCAAGGGGGCGCAAAAGGTATTTCTTGTCACGCCCGCACATCAGGAAATGGGGCGTTGGAAGGCCAATGTGATCCGCGCGGCGGCAGACGCAGGCGTGCAGCACATGGTCATGTCGACCGGGCTGGGGGCCTCGCCCAAGGCCCGACTGACCTTTGGCATCTGGCATTCAGCCAGCCAGGAGTTGCTGAAAGAAAGCGGCATGGGCTGGACGTTGATCCAACCGACCTATTTCATGCAGAACCTGCTGTGGCAGGCCGATAGTATCGCCACCGACAATACGTATCTCGACGATGTGGGTGGTCCTGTTTCCTGGGTCGATGCCCGCGATATCGCCGATGTGACAGCCGAGGCGCTGACCACCGAGGGGCATCAGGGCAAAGTCTATGGGCTGACCGGCGACGAAGCACTGAGCGGCGACGATATCGCGGCGCTGCTGACGCAATCACTTGGCCGCGACATCACCCGTCGCGCCGTTGGCCCCGACGAGGCGCGCGCCAATATGATCGCATCCGGCATGGTCGCAGAGGTCGCCGATGCGATGATAGAACTGGCCGGACTTGCCCCCAAAGGATACCTGTCGGGCACCGAAACCACGGTGCAGGACGTTCTGGGCCGCCCTGCCCGCCGGTTGGCGGATTTCATCGCCGAGAATTCATCCGCGTTTGGCGGGTGAATTCATCAATCAGGTCGATCAGGCAGATCAGAACGTCTGCGCCAGCCTGACGCCTTCGTCGATGGCGCGCAGCGCGTCCAGTTCAGACGCCTCTTTCGCGCCGCCAATCATGGTGGCAGCAACGCCCTGATCCGTCAGCGCCTGATAAAGCGCGCGCACCGGGTCCTGCCCGGTACACAGGACGATCGTGTCGGCCTCGACAACCGACGGTTCGCCATCCAGCGTGATGTGCAGTCCGGCATCGTCAATCCGGTCATAGCTGACACCGGCCAGCATCTTGACCCCGTGTTTGCGCAATGCGTTGCGTAATATCCACCCCGTGGACACGCCCAACGCCTTGCCCGGTTTGCTGGGTTTGCGTTGCAGCACTGTTACCGCGCGCGCGCCGGGCACCGGGGCCAACGGATCGCCGTTCAGCGCGCCGGGCCGGGTGAAGTCCCCGTCCACGCCCCAGATGTCGAAGAACACAGCGCTTTGTTCCGTTTCCGCTGGCGCCGTGACCAGAAACTCTGCCACATCAAACCCGATCCCGCCTGCGCCCATCACCGCAACCCGCGCACCCGCCTGGCGTTCGCCCGACAGGATCTGCGCATAGGTCGCCACCTTGGGATGCTCGATCCCCGGCAGGTCCGGAACACGCGGCGTCACGCCGGTGGCAATTACCACATGGTCAAAGCCGCCCAGATCCGTGGCTGAGGCGGTTGTGCCCAGCTTCACGGCCACCCCGTGTTTGTGCAATTTTGCCCGGAAATAGCGCAGCGTTTCGTCAAACTCGTCTTTTCCGGGGGCGGCGCGGGCCAGGTTCAGCTGCCCGCCCAATGTGTCGGCGGACTCAAACAACGTCACGTCGTGACCCAGCCGTCCGGCCTCGGCCGCGCTGGCCATGCCGGCAGCCCCGCCACCAACCACCGCGATCTTTTGGGGCACAGCTGCCACATCATCGTGAAACTCGGTTTCGCGTCCGGCGCGTGGGTTAACCAGGCACCCCGCCACACGTTCCGAAAAGATATAATCCAGACAGGCCTGATTGCAGGCGATGCAGGTGTTGATCTCATCCGTGCGCCCTTGTCGCGTCTTGCGGACAAAATGCGGATCGGCAAGCATCGGGCGCGCCATAGAGATCAGGTCTGCGTCACCGCTGGCAACAATGTCCTCGGCCAGTTCCGGCGTGTTGATCCGATTTGACGCAACCACAGGAATTGAAACCGCGCGTTTGATATTGGCCACCGCATCACGCCAGGCCCCGCGCGGCACAGGATAGGCGATGGTTGGCACGCGCGCCTCGTGCCAGCCGATACCGGTGTTCAGCATATCGGCACCTGCGGCCTCGATCTTTTGGGCCAGCAGCACGATTTCTTCGGTAGGGGCACCATTTTCAATCAGATCCGCCGCGGAAATCCGGTAGATGATCATGAAATCCGGGCCGCAGTGATCGCGCACAGCGCGCACAATATCAACCGGCAAGCGATGGCGGTTTTCGACACTGCCACCCCAGTCATCGGTGCGCTTGTTGGTATGGGGCACGGTGAATTCGTTTAACAGATAGCCTTCTGAGCCCATCACCTCGACCCCGTCGAACCCGGCGGCCTGCGCATTGGCGGCGGCGGTGACAAATTCGCCGATTGTGCGAACGATGTCTTCATGGGTCAGTTCGCGGGGGGTGAATTTATTGATCGGGGAGCGGATCGGCGATGGTGCGACGCAGTTTTCGACCTTTGCGTACCGCCCCGCATGCAGAAGTTGGGCGCAGATCAATGCACCCTCGGCGTGGACCGCATCACAGATGGGGCGCAGCGTCGCAGTTTCGACGGCATCGTCGATACGCGGACCGCCTGGCTCCAGCAACCCCTCGCTATTTGGGGAGAACCCGCCAGTGATAACCAGCGCAACCTCGCCACGCGCGCGTTCGGTGTAAAACGCTGCCTGCCTGGTAATTGGATCGGGCCCGGATTCAAGCCGCGTGTGCATCGATCCCATGAGAACGCGGTTGCGCAATTCAAATGCTCCAACGCGAAGCGGCGACAGCAAATTATCGCATGCGCTCGTTCTCTTTTGGTTCTGATTCACGGAGACCTCCCTTTACGGCTTGCTTCACTTTCTAACATTTGTTAGGTTTTTTGAAAAGATAGAATACGGTGCTTTGGGAGAAAATCAGGAATGCAGTTTCAGCCAACAGAAGATCAGAAAACCTTTCGCGATCTCGCCGCACGGTTTGCGCGTGAGAAATTGGCCCCTGGCTATCAGAAGCGGGCGGCGGGCCATACGTTTGACCGGGATCTGATCCGTGAAATGGGCGCACTAGGCCTGATTGCCCCTGACCTGCCTGAGGAATATGGCGGGTTGGGCTTGGAGGCCGTTACCGCCGGACTGATTGTCGAGGAAATCGCCTATGCCGATTTCAACGCCAGCTATATTCAGCTTTTGGGATCACTGATGGGCGGTATGGTTGCCCAACATGCCTCGGCTGAAATTGTATCAGAATGGGTGCCAAAAGTCATCTCGGGCGATGCAGTCATCGGATTGGGTCTGACAGAACCACGTGGCGGTTCGGATGCCGCCAGCCTGCAACTGAAGGCCGAAAAGTCCGGCAACGGCTGGCGTCTGAATGGCGAAAAAACCTCGATGAGCTTTGCCGACCAGGCGGATGCGGCGGTGGTTTTTGCCCGCACATCCAACCCCGAGGGCGGATCGCGGGGCGTCAGCGCCTTTTTTGTCGACCTGACCGAAAAGGGCATCAGCCGCACTCATTTCGACGACATCGGCACCAAGCCTGTCGGGCGCGGGTCGGTGTTTTTCGATGATGTCTATGTACCCGCAGAAAACATGATGGCCGAACAGGACCGTGCGTTTGGGTCGATCATGGCCGGGTTTGATTTCAGTCGGGCCCTGATCGGTCTGGAATGTCTGGGCGCGGCGCAGGCCTCGGTGGATGAGACCTGGGCCTATGTGCAAGAGCGTCAGGCCTTTGGCGCGCCGTTGGCGCAATACCAAGGCGTCAGCTTTCCCTTGGCCGAAGCCGAAACACAGCTGACCATGATGCGCCAGCTTTGCTATTACACGCTGAACCTGCGCGACCAGAACCTGCCGCACACCTCCCAGGCGGCAATGTGCAAATGGTATCTGCCGAAAACCTGCTGCGAGATCATCCATCAATGCCTGATCCTGCACGGGCATTACGGCTATACCACCGACCTGCCGCATCATCAGCGCTATAATGATGTGCTTGGCCTGCAAATCGGCGACGGCACGGCGCAGATCCAGAAACTGGTGATCGCACGTGAAAAAGTCGGCCGCATCGCGCTGCAATACGACAACAAATCCAAAGGAGCAGCGAAATGAGCGCCCCTATCACCATCAGTATCGAAGGCAATGTCGGCATTATCGAGCTGAGCCGCCCGGAAAAATTCAACTGTCTGTCGTTGGAGGTGCACGAAGGCATCGCCGCCGCCCGCGTTGAATTCGAGGCCAACCGCGACGTACGCGCCATTTTGATACGCGCCCAGGGCAAGCATTTTTGTACCGGTGCCGATCTGACCGCGGTCAAGGAGAAGCTGTATGATCCAGTCGCGCTGGACCATTTCATCGGCTTTGGCATGGACAACCTGCGCGAGCTGGAACAAAGCCCCCTGCCCGTCATCGTCGCGGTTCAAGGTCTGTGCCTTGCCGGTGGAATCGAGCTGATGCTGGCGGCGGATATATGTTTTGCTGCTGAAACCGCCCAGTTCGGCGATCAACACGCGCAATTCGGCTTGATCCCCGGATGGGGCGGCAGCCAGCGCCTGACCCGGCTGATGGGGCAGCGCCGCGCCTTGGATTTGATGTTTTCGGCCCGCTGGCTGAAGGCGGATGAGGCCAAAGACGCAGGCCTGGTCAACTATATCGTGCCGGACAGCGAGTTGCACACTGCGGCACAGGATTACTGCCAGACCATCGCAACTCGATCACGTCCCGGCATTGCCGAAATGAAGCGGCTGGCGCGCGAAGGCGCGGATATGACGATTGATCAGCAGATGCGGCTGGAACGCGACGCTGCGGTGCGCGCCCTGCCCAGTGCGGATGTGTCCGAAGGGCTGGACGCGTTTGAAAATCGCCGCGCACCTGATTTTAAACAATAGACCGGGGATCTGACCGATGGATTTCAACCTGAACGACGAACAGCGCCAGATTTATGAATATGGCGGCCAGTTGGCACAAAGCTATGACAATACCTATTGGCTGGAACACGCGCGCCGCCATGAATTCCCCAAAGAGATGTTTCAACAGATCGCCGATGACGGGTTTCTGGGCATCATGGTGCCCGAGGAATACGGTGGTGCCGGGCTGGGCATGACCGAAATGGCGTTATTCATGGAGGGGACGGCCAACCATGGCATCCCGCTGTTGATGATGGTGGTTGGGCCAACAATGTCGATGGCGCATCTGGCCTCGCATGGGACTGAGTTCCACAAAAAAGAGCTGCTGCCCGCCGCCTGCAAGGGCGATATCCAGTTCTGTTTTGCCATTACCGAACCCGGAGCCGGATCGAACTCGATGAAAACCAAGACGATTGCCAAACGCAACGGCAACCGGTTTTCACTGACTGGTGAAAAGACATTCATCACCGGCGCGGATGTGTCGGATTACTGCCTTGTGGTGGCGCGCACCACGCCGCACGATCAGGTGGCCCGCAAGACCGATGGGTTCACCCTGTTTGCCGTTGACCTGAAGAAAAAGGGCGTCGACATGCAGCGCGTGCGCATTTCGATCCCGCTGCCCGAAGAACAGTGGACCCTGTTCTTTGACGATGTGGACCTTGGCCCCGAGGATGTGGTTGGCCAAGTCGACGAGGGGTTCAATATTCTGTTTGATTCGCTGAACCCTGAACGGATCATTCTGGGTGGCTTGTGCTGTGGTGTCGGGCGCTTTGCGCTGAACAAAGCAGTGGCTTACGCCAGTGAACGCAACGTATTCGACCAGCCGATTGGCGCGCATCAAGGTGTGCAGCATCCGCTGGCCAAGGCCTATACCAACATCGAAATGGCCAGCCTGATGACCCGGCGTGCGGCTTGGGAATTTGACCAAAAACTGCCCGCGGGGGAATCGTCGAACATGGCGAAATACGCCGCCGCCGAGGCCGGGATCGAGGCGGTAGATGCCGCGTTGCAGGCGCATGGCGGGTCGGGTTTCACCGAAGATACCGGCATCTACGAGATGTATCCGATGATGCGCCTGTTGCGCACCGCCCCGGTGAACAGGGAATTGTGCCTTAGCTATATTGGCAACAAAGTCATGGGTTTGCCCCGGTCCTATTAAGCCGGGCAAATGTGAATGGAGGGCGATGATATGAAATTCGCAATGCAGTACCGCCGCGCGGATGCGTTGGACAAGACAAATGCCGAATGCTGGCATGACATCGAAATGGCCCCTTTGGACGCAGTGCGCCGCGTCCAGGAGGAAAACCTGATCGCGCAGATGGCTTATCTGAAAGAGAACTCCGATTTTTACCGCGATAGTCTAACCCAGGCCGGCATCGCATTTGACGATATTCGCACCATCGAAGACCTGCAAAAGCTGCCCTATACGTTCAAGACCGACATCCGCGAAAGCCTTGCCGCACGCAAACCTTTTGGCCGGCATCTGGCGGCAGACCCAAAAGACGTCATCCAGATGCAGGCGTCGTCCGGCACCACCGGCAGCCCATCGTATGTGGCATTGACTGAATCAGATGTCGAAGTCTGGAACGAAATGTCGGCGCGGTGTTTCTTTGCCAACGGCATTCGCCCCGGTGACCTGGTGCTGCACGGGTTTTCGCTGGCCAAAGGCTTTGTCGGCGGTATTCCGGTGATGCAGGCGCTGCAATACATGGGTGCTGTTGATGTGCCGATCGGCGCTGATGGCGGGGCGGACCGGCTGTTGCGCGCCTGCGCCGACACCCGCCCGCGCTGTATCGTCGGGGCGCCGAACTTTGTGCTGCACCTTGGCGAAAAGGCCGAGGAAATCCTTGGGGTCAAGGCCTCGGAACTGGGCGTCGAACGCATTATTGTTGGCGGCGAGCCGGGCGGTGGCATCCCGGCCATACGCAACCGTATCGAAGAACTTTGGGGTGCCAAATGTTGCGAAATGCTGGGCGGCACCGATCTGGGCGTGACCTATTGGGCCGAATGCGATGACCAATCGGGCATGCATATGGTTAGCATGGACCACATCATCACCGAACTTCTGGACCCAGATACCGACAAAATCATCCCCTTTGAAGAAGGCGCAAAAGGCGAAATGGTCTATACTGCCATCACCCGTCAGGCCAGCCCTGTGCTGCGCTTTCGATCGGGGGACTTCATCGAAGTTCTGGGCACCTCCTGTTCGTGCGGCCGGACGGGGCCGAAAATCCGCTGTGTTGGGCGCACTGACGACATGTTGATCGTGCGCGGCGCGAATGTGTTTCCATCCGCAATTCACAGCATCATCAATGACATGATGCCCGATACTAACGGGATTATGCGCGTGGTGGCCGATTTTGACGGCCACACCACTCAGGGTGCCCTGAAAGTGATTGTCGAGCGCGGCCCGGACAAATCGCCCCAGGACGATCCCGACCTGAAATCAACCATCGAAACCCGGCTAAGAGAAGCGTTGGTTTTCAAAGCGGATGTCACACTCGTCGCAGCCAACACATTCGAAAAGCCGGGTGCCGCAAAAGTTGCACTTACTCTCAGTGAATTTCCGGAGTTGCCATGACCCAGCTGAAAACGACGATCAACACAGGGTCGCAAGAGTTTCGCGCCAATGAGGCGCATTATCGCGAGAAACTGGACGAGTTGCATGAGTTGCGCCGCGCGCAACGCATCGGTGGGCCAAAGAAGGCGCGCGAGCGTCATGTGGCCAAAGGCAAAATGTTGCCCCGCGAACGGGTAGAGCGGCTAATTGATCCGGGCAGCCCGTTTCTTGAACTGGGCGATTTGGCAGGGCTTGGAAAATATGAAGACGTGCCGCCGGGGGCCAGCATCATCACCGGAATCGGGGTGATCGAGGGCCGCCAGTGCATGATTATCGCCAATGATGCGACCGTCAAAGGCGGGACGTATTTTGGCATGACCTGCAAAAAACACGTGCGGGCACAGCGTATTGCGTGGCAAAATCGGCTGCCGGTTATAACGCTGGTCGACAGCGGCGGGGCGTTCCTGCCCGAAATCGCCAACATCTTCCCCGACGAAGGCCAGTTCGGTTCGATCTTTCACCAGCAGGTTGGCATGTCCGGGGACGGCGTGCCGCAGATTGCCGTGGTCATGGGGCCATGCACGGCGGGCGGGGCCTATATTCCAGCGCTGTGCGACGAGGTCGTGATCGTGCGCGGCCAAGGCTTCATGTATCTTGGCGGGCCAGAACTGACCTTTGCTGCGACCGGCGAAAAGGTAGATGCCGAAACCCTGGGCGGGGGCAAAATGCACAGCTCGGTGTCGGGTGTTACCGACCATCTGGCCGAAGACGACGCCCACGCGCTGGCCATCACCCGCCAGATCGTTTCACATTTGGGGGAAATATCGAGCCCCCGAAAAACCCCTGCTGCGGCCATCCCCCCCGCCTATCCGGTTGAGGATATTCACGGCATCGTCAGCCGCGATGCCAAGGTGCCCACCGACAACCGCGAAATCGTGGCGCGCCTTGTGGACGGTAGCGATTTTCACGAATTCAAACCGCTGTATGGCGACACCATGATGACCGGCTGGGCGCGCATTCATGGTCACGAGGTTGGCATCCTTGCCAACACCGGCGTGCTGTTCGTCGAGGCAGCACTGAAGGCCACGCATTTCATCAACCTTTGTGTTCAGCGCGACATTCCGCTGGTGTTTCTGGTGGATGTGAACGGGTTCATGGTTGGCCGCGAGGCCGAACAAGCCGGCATCGCCAAGGCCGGGGCGAAAATGATCACAGCCATGTCGTCGGCCCGAGTGCCCAAATACACCGTGATTACCGGTGGGTCTTATGGTGCCGGCTATCTGGCGATGCTAGGCCGTCCGTTTCAGCCAGACGCAATGTTCATGTGGCCCTCGGGGCGCTCGGCAATCATGGGGCCGGAACAGGCCGCCAGTGTCTTGGCACAAGTGCGCGCACAGATTCTGGCACGCGACGACAAGACATGGACGCCTGAAGAAGAAGAAGCCTTCAAGGCTCCGGTTCGCAAGGAATACGAAGATTTCCAAGGCGCCTATAATTTTGCGTCAAACCTGTGGACGGACAACGTGATTGAGCCCTCCGAAACCCGAGATGTGCTGGCATTGCTGCTGGATGTTGCCTCGCGGCGGCCGAAAGTTGAAACCAATTTCGGCGTGTTCCGGTTCTGAGGAGAGTATCATGAAAATCAAAACATTGCTCATTGCCAACCGTGGCGAGATTGCTTGCCGAATTGCCCGCACCGCGCGCGCGCAGGGTATCACCCCCGTGGGCGTTCACTCCCAGGCAGACGCAAACGCATTGCATGTGCGCGAAATTGGTCGCTCCATCCTGATCGGGGCGGGGCCGGCCAGCGAAAGCTATCTCAAGATCGACGCTGTGCTTGACGCCGCGCGCCAAGTGGGTGCCGACGCGATCCATCCCGGTTATGGCTTTCTGGCCGAGAATCCGGAGTTTGCCAATGCTGTCGAAGCCGCCGGGATGATCTTTGTCGGCCCAACGGCCGAAACGCTGGATCGTTTCGGTGACAAAGCCAGCGCCAAAGACGCGGCGATTGCGGCAGGCGTTCCGGTGGTCTCTGGCGCGAGCGGTGCCAAATCCGACCCCGCCGAAATCGCCGCCGCAGTGCGCGAGATGGGCTTTCCGGTGCTTCTCAAGGCTGTTGGTGGCGGTGGCGGGCGCGGCCAGCGTTTGGTCGAAACTGAGAACACATTGGTGCAAGACATCGAAGGGGCCTTGCGCGAGGCGAAGTCCACATTCGGGTCCGAGGGCATGTTGCTGGAACGCTTCCTGCCTGCCGCGCGCCATGTTGAGGTGCAAATTGCGGGCGACGGCGCGGGCCATGTGGTGCATATTTTTGAACGCGACTGCACTCTGCAACGCCGCCATCAAAAGGTGATCGAGGAAGCTCCGGCATGGGGCCTGCCACGTGCCTTGCTTGACCAGATCGCATCGGATGCGGTGAAACTGGGAGAGAGCTTGAACTATCGTGGGTTGGGTACGGTTGAGTTTCTGGTCGCGGGCGACGACTATTTTTTCCTCGAGGTTAATCCGCGTATTCAGGTCGAACACCCGGTGACCGAAGCGATCACCGGCCTTGATCTGGTGGCGCTGCATCTGCGCATTGCCCAGGGCGCGGGCCTTGGGATCACCCAAGATGAAATCACCTGCACCGGCCACGCCGTCGAGGCACGGCTGTATGCCGAAGACCCCGCCAATAACTTTGCGCCTTCAACCGGCAAGATCACCACCCTATCGCTGCCCAAGGGCATCCGCATCGACAGCGGTGTGGAAACCGGCGACGAGGTCAGCCCGTTTTATGACCCGATGATTGCCAAGCTTATTGTTCACGCTGCCGACCGCGAAACGGCGCTGGCACGGCTGGCCGAAGCGCTTGATCATACCATTGTTGCGGGTGTTCAGACCAACCGTGGCTTCCTGACGGCGCTGGCGCGCGATCCGGAATTTGCCGGGATGAACGTGCATACACGCTGGATTGACACCCGGCTTGACGCGCTGACCACACCGCCAGCGGAGCCCAACGCCAACCTGTGGCGTGCCATTGCCGCCGTGCTTTTTGTCTGCAGCGGGCGCACTGACGACACCACCAATCCTTGGAGCAATCGTTCCACCTTTACCGGCTGGCGGCTAAACGCAGGCGACGCGTTGGTCGCGGCGGACCAGCGTGTCACCCTGATGGGATCGGAGAAGGGTGACAAGCACGAAGAACTGCGCGTCGGCCCGATTGGGTCTGGCGGGTATTTCACCGTTTTTGATGCGAATGAAGTGCCTTTGTCCCTGACCTGCCTTGAACTGGAAACAGGGCGCTGGCGCGTCACCCATAACGGCGAAACCTTGATGCTGGAAGCCCGCATCACCGGCGATGCCATCGAAATCACCACCGCCGACGCCCGCCGCCTGTTTCACGCCGCCCCGCCGCTGGCTTTTGCGGGCAGCGAAGGGGCAGCCGAGCGGATGGTGGAATCCCCGCTCACCGGGATGATCGTTGATGTTGTCGTTTCTGAAGGGGATTTGGTCGCCGAAGGCGATTTGATCGCCGTTATGGAATCCATGAAGATGGAAATCTCGATCAAAGCGGCAGCGGCAGGCATCGCCATCAACATTTCTGTAACCAAAGGCATGATGGTCGACCGCGGTCAGACCATCGCCGAAATTGCCCCTAATGAAAGCGAACCGACATGAGTGATTTTCCCAAATTCGTCGAAATCCGCGAGGAAGGCCCGCGCGAGGGATTTCAGATTGAGAAAAAAGTCTATCCGATTGAGCAGCGTATTGAGCTCATTGACCTGCTGTCCGACACAGGTTTGAAACGTATTCAGGTCGGTAGCTTTGTCAGTCCGAAATACGTGCCGCAAATGGCGGACACGGGAGAGCTGTTTCAACGCATCAAACGCGTGCCCGGTGTCAATTACACGGCGCTTTGGCTGAACGACAAGGGGTTTCGCAAGGCGATGACCGCGCATGATGTCGATATCGACCCGCGCTTGCTTTTCTACCCCTCCGATAGGTTTTCGAGGGAAAACAACAACGCCTCATCAATGGAAATGCGCGAGAAACAGCGCGAATGGGTCAGGCTTTATAAAGCCGAAGGGCTAACAGTTGACGCGGCTTATGTGATGACCGCATTCGGCTGTAATTTCGAAGGCGAAATTCCACAGGAACGGGTGCTGGACGATTTCCGTTTCATCCTTGATCTGTGCGCCGATGAAAACATCCCGGTGCCAATTCTTGTGATCGCTGACACGATGGGTTGGGGCAATCCCGAGGCCGTCAAACGCATGATCGGCGCGCTGCGCGACATGGCCCCCGAGGCCCGCATCGGCATGCATATCCATGACACGCGCGGGCTTGGTATCGCCAATGTCTATGCCGCGCTCAGCATGGGTGTGGATATGTTTGAAAGCTCGGTCGCGGGACTTGGGGGATGTCCTTTTGCCGGTCATGGCCACGCCCGAGCGGCAGGCAATGTCAGCACCGAGGATATGGTATTCCTGTGCCACGAGCTGGGGATCGAAACCGGCATTGACCTGGATAAACTGATCCTGGCCGCACAGAAAGCCGAAACAATCATCGGAGCACCGCTGATGGGCCGGGTGATGCATACCGGCGGGTTGGAAAAGTACCGCAAGGCAAAGTAAGGGGAAGAAGATGACAAAGATAATGGATGGCAAGGTTGTTCTGGTGACCGGCGCAGGCGGTGGCATCGGGCGCGATATCGCGCTGGCCGCTGCTGCTGCCGGGGCTGCGGTGGTGGTCAACGATTTGGGCGCATCGCTCAAGGGCACGGGTCAGACCGAACTGGCTGCGCAAAAAGTGGCCGACGAAATAATCGCCGCAGGTGGATCTGCCGTGGCCAACGCAGACAGTGTGGCCGATCCCGATGCGGCCCGCGAGATGGTTGATCAGGCGGTCAGGGAGTTTGGTCGTATTGACGCAGTGGTCAACAACGCCGGCATCCTGCGCGACGGTTTTTTTCACAAGATGACCTACGAGGATTTCGACGCTGTGGTGAAGGTCCATCTTTACGGTGCATTTAATACCAGCCGGGCCGCCGCCGATCACTTCCGCACTCAGGAAAGCGGTGCGTTGGTGCACATGACGTCAACCTCAGGTCTGATTGGAAACCTTGCCCAAGCAAACTATGCTGCGGCAAAACTGGCCATCACGGCGTTTTCGAAATCCGTCGCGCTGGATATGAAACGATGGAACGTGCGATCAAACTGCATCGCGCCCTTCGCTTGGAGCCGGATGATTTCGTCAATTAAGGTGGACACTCCCGAGCAGGAAGCGCGGGTTGAGAAACTCAAGCAGATGACCCCTGCCAAGGTCGCGCCGATGGCGGTGTATCTCGCGTCCGACAGGGCCGCCGAGGTCAGCGGCCAGATTTTTGCGGTGCGTAACAACGAGATATTCTTGATCAATCAACCCCGCCCGATCCGGTCTGTGCATTCTGGAGAGGGCTGGACACCAGAGGCGATTGCCGACCACGCAATCCCTGCTTTAAAGGCCGATTTCATGCCGCTTGAAGTCTCTGCCGATGTGTTTTCGTGGGATCCAGTCTAAGCTGAAAAACATCTAGCTGGCTTACAAACGAAAACGGGCCCCTATATGCCGGGGGCCCGTTTCTGTTCTTTGTCGGGATTAGTTAGCAGTGTACCCACCATCCACAACAATCTCGGATCCATGTACAAACGATGAATCGTCCGACGCCAGGAACAACACCGCCTGCGAAACCTCTTCGGGGCGACAGGGGCGATCAAACAGGGTAGCGCCCATGATCGCCGCGCGGGTTTCGGCGTCGCTGTGCAGCAGATCCTTGGTCATTGGCGTGTCGATTACACCGGGATGAATGGAATTCACCCGAATACCGTACTGGATCAGATCCACCGCGCAGGATTTGGTCATCAGGCGAACCGCCCCTTTGCTGGCGACATATGCACCGGCCATCGGCGCGCCGACAATACCGTAGATCGACGAGATGTTGACGATCGAACCGCCAGCGTCTTTCATCAGCGGCACGCAGGCGCGAATGCCCAAATAAACACCCCTGACGTTAATGTTGTGCACTTGATCCCATTCATCCGGCTCGGTCTCGTGCACAGGTTTCAAAATCAGGATACCGGCGTTGTTAACCAGTACGTCCAACTTGCCGGCCTTGGCTTTGATCGTCGCAGCCACGTTTGCCCAATCGGCCTCGCTTGACGCGTCGTGTTTAATGAATTCGGCCTTGCCGCCAGCATCCTGAATGCCTTTGACCACGGCTTTGCCGGCGTCTTCGTTCAGGTCGGTGACAAACACCATCGCGCCTTCGGCGGCCAGGGTTTCACTGTGGGCCTTGCCCATGCCCATCGCGCCGCCAGTGACCAGGGCCACTTTACCTTTTACTCTGTCCATTCTTCTCTCCCTAAGTTGTTTGGTCTTTCGGTAGTTTCAGATAACCGGCACCGATCCGCCACAATGTGCAGACCGGCACCGGTCTATGGTTTTAGCGCCGGTTATTCTGCTGCGACAGGAATGGCTTGTTTCACAAAGCCTTCGTAGTCAGATGCAACAACATCCTTCAGAGCCTGGGTATAGTTCCCCAGCCCGCCAAGGTAGAATATGACCGACTTTTCTTTACCCGGAATGTTGGCCCCAAAAATCCAGGAATCGGCTTTTGGGAACAGGGTCATGTCGGCAATCGTACGGCAGGTCTCCAGCCATTCTTCCTGCGTTTCAGATTTAACCTCCAATGCTGCGATGCCGTTTTCATTGGCGTACTCGATCGTGTCTGAAATCCATTCCACCTGCGTTTCAATGCTGGGCGGCAGGTTGGTGAACGGGCCGTTTGGACCAAGGATCATGAACATGTTGGGGAAATCGGCTTCCATGATGCCAAGATAACCACCGGGGCCACCTTTCCATTTTTCACGCAAGGTAACGCCGTTGCGACCGGTGATATCGATCTTGGTGTAATTGCCGTCAACCGCGTCAAACCCGGTGGCGAAAATCAGCACGTCCAGTTCATATTCATTGCCATCTGAGGTTTTCACACCAGTGGCAGTGATTTCCGAAATCGGGTTTGCTTTGACATCGACCAATGACACGTTATCGCGGTTGTAAGTCTCGAAATAGTTGGTGCCGCACAGGGGGCGTTTGGCATATAGGTCGGTTGGTGACAGCATCTTGGCAACTGCCGGGTCTTTGACAACTTCGCGGATTTTCTTGCGGACAAATTCTGCCGCCGCGTTGTTGGCCTCCATGTCGGTCGCAATGTCCGAGAACGTCGCGAACATAAACCGGAACCCACCGCCTTCGTCCCATGCCTCTTGGAAGACACGCTCGCGCTCTTCATCCGAGACGGACATTGCGGGGATGGTGCTTTCTTCAAACCCGAACGCCACGGCCGAGCCTTTGACCTGTTTCCAAATCGCATCGAAGTTGGATTTGATCTCCGCGATTTCCTCGGCGGATTGCGGTTCCTGGCCCACAGGAACGCAGTATTGCGGCGTCCGCTGGAATACCGTCAGGTGTTTGGCGATCGGTGCCGTGGATGTAATCACCTGTTGTCCGGTTGACCCGGTCCCGACAACGCCGACGCGCTTGCCCTCCAGCACAACGCCCTCAGGCCAGTTGCCGGTGTGGATCATTTGCCCTTTGAAGGTGTCGACGCCTTTGATATCCGGTGTGTTGATGGCCGACAAAAGCCCCAGGCCGGTAACCAGATGGCGGGCTGTGACGGTTTCGCCCTTGTCGGTGGTGACGCTCCACAGTCCGGTTGTCTCGTCAAACGTGGCCGATTCCAGATTGGTGTCAAACTGATAGCTGCGGCGCAGGTCAAACCGATCTGCTACGTGGTTCAGATACTTCAAGATTTCCGGCTGGGTAATATAGCGGTGGGTCCAGTCCCATTCCTGCAACAGATCCTTGTCAAAGGAATAGCGGTAGATATGGCTTTCGGTGTCCGACAATGCACCGGGATAGCGGTTCCAGTACCAAGTGCCGCCCACATCCGACGCGTTGTCGATGGCCCGTACGTTCAGACCCTGTTCGTTGCGCAGTTTATGCACAGAATAAAGCCCGCCAAAACCGGCTCCGATGACAACGGCGTCGAAATCGGCGCCTTTGGTTTTTGTTGTTTCCACTTTCGTAGTCATGTTTCCCCTCCACAAGGTTTCAACCTGACGATCGGCACAGGTCTTGCGCTGACCAAAGCCCGTATTTGGGCCGGCCTGATCTCAGAAAATTGTTTGAAAATGGCGGGCACCCTTGGCAGGGGCCCGCCGAAAGCCTTTAAAGGGCTTTGTACCAGCTTGCGATCTTGGCGATCTCGGCGTCGGCTTCGGGTGCTCGTCCTGCCAGGAACGGGAATACATGCTGCATGCCTTCCGCAACCGAAAGCGTCACATCAACGCCTGCCGCTTTTGCCTGATCGGTCACACGGCGCGCATCGTCCAGCAGTGTTTCCACGCTGCCGGCATTGACATAAAGCGACGGGAAACCCGCGAAGTCAGACTTGAGCGGGTTAGCAAGCGGATCCGTCGGCGAACCGTTTTCGCCCAGGAACATGCCACGCATGCCCTCTAGAACGGCTGTCGAAACCAGCCCATCAGTGGCTTCGTTGCTTTTCAGCGTACCGCCAGCCAGTTCCATATCCAGCCAAGGCGAGAATGCGATGACACAGCCGGGCAGGTCCAGCCCAAGCTCGCGGAATTTCAGAACCGAACTGATCGCCAGGTTGCCGCCAGCAGAATCGCCGATTGTGCCGATATTCTTGGCCGCGATACCATCAGCTAAAAGCGCCTTGTAAACCGAAACCGCGTCTTCGATCTGTGCCGGGAACGGGTGTTCCGGGGCAAGGCGATAGTCAAGCACAAGAACCGACACGCCAAGCGCCTTGGCCACATGGCCGGCCAGCTTGCGGTGGCTGGATGCCGACCCGACGGCAAAACCGCCACCGTGAGTGTAGACCATAACCTTGGTTTTATCGCAGCCGATCGGATAAGCCCAAATCCCTTTGACGCCACCAACAGTGTCAGTCTTGTAGGTCACATCCTCGGGTTCAAACGTCGGTTTTTCCCATTCGTCGAACAGCGCTCGCAAATCGGGGATTGTCATGTTGGGGTTTGCGACCATCCGGTCGCTCCAGTCCAGATACAGGGCTTTCAAAAAACCTGATTCAGCTGATGCCATTTAGTGTTTTCCTCCCATGGAATATAGTTCAAAGACACATGCCGCGACCCGTTTTTTTGTTCGAGCTGCACATATGTAAGCGGTTCCTCCGTTGGGTCAGGTACTCACCCCATACACTCGTCAACCGATCTGCTGACTTTTGGGATGGTTCCCTCACCGCAGTCGACAAATAGACGAACTCGCAAGATGAGTATTGAATAATCAGAGAATAAGAATTGAACAGACTTGCTGTTTGAGGGGAGCATCGTCTTTCAAAATTGCCTTAAAATCGTAGCCAGGACACCCATCAAAAATGAACGCCCCCCCCTTACAAAAGCCCGGCATTAGGCCGGGCTTTTGTATGTTTCATAGTGACTTCACGCAATCAGGGTGTCAGAACCGCACGCCCGATAACCTTGCCTTCCTCCAGCTGGTTCAGCACATCGTCAGCCTCCTCCAACGCATGCGTCTTGGTCGGAAGCATCGGAACCTTGCCCTGAACGGCCAGCTCCATCAGCTCGGCAAACTCCGAAAGTGAGCCAACATAGCTGCCCATGATCGTCACGGCCTTGACCGGAATAAGCGGCAAGGGCCAAGGGGCCGCACCACCAAACAGGCCGACGATCACGATCTTTCCGCCCTTGCCAACCGCATTGAATGCAAGAGAGGCGGTTGCCTCGGCACCGACCAGATCAATAACCGCAAGCGCTGGACCACCGGTTGCGGCCTGCACCTGGGCAACGGCATCCTCGGCAGCGCTGTCAATCGCACAACTTGCTCCAGCCGCGAGGGCGGCCTCGCGTTTTGCCGGATCGATGTCGACCACCACAGGAGCGAGACCACCCATAGATTTGACCAACCCGATTGCCATCAGTCCCAGACCCCCGGCACCAATAATCACGACCGGAGCGGCCTTGATCGTGTCCTCGACCTTTTTCAGGGCCGAGAACGTGGTCAGGCCGGAACACGCCAGCGGCGCGGCCTGTTCCGGGGTCATCGACCCGATGCCAAACAGATACTTCGGATGCGGGATCTTCAGCATATCGGCATAGCCGCCATCGACGAACATCCCCAGATATTTCGGGTCGGCGCAGTAATTTTCGTGCCCCATCTTGCATTGGTGGCACTTCCCACAACCCTGCCAAGGATACACCACGTAATCCAGCGAGGTATCAATCTCGCCCGCATCAGGCCCTGCATCAATAACACGGCCGGCGGGCTCGTGGCCCATCACCAATGGCAATTTCATGCCGCGATCGGCGAAACTCATTTTCTGGCCATGGCCAAGGTTGTAACAACCTTCACGAATATGCAGATCGGAATGGCAGACGCCATTTGCCGTAACCTTTAGCAAAACTTCGGTGCCGGATACGGTCATATCGGGGCGGTTTTCCGCCGTCAGTGGGCTTCCAAACCCTGTAAGACTTTGACAACGCATAGTTTAGTCCTTTCTCAAGCAGTTGCTTGACTGATAAATTTCGTGATCCGGTAAGCATCCAGTCCTTCATAGCCGCCTTCGCTGCCAAATCCGGAATACCGGCGCCCACCCAAGGGTGAATCCAAGAACACAACGCTGTATCCGTTGATCCCGACCATACCGGCATCCAAGGCATCCGAAATTCGGTCTGCCGTGTCTTGCGATCCGGTAAAGGCGTATGCCCCCAGTGCAAAATCGGTGTTGTTGGCGACAGAAACAGCATCTTCGAAGGTTGAAAACCGGTTGACCACCGCGATGGGGCCGAACGGTTCTTCTTGCATAACACGCGCATCGGCGGGCACATCGGCCAGCACGGTCGGCGCATAGAAATTGCCCGGACGGTTCAGCCGCCGCCCCCCGGTCAGCAGCCGCGCGCCCTTGGCCACAGCGTCCTGCACCAGTGCATCAACCGCCTCTAGCCGGGCCGGGCTAAGCACCGGACCCATCTGGCTGTCGGGCTGCAGACCATCGCCCAGCTTCAAATCGCCAAAGGCTTTGGCAAACCCGTCAGCAAAGGCATCATAAACATCGTCCTGAACCAAATAGCGTGTGGGCGCGATACAGACCTGACCGGCATTACGAGCCTTGGCCACAACGGAAAGCCCGATGGCGCGGTCAATATCGGCATCGTCAAAAACCACCACCGGCGCGTGACCGCCCAACTCCATGACGCTGGGTTTGGCCTCGGCCCCGGCCATCGCGGCCAGTTTCTGACCAACAGCGGTTGAGCCGGTAAAGGCGACCTTGCGGATCACCGGCGAGGCAATCAGCCGGCTACTGATCTGCGCCGGATCGCCGATCAACAGGTTAACAACACCGCGCGGCAGGCCCGCGGAATCCAGTGCCTCGACGATGGCGATGAAGGACATCGGCGTTTCTTCCGCCGGTTTGACAATGACAGAACACCCGACAGCCAGAGCCGACGCCATCTTGCGCGCCGCCAGAGAGGCGGGGAAATTCCATGGCGCGAATGCGGCCACTGGCCCAATCGGTTCCTTGCGCACCTTCAACGATTCAAATCCCGGACGCGCGTCCAGCGGGCGATCTTGCTGTTCGGTGGCGGCCTTGGCACACCATTCCAGCAATGCTGCGCAGTTTTCGACCTCAGCCAGTGAATCCGCCAGCGGTTTGCCCAGTTCCAGCGTCATGTGGCGCGCGGTTTCTTCGGATTTTCCCCGAATGGCGGCGGCAGCATTGTTCATGATCTGCGCACGCGCATCAGGGGCCATGTTGGACCATACCGCAAATCCGCTCAGCGCCGAGGAAAGAGCCAGCTCAATATGTTCCGGCTCGGCGATGGGGAATGATGCCAGCACCTCTCCGGTAGCGGGGTTCATGACCTCGCCAGAGCGGGGTGTGTCGGTGATCCATTTGCCGTCCACAAACAATGCGGGCCGACCGTATTCCGGGTTGTGGGTCGTCATTTTAAATCCTCCTCCCTGCCCCCATGGGCAGTATTTTCATATCTGATAGTTTGCCTTCATGGTCGTTTGACCGGCGTTATCACGCAGCCCGACGGTGCCACCGTTCTGTGCGGCCTCAAGATGCAGACCAATGGGTTGGCCGCAAAACAACGGGGCCACACCACGATAGGAAAACTGCGCCGGGGCGCGGCCAGTTTGGTTTGCGACCAGGTTCAACAACAAAGTCGCTTGCAGCGGACCATGTACCACGAGGTCTGGGTAATTTTCGGCGTTCCTAGCATACTCCAGATCATAGTGAATCCGATGCGCATTGAAGGTCAGCGCGGAGTAGCGGAACAGCAAAACAGGATCAGGGGTCAGTGTGACCTGCGCGTCCCCAGTGCCCGATTCTTGCGGTTCTTGCGGGTCGACCTGTGGGGCGGGTGCCGGGCCGGGCCGGTCACGATACACGATGTTTTGGATCTCGGAAATCTGCGGCGTATTGCCATCGGTGAAATAGTCATGCGCCACGGACACAAGCACCATGGGTCCGCTGCGGCCCTGTTTCAGCGTCACATCCCGGATTTCCGAACGCCGCGTGACATGGGCACCGACGCCAATCGGCCCGATACGGGTAAATTCGCCCCCCGCCCACATCCGCAAAGGCAGCGGCACAGGCGGCAAAAACCCGCCCCGCGTCGGATGCCCGTCAGGCCCAAGCGCCGTTTGCGCCGCCACCGGTTGCGTCAGACACCAATGCAGCCCCAGTGGCACGTTGCCCGGCCCCGGATCGGCCAACCACTGGCCCAACGTCGCCCGAAACCGCGACACCAACGCATCGCTGACCGTTTCCGAAGCCGTCTCAGATCGCCCGATCCAACCCTGTAAATGCGCTATATCCAGATTGTTTTCCATCATCTGCCCTTAAAATGACCGCGGCATTCCAAGGATATGCTCGCCGACATAAGACAGGATCAGATTGGTCGAGATCGGCGCGACCTGATACAGTCGGGTTTCGCGGAACTTGCGTTCGACATCATATTCGCGGGCAAAGCCAAAACCACCGTGGGTCTGGATGCAGGCATTGGCAGCCTCCCATGAAGCATCGGCGGCCAGCAGCTTGGCCATATTGGCCTGCGCACCGCAATCGAGCCCAGCGTCAAAGCGTTTGCACGCCTCGAACCGCATCAGATTGGCGGCCTCGATGGCGACATAGGATTTTGAGATCGGAAACTGAACGCCCTGATTTTTCCCGATGGGGCGGTCGAAAACCACCCGCTCGCAGGCATAATCGCGCGACTTTTCGACGAACCAATAGCCATCGCCAATGCACTCGGCGGCAATCAGCGTGCGTTCGGCATTCAGCCCGTCAAGGATATGGTGAAACCCGCGCCCTTCTTCACCGATCAGGTTTTCGGCCGGGATTTCGAGGTTGTCAAAAAACACTTCGTTGGTTTCGTGGCCCACCAGGTTGTCGATCGGCTGGATCTCCATCCCATTGCCAATTGCATCCTTCAGATCGACGATAAAGATCGACATGCCCTGCGACTTGCGCTTGACCTCGGCCAGCGGCGTGGTGCGTGCCAGCAGGATCATCAGGTCGGAATGCTGCAACCGGCTGATCCAGACCTTTTGGCCGTTGATAACATAGCGGTCGCCCTTCTTCACGGCCGTGGTTTTCAGCTTGGTGGTGTCGGTGCCGGTTGTCGGTTCGGTCACCGCCATGGATTGCAGCCGCAGTTCGCCCGAGGCGATGCCCGGCAGATACTTCTGCTTTTGCGCGTCCGATCCATGGCGCAGCAAGGTGCCCATATTGTACATCTGACCGTGGCAATGCCCGGCGTTGCCGCCTGATCGGTTGATCTCTTCCATCACGATGCTGGCCTCGGTCAGGCCAAGCCCCGAGCCGCCGAATTCTTCGGGGATCATTGCCGCCAGCCAACCGGCCTCGGTCAGAGCATCGACGAATTCTGCGGGATATGTTTCCGCGGCACCGTGTTTGCGGTGATATTCCGGGGGAAACCCGGCAAAAAGCGCACGCAGCGCGTCGCGCAGGTCATCATGGGTGTTGGGGGCTGAGGTTTTCACTGTGGTTATGCTCCTGTTTTCGGGGTGGCGGCGGCGTCTGGCGCAACCTCCAGTCCGAATTCTTTCAATATTTGTTGGGTGTGTTCGCCAAGGCGCGGCACCGGGGCCATCTGTGGCTGCCAGCCTTGTCCGCTCGTCGGGGTCAGCGCGGGCACGGCCCCAGCTGGCGTGTCGATCTGCTGCCAACGCCCGCGCGCGGCCAGTTGCGGATGCGCCCACAGCCCGGCCATATCGCGCACCTCGGCGGTGCCAATCCCGGCCTTATCCAGCCGGGACAGCGCCTCGGTCGTGGTAAGTTTCGGCAATACGTCACCAATCACCACCGCAATCGCATCGCGATGATCGGCCCGCCCGGAGTTGCCAACAAACCGGGGATCAAGCGCCATGTCGGGGCGTTCCAGCACCTGCTCGCAGAATGCCTTCCATTCACGATCATTCTGCAACCCGAACAGCACCTGACCATCCAAGGTTTCAAATGGGCCATAGGGGTAAATTGTGGCATGCCCGGCACCGGTGCGCGACGGCGGCGGGGCACCGTCATAGGCATAATACATCGGATAGCCCATCCATTCGGCCATCGCTTCAAGCATCGAGATTTCGATATGATCGCCCGTCCCGGTTTTGGCGCGCATCAAAAGTGCGGACAGGATCGAATGATAGGCGGTGACTCCGGAGCAGATATCGGCGATGGAAATGCCTGATTTCGCGGGTGTGTCCGGCGTGCCGGTAATCGACAACAAACCGGCCTCGGCCTGAATAAGCAAATCATAGGCCTTGCGCCCGTCATACGGCCCGCCCGGCCCAAAGCCGGAAATCGAACAGGTAATCAGGCGTGGGTTTTCTTTGCGCAGCTCGGCCTGCCCTAGACCCAGCCGTTCAGCTGCGCCGGGGGCAAGGTTCTGCACAAACACATCGGCGCGCGCCAGCATGGATTTCAACGCGGCAATCGCCTCGGGCGTTTTCAGATCCAGCGTCAGGCTTTCCTTGGATCGGTTGCCCCAGATGAAATAGCTGCTTTCACCATGAATACGGGTGTCATAGTTGCGCGCGAAATCGCCGCCATCAGGGCGTTCAACCTTGATCACCCGCGCGCCCTGATCGCCCAATAGCCGCGTGCAATAGGGGGCGGAAACCGCCTGTTCCAGGCTGACCACCAGAATGTCGTCCAGTGGCCGCATCCCGACATCATCCCCCTGCGGCGCGGTCATCAGCCAGCCCCCGGCCCGCTGGTTTCCAGAATTTCCTCTTCCACACGCTGCCAGATATCATAGGAAATCGGGTTCTCGCTTTCCTCAAGGATATGGCCAACCAGCCCGATGGCGCGGGCCATCACGCCAAAGCCGCGCACGATTTTCCAAGGGAAGCCAAACTCGCAGCAGATCGCACCAATCGCACCGGTGGCATTGATCGGCAGCATCTTGCCCGATCGGGCCTCGGCCTCGGTTTGAATTTTCTGCATCAGGGCGATGTATTCGCCTGATTTGCCATTCTCGGCGGCAATTTCAAACAGTCGCGGCGTGCGCGGATCAACCGGCTTGTGCACCGGATGCCCCAACCCCGGCACAATCGCCTTGCGCGCGCGAAAACCGGCCACGGTTTCAGTCGCCAGCGCATCCAGATCAACACCAGTGCCCAGTTTGTCCTGCGGCAACGCCTCGTAGAGCATCTTTGACGCGCCCTCCATCGAGCCGACAAACACCGTGCCCAACCCGCAAAGCCCAGCAGCAACAGCCGCCTGCAACGATTCCGGCGCGCCCATATATGTCATCCGCGCGGCAATCGCCGACGGGGTGATGCCGTGTTCGACCAGAGTGATCACGATGGCATTGAAAACCTTGGATTCCTCAGGCGTCGCCTTTCGCCCAGTCAGTTGAAGGAACGCCACATCACCTAGGTTCATGTGCCCCAAAATCTCATTGGGCAAATCCAGCCCGCGCACGCGGATCGTATCAGCGGTACTCCAGCCGATGTCGGAGGTCAGTTTGTCTTTGCGTTTTGCCATGGTATTAGACTTTCTGTTAGGTCAAGCGCGGCAGGATCGACGCGTCAAGCGCGGCAACTCCAGCTTTGCGCAACAAAATCGGGCTATTCTCTAAACTTTTGACACTAGCGGCGCTTTGCTCTGTGAGCACCAAAATACGGGGGGCAGCGTCGCGATTCGGATTGACGCGATATCCCCACCCCTTGGGCCCCGCCCGCAAAAGACAGCCGATCAGGCGACCGCCTTTTCTTTCCGGATCGGATGATGCCCCCACAACAGCCACCGAAGCCGGGGGAAACAACTTGTCCAGCCAGCGTTGCGGTTGCTTGATCACAGTATTAGATTGTCCCACGGAGATTTCTTTCTTTCCCAGACAAGCAGAGATGCAACACCTTTGCGCCTTGATTTTGGTAAGTAAAGGTGGCGGTATCGCTCATCTTGCATGCGGAATTGAATTCTTTGTAGAGAATTGCCTGGGGGGTAGCAAGTCGAAAAACACTTATATTACGGGAAGACAAAAGGCGACTTCTCGCCAACATCCAAGCTGCGGCCGGCTTGCATTGCAGACTTTTGCACGGCCCTCATTCTAGTGCCAGAATTGCATTTCCGCCAGTCAAGCCTTATGTTGCAGCTTGGGCAGCTCCTTTTTCTTGGGAGTGCAGTAGTTTAATGGCGCTGAATTGATCCTGGAAGGCATGCTTTTGTGGCCCGGGACGCAGCGCAATAGGGAGGGCAATATGAACGAATTGGTTGCACCGGACCGTATTCAAGAGTGGATTCCTGGAAATCTGACCTTTCATAGTGGGTTCCACAAAAATTCCGGCCTAGAGATCAGAGGATATGACTATCTCGAACTGGACGTCACAATCCCACAAATGCGCGACTACATGATTGTCACCTATGAAGGATCCAAGGCATTGATGCGCCGTCGCGCTAGCGGCAAACACCAGCAGGAGACCGTCGAAGGAGGCGTGGTGTCGATACTGACGCGTGCAGAGCAGTCGCAGTGGGCCTGGGACCGACCGATCAGCGTTTCACATATTTACCTTTCGCACGAAGCTATCAATGATGTCGCCGGAGAAATATTCGAATGTGACATTGAAGATATTGAGATAAACGACCACGTTCGCGCCGAAGATTGCATTCTTCCTCAGATCGCTCAAATGTTGAAAGCTGAGTTGCTCAAGGGCGCAATTGGCGGGTCACTTCTCGTCGAATCGCTACGGATCCAATGCTGCATTCATCTTCTGCGCAACTATGCCCAAACCCGATTCAGCGAACCGCCAGCTTCCGGCAGGTTCAAAGCCTGCGAGCGTCGGGTAATACTAGATTTCATCCGTGAAAACACTTCGCGCAACATAACCCTGTCGGAGATGGCGGCGGTGTTGAATCTGAGCCCCTTTCATTTTGCCCGCAAATTCAAGGAAGAGTTTGGCACGCCTCCACACAAGTTCCTGATGAACGATCGCTTGGAAAATGCCAAGGAACTGATGTCTCATTCTCAAAAACCCCTGAAGGTGATCGCAGCTCAGGCCGGGTTCTCGGATCAGAGCCATATGACTCGGTCCTTTCAATCCAGCTACGGCGTTACCCCCTCCCAATACCGCCGAGGCCTTCTCTAAGACAATTCGCCTCTCGGCATCGGCGCGGTTCCCATGGATGGTCACCGGATTGCCATGCAAATTTGGCGATTTCTTTATGCAGAATATCTTTTTTATTGCAGAATTTCCGATTGCCCAGTATTCAAGGCAAGAAACTGCTTTTCAATTGCGCTTTCAAAAAATGCAGATTTTTTCTGCACTTGAAATCCCGCGTTGCAAGCAACTAACGCCCTGAAAGGTCGACCAAAATGCCAACCCGAACTCTGAATGGAAAAACTGTACTCGTCACCGGAGCGGGTGGCGGAATCGGGCGCGCAATCGCCTTGATGGCCGCTGAGCACGGCGCAAATGTTGTGGTCAACGACATCGGTGCCTCGCTGAGCGGGGCATCCGAATCCACGGATGCCGCGGCGGCCGTCGTCAACGAAATTACAGCAGCAGGCGGCCAGGCCATGGCCAGCCGCGCCAATGTTGCCGATGCTAAAGCCACACAAACCATGGTCGACGAAGCAATCGAAAAATTCGGACGGCTTGATGCCGTCATTAATAACGCAGGCATTTTGCGGGACGGCTTTTTCCATAAGATGACAGCCGAGGATTTCGAGGCTGTGATCCGGGTTCACCTGATGGGTAGCTTTAACGTCAGCCGCGCCGCAGCCGAACAGTTTCGCGCGCAGAATTCCGGTTCATGTGTTCACATGACATCGACTTCCGGCTTGATCGGAAATCTGGCGCAGGCCAATTATTCGGCCGCCAAACTGGGCATTGTCGGGTTGTCGAAATCCATTGCACTGGACATGCAGCGATTTGGTGTGCGGTCCAATTGCATCGCCCCCTTCGCCTGGAGCCGGATGACGTCGTCGATCAAGGTCGACAGCGCTGAACAGGAAGCCCGCGTTGCCAAGCTGAAGGAAATGAAGGGCGAGAAAGTGGCGGCCCTGGCGATTTATCTGGCCTCGGACGCGGCGGCGGGCGTGAGCGGGCAGATCTTTGCCTCGCGCAATAACGAGATCATGCTGATGGGCCAGTCGCGCCCCTTGCGCACGGTACACCGCGATGGCGGTTGGAGCCCCGAAACCATTGCCGAACACGGCATGCCCGCCTTGCAGGCCAGCTTTTACCCGCTTGAAGTCTCGGCAGATGTTCTCAGCTGGGACCCTGTCTAAGGCCGCCTTGCCAATGCCCGAAAACCGGGCTGATACACATTCCACGAAAGCTGCGTAAACACCATGACACTCAACACTTCCATTTCTGAGCGCGAAGAAAATTCGCGCATGATAAGCGAAAGCGCTGCGGCGGCTTTGGCCGACGGCGTCGCGCGTGCGCGCGGCCTGCGGTTCTCCAGCCCCGGTTTTGATCGCGCCCAATGGTCCGAATTTGCAGAGCTGGGCTGGCTTTCCTTGCGTCTGCCCGAAGATCGGGGTGGCCTGGGAATGGGGGTGTCTGAATATTGCGCCCTGGCTCAGCAATTGGGTCGGGCATTGGTGCCCGAGCCGCTAATCGGCGCAATTGGCGCGCTTGGGATGTTGCCTGATGCGGTACTGACCGAGGTTGTGGAGGGCCGCCGCATCGTATTGCCGGCCCTGTCTTGCAGTGCGGACAGCCCCACCGAATTGCGCGCTGGAAAGCTGTATGGAACAGCGGTTCATGTGCCGATGGCCGCGGGTGCCGACGCGTTTCTGGTGCGTCTTGATGCCGGCGATTATGCGCTGATCGATGCTTCCACAGACGGGCTGACCATGGATTGCGCCAACACCCATGACGGCGGCCACCTTGGCACGCTGCATTTTGATGGTGCCGCAGCCGAACAGGTTAGCAACGATAACCCTGATACCTGGGAAGACGCGACACTGGCCACAGCTGCCTATCTGCAGGGCGTCGCCGAAGCGAGCTATGAGCTGACGCTCGATTTTCTGAAAACCCGCCAGCAATTTGGCAAACCGATTGGCAGCTATCAGGCGCTTCAGCACCGTATGGTTGATCTTTATCTGGAGCTGTCACTGCTACGCGTTTCCATCGCCGGTGCAACGGCGGCAATCGATGATGGCGCCACTGGTGCGGCACGTCGCGCCGAGGTATCGCGCGCCCGTGCCCGTGCCTCGCGGGCGGCGGATGTGATCTGCCGTCAGGCCGTGCAGCTGCATGGCGGCATTGGCTATACCGACGAAGCCGATATCGGCCTTTTCCTACGCAAAAACATGACGTTGCAGGCCAGCTTTGGCGGCCAGTCAATGCACCGTCGCCGATTTTATAACGAAAAAGGGGTCGGCCAATGAACACGCCAGTGACTGATAAAGACATGAACACGCTGGATAACGCCGCGTTCCGCACCGAAATACGCACCTGGATTGAGGCCAATTACCCGCCAGAATTGCGCAACCCGCCGCTGCGCCTGCATTTGAAAGAAAATTGGCCCTGGTACAAGCTGTTGTCCGACAAGGGCTGGCTGGCACCGGGGTGGCCGCGCGAATATGGTGGCATGGGCCTGTCGCCCGAAAAACATGTCATCCTGACAGAGGAATTTGAACGCCACGGCGCCGCACGGCTGAATGACCACGGCATTTCCCTGTTGGGACCGCTGCTGATTAAATATGCCACCGAAGCGCAAAAGGCCCATTTCTTGCCGCGCATTCTGGCCGGTCAGGACATCTGGTGTCAGGGTTACAGCGAACCCGGATCGGGATCAGATTTGGCCAGCCTGCGCACCTCGGCAGAGCTGGACGGCGACGAATGGGTGATCAACGGGCAGAAAACCTGGACCACGCTGGCAAATGATGCCAACTGGATTTTCCTGCTGGTGCGCACGGATAAGACCGTCAAAAAACAACGCGGGATCAGTTTCATCTTGGTGCCGATGGATGCGCCCGGCGTCACTGTGCGCCCGATCCTGAACCTCGAAATGCATGATGAATTCTGCGAGGTGTTTTTAGACAACGTGCGTGTCCCGGCCGAAAATCTGGTTGGCGAGATCAACCAGGGCTGGACCATGGCCAAGGCCCTGTTGGGGTTCGAACGTCTGTTTCTCGGTTCGCCCCGGCAAGCAGGTTATGCGCTAAGCCGACTGGTCATGCTCGCCGAAAAACTGGGCGTTGCCGATGATCCTGTTCTGTCCGACCAGATCGCGCAATACGCTCTGGATTTGGCCGATCACAAGCTGTTGTTTGCGTCTTTCCTGCGCGAGATTGCACAGGGCAATCCGGTTGGATCGGAAATTTCGCTGCTCAAAATCAGCCAATCGGAACTGTTTCAGCGCATTTCCAGCACCATGATGGACATCGCGGGCGAGGCCGCCGGGCTGGTTGACCCGATCTTTGCTCAAGGCGCGCTGAACCCTGCCGGTCAATTCCTGCAGGCGCGCCCTACCACAATCTATGGTGGCACCGCTGAAATTCAGCGCAACATCATTGCGAAACAGGTATTGGAGTTGCCCGGCTAATCGGGCTATCGGCCTAAATGCTGGCAATATGTCCGAACATCCATTACAGCAACGCGCTAACGTAAGCTGGACGAAATCCGGAGACCGCCATGCAGGACGAAAAAACAAAAACCCCGCCCCGCCCCGTTGGGGCGGTTGTGCAGGCGCTGCGCGTTTTACGACATCTTGCCCAAAATGGATCACCAGCCGGCGCAACCGAAGTGGCCCGCGCAACAGAAACCAATACCTCTACGTGCTTCAACATTCTGCGCACTTTGGTTGCCGAAAACCTTGTGGTTTTCGACGCGGATTCCAAAACCTATCAATTAAGTTTTGGGGTCATCGAGCTGGCCCTTGGTCTGCTTGGCACCAGCCACAGCGACCTGTTCAAACCCGAGCTTGACCGACTCGCGCAAGGTTACAACGCACTGTTCTGCCTATGGCAGATCACTGATGATGGTCGGGTTGTCCTGCTGGACCGCAGCTTTGAATCGCGATCTGTCCGTGTTGATTTGCCGGTTGGCAAACGTCTACCGGCCATGGCCGGCGCAGTTGGACGCATCATTGCATCGGTGCAGAACCTGAAAGCCGCTGAATTGCGCCGGCACTTTGCCGAAGTGCAATGGCAAGCGCCTGTAACTGAAGATGAGTACCTGCGTGATGTTGCAGAGGCCGGGCAGCGCGGATATGGTTTGGATAAGGGAAAATTGTATGTCGGGGTGGATAGTGTTGCCTCTGTCGTCACCGACCACCTAGATCGTCCGCGTTATGGGCTTAGCGCGATCACCCTGACCGGTCAGTTGTCCGATACCCAACTCGATGACCTTGGCGTTGATCTGGCCAATACTGCACTGCGCATTGGTAATGCCCTGTTTCGCGGAATTGCCCCCATCACAGTACGGGATGCCAGCTGAATCGACACCTCTGATGTCCCAACGGATTTCAAACGTCTTTCGGATTAAATATCAATTCGGCACTTTCGGGGAGTTCATCAACAAACTCGACCATATCGGCGCGAACGCGGGCCGATATATGAAAGGCCCTTTTTTGCCGCGTCCTCGCTAGCGTCTTTGTCGCCGTTGTTTTCCAGCTTATTGACAGACGCAACATATCGCAGTTGTTTTCGCGCATGACCACGGCCTGAGCGGTTGCAACGCCGGGTGTCGCCATGGCCACCTCTTCAATTACCCGCAGAAACACAAATATCTCGCGTACTTTTACCGCGGCTCCTACTTTGCCTTGTATCGCCGAACGTCGCGTGCCCCGACCATCCGCCTCGCTGCCGAGCGCATAGGCACTGTCGCTGGTGCCGGACCGGATCATCGGCCAATCAGCCTGGCATGCGGTTACGCTGATCTCGCCCGTTTCGCCATCCGCCAATGGTGCGCCGGTTTCTGGGTCACTTATCTGCACGATCCGGTCAGGGTGAACCAGATACCCATCGCCACCGCCCTCATGCCGACAAGCCCCAGATCGGCGGTGGCATTGGCTGCCCAGGTTTTTCTGCCATAGTCGGTTTCGATCCGGCGGCGCTTGACCTTCCAGTCGCCCATTTCTCCGCCCGGAAAAGCGGATTTCACGGTCCAGACGTCGCGGCCAAAGGTTTCGACCACCGGATCGCCCAACGCCAGAAAAAACGCGGTGCTGGCGCGGATTGACGTGACGCCGGTTTCACGAATGATCTGGGCCTGCAATTCACAGTTTCCAGTTCCTCCCGGAACCACGGTCGCACCACGGACTGCGCCGCGTCATCGGACAAACGACGGCTCAAATATTGGGCCCGGAGACACATAGATGCGCGATACCTCTTTGGGCCCGGAGACACATAGATGCGCGATACCTCTTTGGGATCAGCGGCGAGGAACCCACCGAAAGGCGGGTTCGCTCTCTGGAGCGTAAGAAACTCCGATTTTTTTATCACCGGCAGGCGGGAGAGATCCGCCAGTGATGAAACCTTGGATGGGTCAAAACCCGCTTTGTCAAACCGTGCCTTCAGCCCCGATGCCACTTGGGCAGCTTTGCAATAGGCTCTGGCATTTCCGTATAGACAGCGTCAGACATGCTGGCCTCCCTTGTGCTGGTTGACCTAGAGCGGGCAATCTTTGCGGAACTCTGGCGCGCGTTTTTCGCGGTGTGAAAGTACACCTTCTTTTACGTCATCGCCCATAAAGCCCAGCATCTCCAGCGCGGTCGAAGCGTCAAAGATCGGCCCGGCCTGGCGCAGCCAGTTGTTCAGCGAATATTTGGTCCACCGCAGCGCGCTTTGCGACCCCGTGGCCATTTGAATAGCCGTATCAATCGAGATCTGTTCAAGTTCGTCATCCTCGACGCACATCGACACCATGCCGATACGGTCGGCCTCTTCGCCAGTGATCGGTTTGCAGGTCAGCAGATAATATTTGGCTTTGGCCATGCCGCACAGCAGCGGCCAGATGATCGCGGCGCAATCGCCCGCAGCGACACCCAAACGCGGGTGGCCATCTACGATTTTGGCGCGTTTGCCCGCGATCGAAATATCGGCAAGGATACCCACAACAAGGCCCGCACCAGCCGCCGGGCCGTTGATCGCCGAGATAATGATCTTGTTACAATTGATGATGTTGTAAACCAGATCCTTGGCTTCTTTCCAGGTCTTCATCACCGTATCGAAATTCCCAGTGATGCCTTCGATCAGGCTGAAGTCGCCGCCTGCCGAAAACGCTTTGCCCCGGCCCGTAACGATCACTGCATTGATGTCCTGATCGCGGTCAATGTCGATCCAGATGTCGGTCATTTGAGTGTGGGTTTCGGCATCAACCGAGTTATAGGTTTCAGGCCGGTCAAAAGTGATGCGCAAAACGCGATCTGCCGGGTAGTCGAAAGACAATTTCGGGTACTTCGTTGCGTAGTCAAACATTTTAGTTTCCTCTGTTTGGCAAGTGATCGTCACAGGCCCAAAACGGCCTTGGACAAGATATTTCGTTGGATTTCGTTCGAGCCGCCGTAGATTGTTGTTGGCCGCGCTTTGTAAAAACTGGCAAGCACATCGACACTTACATTGCCCACCTGCAGCGGCCCGATACTGCCACCATCGGGGCCTGCGACCTCGATCATCAGTTCCGATATCCGCTGATAGGTCTCGGTCACCCAGATTTTCAACATCGAGACATCTGCTCCCAATGTTTCTCCGCGCTTAAGCTGATCGGCAAAGTAGCTGTAAAGGGCTGCGTGGTCTTCAACATCCAGCGCCACCTCGGCATAGCGATCCCGAAACATTGGGTCGTCAAAGGCACCGCGACCACGAGCAAAAGTTTCAAGCTGACCCAGTGCATTCTGCGCAAGGCCGGGTGAGCCGATGAATATCCGCTCAAAGCTGAGCAGCGCCTTGGCCATGCTCCAACCCTTGTTGATCTCGCCCACCAGATTGGCGCGCGGGGCCCGGGCATTGTCAAAAAACACTTCGCAAAACTCGGTCTCGCCAGCCAACGTGGTGATCGTGCGCACGTCGACGCCTGTCTGATCCATGTCGGCCAGAACAAAGCTGATGCCTTGCTGCTTTTTCGGCGCATCCGGATCGGTGCGCACGAGCATGAAGATATGGGTGGCGTCATGCGCCATCGTGGTCCAGATCTTCTGGCCGTTGATGACGAAATCATCGCCATCAATCACAGCACTGGTGCGCAAATTGGCCAGATCAGAACCCGCGCCAGGTTCGGAATACCCCTGACACCAGATGTCTTCACAGCTCAAGATACGTGGCAGCCAATAGTCCTTTTGCGCCTGGGTTCCGAATTTGATGATCAGCGGGCCAACCATCTGGATTCCCATGTCGCGGCCCCGGTTGACGCCATAACGCTGCTGTTCTTCGTAAAAGATCAGCAGCTTGGCCGCCTCCAAGCCCATGCCACCAAATTCGATGGGCCAGGCGGGTGCGACCCAGCCTTTGGCGTGTAGCTTCACATGCCAGTGCTCAATCTCGGCGAACCTTGGCCGGTGTGGCAGATGACGTAGCTCTACGGGATATTCGACCTCGAAAAAGGCCCTGACTTCTTGGCGAAACTCTTCGTCGCTCATTGCGTTCCAGTCGGTCATTGCGCGGCCACCTCTTTTTCATTTGCATCCAGCCAGCGGCGGCGATGAAACGCCGCATCCCCCAGCCAAGCCGACAGGACAAGTGCCCGGTTCAGCAACAAGCCGACATCAAATTCATCCGTGTACCCGACCGCGCCATGCAGCTGGATCGCCTCTCGGGTGATTGTTTGCGCAGCGGTACAGGCACGGGCCTTGGCGCGGCTTGCCTGTCGCACTCGTTCTAGCGTCGAACCGGCTTGATCCATCGCGGCCAGCGCTTCGCGTACGGCGGCCTGGGAAACTTCCTGCATGACATGCATGTCTACGGCCCGGTGCTGAATCACCTGAAACGAGCCAATCGGCTTGTCAAATTGTTCGCGGGTTTTGATATATTCCAGCGTCAGCGCCAGCGCCGCACCGCTTAGCCCGACCAGTTCGGCGGCGGCTAATGCGGTCGTATCCGCAACGGCATTGAGCAACGCATCAGTGACCTGCGCGCCTTCGGCCAGCACCTCTGCCGGGGTGTCCGCAAAGCTCATGCCCCACAGCGCGCTGGCATCCGATTGCGGCCGGGGCCGCATCACCAGACCAGACGCATTCGCCGCGATGCGCACCAGAGCCGGGCCTTGCGGGCCCTCGGCGATGACCAGAACATGGTCCGCAGCACTGGCCCCCACCACCCAATCCTTACTGCCGGTCAGCGTGGTTCCATCAAAACGGCATTCGATAACATCCGACAGGCCCGTCGAACAGCGTTCCTGCCAGGCCACAGCCAACATGACATCGCCAGCGATGGCGGCTTCCAGCATCGGATCCTGCGGGCACAGCCGCTGCATCAGCCCGATTGCCAGCCCGATTGTCGGCACCACCGGTTCAGGCGCGATCACGCGGCCGATCTCTTCGGCCACGACGCCAGCTGCCGCCAGCCCCATACCAAGCCCCCCGGTCTCTTCGGGGGCTGCGGCCCCCAGGACGCCGGCAGCAGCCAGTTCCTGCCAGATACCCGCGTCCCAGGGCGTATCGCCATCACGCACGCTGCGGGCGCGCCCAAGTCCACCCGCCCGATCCAGCAGCGTACCAACGCTGTCGCGCAAAAGCCGTAGGTCTTCGTCTTGTAGCATAGTCATTTCAAGTCTTCCTTTCGGCGCTGGACCATCACCGGGGTCTCAACGCTCATAACCATCTCACCGGCGGGATTTCGCGCTTCGAGCGTGTAAATCAAAACACCCCGGTCAGGCTTGCTGCGTGATGGGGTCACAGACTGGACTTCGATCCGGATATTCAGTGGTTCTTCGGGGCGCACTGGGCGCAGCCAGCGCAGCTGGTCAAACCCGATACCGCCAATGTTGGCGACGTCGACCATCAAGTCCTGCATGAGAGGTTTGAACACGATCAGAAGGGTCTGGAAACCCGAGGCGATCAGCCCGCCGTGGATACCTTCAGCATAGGCTTCATCCGTATGCAGACGCTGAGGATCCCATTCCTGAGCAAACTCCATGATCTGCTGCTTGGTCAACGGCGCAGAGCAAAATTCGAAAACCTGACCAACACTGAAATCTTCCAAATACTTCATTTTTCTGGCGATCCTTCGGGACCAGCGAAACCCGCGTCAAAGACCTCCCCGGAAATCCTGCGCCGGTTGAATTCCTTCAGCTTCGGATAGGTCTCACCAAATGCAGTCAGGAACTCCTGCATCGGTGCGTCCACAAACAAGCCCCGGTCATTTACATATTCCATATGGCGACGGTTCGCGTCGTCAAACTCGTGAAACAGCGCGTCGTGCTCTCCGTCAAACTCCAGCGGTTTAACGCCAAAGCGCTGGCACAGGTCCATGTTGAAGGCCGGGGTCACCTTGAACGACGCGTCACCCAACCAAAGCTGAACATAGCCGTGGTAGATGAACAGGTCGGTGCCCATCAGCTCGGCCAGTTTGGGCGTATTCAGGTGGTTGCGAACATCCGCAAACCCCAACGCCGCCGGAATTCCAACGGCCCGCAGGCATGCGGCCAGGAGGATCGCCTTGGGCACGCAAAACGCCGAATCCATGTCGGCAATAACACTTGCTCCATAATCCTCGGCGGCCAGAGAAAACGTATAGGGATCATACCGTAAATCGTCGCGCACAGCCTGAAACAGGCGCACCGCCATGTCCTTTTTGGATGCATCCGGCGCCATGTTGCGCAGCGCCCGCATCACAAACGCCTGCACCTCCCTGCTATCGCTATCGACATAGTGCGCAGGGGAGACAAATCGCTCCGCTTCAGCGGAAAGTTCCGACATCGGCTCAGACATTGTGACCCCTCCCAAAGGAATTCAAACAAGTTTCTAACATTCGTTAGATTATTTCAAGCAGCGTCAACCGTCAACCTATACTGACACCTCAGCGACCACTATTTACAACCCAAACTCGGCATTTTGCTCGCCCAGATCGGGCGCGGCGCGACTGTCGGCGATTGCCCCGCGAAATTCTGGTGCAATCGGCAAAGGGAGCGCTGGAACTTGCGCGCCCCCAACCAAGACCGCCCGCCCAAACGTGTCGCGCGCCGTGAAATGCGGGTCGGCTGCGGCCTCGGCCGGTGTCTTGACAATGGTGCAACAGCAATCCGCCGCCTCAAACAATGGCGCCCAATGCGCAGATGGTCTGGCCGCAATCCGGCGCGCGACCTCGGCTTTTGTCGCCGCCGGGTCGGCAAGGTCATCGCGCAGGCGCTGCGGCAGGTCGATGACATTGCAAAACGCGTCCCAGAATTTCGGCTCCAGCGCCCCGACCGCAACCTGCCGACCATCTGATGCCGAATACAGCCTGTAACGTGCCCTGCCCCCGGTCAGCCTGTCCCCGCCGTTCTCGATGGGATCGCCCGCGATGACGCCCTTGGCATGGGCCCAATAGGCAAAGGCAAACGCGCCCTCGGACATGGCGATATCCAGATACGCGCCTTGCCCGGTCTTGTCGCGCTGGCGCAGCGCAAGCAGGATATTCATGATGGCAGGATAGGTTCCCCCGCCGATATCGGCGATCAGACCAAACGGTGCGGTCGGACTGTCAACCGAACCCGAGCTAAGCGACAGGACACCCGCATCGCCAACATAGTTCATGTCATGCCCGGCAACGTCTCGTTTCGGGCCGCTCTGGCCGTACCCCGTAATCGAACAGTAAATGATCTCGGGATTGAGCACCTTCACTGCTTCATACCCCAGCCCCAACCGATCCATTACGCCGGGGCGGAATTGCTCGACGATAACATCGGCCTTTTCGATCAGCGACCGCAAACTGGCCACAGCCCCTTCCGCCTTGAGGTCCAGCGCGATGCTTTTCTTGCCCCGGTTCAGGATCGCATAGCCCAGACTGCGGCCCTCGATCATTGGCTCTGTCAGGCGCATGTCTTCGCCGGAGCCCGGACGCTCCAGCTTGATGACCTCGGCCCCGGCTTCGGCCAGCATCAGCGTGGCCATCGGGCCGGGCAGAAGTGTGCTGAAATCCAGCACCAGAATATCGTCAAGCGGTTGTGTCAAATGTCTCTCTCCTCAGGCAAGCCTTGCAGCGCCATTGTTCAGCACCACCACGTCACGTTCGGGTACCACGGCGCGAAACCGAACCTCTGTGCCGTCCCGCCAGATTTCGAAGCGCACAGTTTCACCGGGGAAAACCGGCGCGGAAAACCGAACATCCAGCCCGGTCAGGCGGCTTGCATCATAGTCGCAGATCGTCTTCAGGATCGCTCGGCAGCCCAGACCATAGGTTGCCAGACCGTGCAGGATCGGACGGTCAAAACCTGCGGATTTCGCAACAGCCGGGTCGGCATGAAGCGGGTTGTAATCACCGCTCAGACGGTAAATCAGCGCTTGGCGCGGCAGCGTTGTCAAATCGCAAACATGGTCCGGTGCGCGGTCCGGCAATACAGCCGGGGTTGGCCCAGCAATCTTCTCACCACCGAAGCCGCCATCACCACGCGCGAAGGTCGACATCGTAACCCGCGCCAGCGTCTCATTGCTGGCCGCGTCAATGATATCGCGGCTGATATAAAGTACCGCCCCCTTACCTTCGCCCTTGTCAGAAATATGGTCAATCCGAGTGCGCCCGATCACCGTGCCCTCGACAGGTAGCGGTTTGAACACATCCAACCATTGTTCACCGTGCAGGACCTTTTTCCAATCGATCCCCGTGCGCGGGTCGCGCAGCCAGAAACCGGGATATCCCAGAATGACGGCCATGCTTGGCGCGGCCAGCAGACCGTCTTCATAGACATAGGCCAGTTCTTTTTCATCGCTCGGGTCCTCTCCGAACCCCAGCCCAAGGGCATAAAGCATCGTGTCCCGTTTGGTATAGCTGTGCTCCAGATCTTTGAATTCCCAAGCGTTCAGCGCATCAATATCCAAAGGCATTTCCGGTTTTCCCTTGCTTAAATCAAACGGTGCTGGCCGCGCCCAGAATGGCCGTGACTTGGCTAGACAATACCCCGCCATTGCCATGCGCCAGCGCCAGTTCCACGTTATCCTGCTGCAACCCCGGCGCATCACCTCTGATCTGGCGCGCGGCCTCGATCACCGTGAAGATGCCGTACATTCCGGGGTGCACACATGACAACCCACCGCCATTGGTGTTGACTGGCAAAGCCCCGCCCGGCGCAATCCGGCCATCGGCGACAAATCCGCCGCCGTCGCCCTTGGCGCAGAACCCGAGATCTTCGAGAAACAGGATGGTGTTGATGGTAAACGCATCATACAGCTCAACGACGTCGATATCGCCCGGTGTCACCCCGGCCATCGCAAAGGCACGTTTGCCGGAGTCGCGCGCCGCCGTAACCGTGAAATCCTGCATTTGCGAGATTTGCCGATGACTGCTGGCCGCCGCAGCCCCCAGAACATAGACTGGTGCCTTGGGGAAATCCCGCGCCCGATCGGCCCGCACCATCACGATGGCACCACCGCCATCGGTGACCAGACAACAATCACGCGTGGTCAGCGGATCGCCCACCATACGCGCGCCCAGTACATCTTCGCGGGTCAGCGCTCCGCGCTCAAAGGCTTCGGGATTATGCTGCGCCCAGGCCCGTGCCGCAACGGCCACATCGGCCAATTGTTCGCGTGTCGTGCCGTATTCATACATATGCCGCGCCGCAGCCATCGCATAGGCCGAGATCGGATAGCGTGGGTTATACAGCCCCTCATAGGGCGGCAGCTTTGACGCGGTCACAAGCCGCCCTGACGCCGTACGCTGATTGGAGCCGTAGCAGATCAGCGCCACATCACACAGCCCAGCCTGCAACGCCAGTGAAGCTGATGTCAGATAGTTTACAAAGGAAGATCCGCCCGTCATCGTGCCATCGACATAGCGCGGCTGGATCCCCAGATATTCGGCCGCCATGAGGACCGGCATGGCATCTTCCATCATGGTGCAGAACAGACCATCGACATCGCTCAGCTTCAGTCCGGCATCATCCAGCGCCGCAAGCGCCGATTGCGCCATGATGTCATAGGCCGAAAACCCCGGTGCCTCGCCAAAACCTGCATGCCCCACGCCGACGATTGCGGATTTCCCGCGCAATTGATCACCCATGAATCAGTCCTCCACCGGCTTACACAGCACGGCAGGAACACCGTCAATTTCGCCGACAAAGGCCGTGACCGGCAACCCGATCGTCACCTCGGCAGGAGAGACTTCATCGACCCGGCTCATCATCCGCACCCCCTCAGCCAGTTCAACCATGCAGACGTTATAGTCACCCCCACGTTCGGGCTTTCGCCGCACGGTGGTCGTGGTGTGAACGATACCGCCGCCGGATGCCGGGTGCCATGTCAAGGATCGCCCTTTGCAATGTGGGCACAAAACGCGCGGAAAAAAAATGAACTTTTTGCAATCATTACATTGCTGCAAGTTGATCTGGCCCTTTGCCAATCCGTCCCGGAAGGTTTTATCCGGCCCCTGATTTTCCGGCATTTCGCCTGCTCCCTCGATAGATCGAATCTAAGTTGTTTCCAATTCTAACGTCTGTTAGATTTAATGCAACTCTCCACCTCAACAAAAGCAGGTTCTAACCATGAGCAGCAGTAAAGACGGCATGCTTGCAGGCGTCAGGGTCATCGACATGACGTCGGTTGTATTCGGCCCCCTTGCCACGCAAATGCTTGGTGATCTGGGTGCCGACGTCATCAAGGTCGAAAGCCCCGAAGGCGACATGCTGCGTCAGGTGCAACCTGCCCGGACGCCTGGTATGGGTGCAGCATTTCTGGGCGCAAATCGCAACAAGCGCAGCATTACCCTTGACCTGAAAACCCAAAAGGACCGCGCCGCTTTGCTTGACCTGCTGGATGATGCGGATGTATTTGTATCCAGCGTCCGCCCCGCTGCGCTGGCGCGGTTGTCCCTTTCCCCCGAGACCCTGCGCAAACGCAATCCCAAGCTGATTACCGTGGCCGCAGTCGGGTTCGGCTCGGACGGGCCGTATCGCGACAAGCCCGCCTATGACGACAGCGTCCAGTCGGTCTCGGGCATGGCCGGACTGGCCACGATGTGTAACCCCGACAACCCACCTGCCTATGCGCCCACGATTATCGCCGACAAACTTGGCGGGGTCACTGCGGCCTATGCGATCATGGCCGCGCTGTATCACCGCGAACGGACCGGGCAGGCCCAACATGTCGAGGTTCCAATGTTCGAAACATTGGCCTCCTTCCTACTGGTCGAACATATGGCCGAGGCAACATTTGAATCCGAACCGCAAAGTTTCGGATACCAACGAATGTTGGTCCCGCATCGGCGCCCGGTAAAGACCGCAGATGGCTATATCACCATCCTGCCCTACTCGAATGCGCAATGGGCGCGGTTTTTCAAAGCCGTGGGGCGCGACGACATGCTTGATCATCCATGGGTCACCAACATGGAAGAACGCAGCCGAAATATCGGAGGTATCTATGACATGGTGGCGCAAATTGCGCCGACCCGCACCACCGCCCAGTGGATTGAACTGACCGAACAAGCTGACATTCCGGCCATGCCCGTGCAGATGCTGTCAGATCTGCCGCAAGACCCGCATTTGACCGCGACAGGATTTTTCCAAACCATCGACCATCCCACTGAAGGGGCCGTCTGGACCACCAAACCGCCCATCAAATTCTCTACCACACCTGCGCGCCACGACATCACACCGCCGCCTGCACTGGGTGAACACAACCCTGACATTCTGAAACGACCCAAGCCCAAGTGATCAACCGTCCCGAACCGGGAAAAGGCCCGCAGTTGGGCGGGTCTGTTGGGATCGTAATGTTGGAAATCTGACGGCCGAGTATCAGGGCTCTTCGATCAACTCGGGCACAGCCTTGAACAGACTTGCAACCAGACCGCAATTAGACACCTGGAGGACAGGCGCTTCTTCATCCTTGTTGATCGCGACGGTGGTCTTGCTGTCTCTCATCCCGGCCAGGTGCTGGGTCGCACCAGAAATGCTGACAGCGACATAAAGGTCATGCGCCACAACCTTGCCGGTCTGGCCAACCTGCCAATCGTTCGGCACATAGCTTGAAACGACCGCAGCACCCAGCCTGTCTGCCAGTTTTTCGACCAAAACAAAATCAGCTTCGAAACGAACGCCCCGGCCACCAGACACAACCCCATGGGCGATACTCTCCGCGCGAGGTTAATGCGCTGTCAGTCTCTTTGCTCAGCAGTCCCGGAAGTTCGGCTTTCGTTTCTCTGTGAAAGCATTCATCGCCTCGGGAAAATCATGCGCGCCAAGCAGAATGGTCTGCGCGCGGCACTCGATATCCAAAGCTTCCTCGAATGAGCATTCCGCAGCCTCACGCATCACGCGTTTGCTGCTTTGCATTCCAAACATCGGGTTCGCCGCCATCTCGGTCGCGATTGCTATCGCGGTGGCTTCGGTTTTGTCAGCAGGCACACATTCTTCAACTGCCCGCATCTGATGGGCCGTCTTGCCGGAAATCTCGCGCCCGGTCAGCACCAGAAGCCGTGCCGCCCCAGAGCCAATGCGCTGTTGCAACAGCCAGCTCGATCCCGTGTCGGGGCAACCGCCCACTTTGGAAAACACCTGACAGAACCGCGCATCTTCAGCCGCAACAATCACATCGGCGCACAGCGCGAGGCTCATTCCTGCACCATAGGCGACGCCATTGACGGCAGCGATCAACGGTTTGTTGAAACCATACGCCGCGCGCCCGCCGCTGTGCACCTTGTCAACCATCTCATAGGTTGCACGGGCGCCTTTTGCGATCTCGGCCCGAAACCCGACAAGATCGCCGCCGCTTGAAAAATGGTCGCCACCAGTCATCACAACGGCACGCACCGCATCATCGCTTTGCGCCACATCAAGCGCTGCAACAAACTGGTCAACAAATGCAAGGCTATAAGGGTTCCGCCGCGCGGGCTGCGTGAATCGCAAGACCCCCACCCCGTTGTCGACGTCAAATCGGATAAGGTCAGACATATCAAGCTCCTGGTTAACTATCTACCTTGCCAAACCGGCGGGCGTTTTTCAGCAAAAGCCCGCGGGCCTTCGATGCCATCCTGGCTGGCGTAAACAACTTCATGCAACCGCTTGCCTTCTTCCAACCCAGCTGCGCAGCCCAGATCCATCGTCGCGCGCACACTTGCTTTGGCAGCGATCACCGACAAGGGCGCGCCCGACGCGATGCGGCCCGCCAGTTCGCTTGCACGGGCCCGTACAGCATCGGGCGTGTCTTCCAGATAATTGGTGAACCCATAATCATGCAGCCGCTCGATCGGCATCAGATCCCCGGTCAGAACAATCTCCATCAGGATTGGTTGCGGCAGCATCGACAAGGCAGGGGCCGCCCAAGGTGAGCCTCTGCCAATCTTGACTTCGGTTATACCAACCTTCGTTCCTTTCAGCCCGACCCGCAGGTCGCTCATCAGGGTCAGCATCATGCCACCGGCCATCAGCGATCCGGTCATCGCTGAAATAATCGGCTTGGAACAGGCCCGCATCCGGTCATGAAACGGGTCGCGCATTTTGGACAGGATGTCGACGCCTTCGTCGCGTGCAATCTGGGTCGCTTCTTTGAGATCAAGCCCGGCACTGAACACACCGCAATCGGCCGAGGTCAGGATGACGACGCGAACATTTTCGTCAGCCTCGATCTGATCCCAGGCATCAGCCAACCCGTTCGCGGCCGCTACTGACAAGGCATTCTTTCGCTCCGGTCGGTTAATAAAAACTGTTGCCACACCGTTTTCAACGGTGAGCTCAATTGGATTATCTGTCATGGAATGTCCTTGAGATACGGGTTCGAGCAAAGCTGGCTCGTGTTGGTTCAAACCCGGTGGAAGGCTGGGGGCGAACCCCCAGCCATGTTTTCTTACTCAACCGTGAACTTGCTTGAGCTTTCTTTGACCACGTCCCAGATCACGTCGGTATAGGCTGCGGTCCAGTCCTGCTGAGGGATCCAGGTTTCGCCATCCCACATTTCGACACGGGTTTTGCCGCCGCCGCCGTGATCTTCCGCCGTCACTGTGATGGGGGCGAACAGACCGTTGGCATCAAAATCAACGATGCTTTCATAGCCAGCCTTCATAGAGACGGGCGTAACTGGGAAACCACTTTGCTCGACGGCCAGACGTGCCGCCTCAAACGCAGCCGAGTAGATCGCCAGACCTGTATTGTAATACACGTCGTTGATCGTTTCGACCGGCCCGGCCCCTTTGCCTGCGCCATACACCTCAGAAAGGATCTCTTGGATGATCGGAATATCCTGCCCACCAGCAACATTGGTCCCACGCTTGAGCCCGATGGCGGCCTCGGCACCGATATTGGCGATATCAACTTCGTTCAGCCAGTTGACCGAGACATAGTTGCTGATCGGAAACCCGTTGCGTTTCATTTCCTTGGCGGCAACAACGTGCCCGCCAGCCAGAAGCCAAGCAACCATATAGTCTGGCTTGTTACGACGCACTTTGGTCCAGACGCTGGCCTGATCGCTGCCGGGCAGAGGAACAGGGTAAAGCTGAAGCTCAAAGCCCTCTTTCTCGGCCAGAGTTTTCAGGATTTCGATCGGTTCCTGACCGAAAGGATAATCCAGATAGGCAAAGCCGACCTTGACGCCCGTCATGTCACCGCCGCTTTGTTCCTTGATATAGGCGATGTCGTTGGCCGCCTGGCCCCAATACGTCGGACCAACCGGAAAGACCTGTGTGAACACCGATCCGTCAGCGGCATCGCCCCGACCAACCAGAGATTGGATCAGAATATTCTGGTCTTTCATGATCCGCGGCAGCACAGCGAGGGAAACCGGCGTCGACAGTGTGTCGAAGATAAACACGCCTTCGCGCTTTAGCTTCTCATAGCACTCAATACCGCGCTGCGGTTCGTTCCCATGATCTTGAACGATGACTTCAATTTCATGACCGGCGATGCCCCCCTTCATATTGACCAGGGTCGCGAGGTCTTGCGCCGCTTGTGAAACCTGGGGCGTCACGAATGTGTAGGACTTGCTGAGATCATAGCATAACCCGAACTTTATCGTGTCCTCGGCTGCATTCGCGGCTGACAGGCTTGTCAGGCCTAATACAGCCGCGGCGGCCAATCGTTTTACATAAGTCTTGGTTTCCATTGGTTGGTTCCTCCTCTGTGGTTTCCCATACGGAAATGTTAGCTCAGCCAGCGTTTCCGTCTGCTGTAGTGCTTGATGTCGTGAAAATTCTTGCCCTCTCCCCCACCAAGATAGAACTCCTGAATGTCCGAGTTCGCCTTCAGTGCTTCCGCAGAATCGTGCATCACGACGCGCCCATTTTCGATCAGATAGCCGTGCGAAACGATCTCCAGCGCGGCCAGCGCGTTCTGCTCAACCAGCAGGACCGACAGACCTTGTTCCTTGTTGATCCGCTGGATGATCCCAAAGATCTCAGCCACCAGAAACGGTGCAAGCCCAAGACTGGGCTCGTCCAGCATCAACAGGCGCGGCTGTGTCATCAGCGCGCGGCCGATCGCCAGCATTTGTTGCTCGCCGCCTGACAGATACCCTGACTGAGATGATTTACGTTCTGCAAGACGCGGAAAATACTCGTAGATGCGGGCTTTTTCCGAATTCACCTTTTGGCGCGACATTGACATTGGCGCTGCCGCCTCAAGGTTTTCATCCGGCGTCATATGCTCAAACACCCGGCGGCCTTCAATGACGTGGCAGATCCCCATAGCAACACGGTCTTGCGGCAGGGTATTGCCGATAAGTTGACCGTCAAAGCGAATTTCCCCCCGGCTAACCTTGCCGCGCTCGGCCTTCAGCAAACCGCTGATAGCCTTAAGAGTGGTGCTTTTACCCGCCCCGTTAGAGCCCAGAAGCGCGACCATTCCTCCCCGGGGGACCTCGATCGAGACCCCCTTGATCGCCAGCAGGACAGAATCGTATAGAACCTCAATACTGTTCAAAGACAGGATCGGGTCGGTTGCTGTGATATCAGGCTGTGCCATGTCGCCCCCTATTTCTTGAGCTGATCAAAGGGCCAAACCATCAGGTAATCCCTGACATTGGCGTAAAGCTTCCCCAGCCCCAGCGGCTCGACCATCAGGAAGATGACAATCAGCGCGCCGTAGGCTGCATTTGGAATATGTGCCAGTGTTTCATTGCCCAGATTCAGCCCTATAAAACTGGCCCCCATCGAGAACAGCTGGTTCACGACCCCAGGCATAAGCAGGATCAGTGCCGCCCCAAGATAGCTGCCGATAATGCTGCCAAGCCCGCCGACGATGACCATCGCCAGGACCTGGATAGACACGTTCACAGCAAACTGTTCGGGGGCCGCAAGAAAATAGAACGTCGCTACCAAGATAGCGCCGCTGACACCGGCGATGAAAGACGAAGCAGCAAAAGCGACAAGCTTATAGTAAAAGCTGTTCACGCCCAAAATTGCTGCGGCAAAGTCCTTTTCGCGCACGGCAACCAATGCCCGGCCCAAGCCGGTGCGTCGCAGGTTAAGCATGAAGATCGTGACCAGTACGCACCACCCGAATGCGACATAATAAAGGCCCGCATCCGAGGTAATCTCTTGCCCAAGTAAAGCAAAAGTGGGCGATTGCAGTGACGCGTGCGATCCCCCTGCGATCGTGGGCGAATGGGTCAGTACCCAGTCCATAACGAACTGCATCGCAAGCGTCGTGAGTGCTAGGTAAAGCCCCTTAGTCCGCAGCGCCGCAAAGGCAAACAAACTTCCGATAACCGAGGAGGCCAGACCGCCTATGAGCAAGGCAATCTCCCATGGAAGTCCGAATTTCGCCGCGTGAACAGCCGAATAGGCACCGACCGCCATCACAGCCGCATATCCAAGATGCAGTTGTCCGGCCCAACCCGTTACAAGGTTCAGCCCCAATACAGCTGCCGTCCAGATCAACCAAGGCAGGATATAGCTGTTCAGATAAAGCGAACTGATCAGATAGGGCGCTGCGAGACCGAGCAGCAAAAAGAACACCACCGCGTTGCGATCCGCAGGAACCGGGAAGAGCTTGCTATCAGAAACGTAACTATTGTGGCGAACGCCAGAGAGACCGTAAAACATAACCTAGACCCTTTCGATGTCATGACGGCCAAACAGGCCATGCGGGCGGATCATCACCGTCAGGATCAACACGGCAGCGACAATCAGATCGCGGCTGCCACCTCCGACAATTTCGTCCAGATAGAAAGAGCCGACACTTTCCAAAATGCCCAGGATGATACCCGCAACAATCGCGCCGAAGATGCTGTCCAGTCCGCCCAGAACAGCCACAGTCAAACCCTTAAGCAGCAGGATCGACAACGACTGGTCAACGCCTTGGATTTCGCCCCAGATCACGCCGGTCGCCACCGCCACGATCGACGCCAGCCCCCAGGACAGGCCCACGCCCCGTTCAACCGAAATGCCCACCGACCACGAGGCCATGTAGTCATCTGAAATCGCCCGCAACCGAAGACCAAGACGGCTGCGAAAGAACAGAAGAAAGGCAACAAACAGCGCAAGCGCAACGCCAGCACCAACAATGTGAATGCGGCTAAGAAGCATGTCGCCGACAAACAGCGGATCATAGCTGACCCCCAAGTCCATCGACCGCGAAGACCCGCCCCAAATTGCCAGGGTTGTGCCGCGCAGGAAGATGTCGATCCCCATTGTCATCATCAGGATCATGATAACCGGGCGTCCCGCCAATCGGCGCAGCGCGACTTTTTCGATCCCGATGCCCAAGAAGAACATGATCACGACTGCTATAGGAATGGCCACCCAAAGCGGCAGGCCCATGTTGTGCGAAAACGCCAGCACCACATAGGCACCCAACATGGTCAGGGCCCCTTGTGCAAGGTTCGGCACAGACGACGATTTGTAAATCAGAACAAGCCCAATGGCAAAGAGCGAATAGAGCAGGCCCGTTAGTGCGCCATTCACTGTCAGCTCTGCCAGAAATACCAGATCCATCTTAAACCTCCCTGATCAACAGGGTACGTTCGACAGTCCCCGTTTCGCCTGTTTCGTACGTTACGACCGCTTTGACATGAACATCGCTTGCGCCGCTATAAAGCGCGTCGATAACCTGACCGTAGCGTTCTTCGACAACTTTGCGCCGCAGTTTGCGCGTTCTGGTAATCTCGCCGTCATCCGGGTCGAATTCTTTGTGCAAAGAGACATAACGGTGCAGTTGCAGACCCTCAGTCACCGCCTTGTTCACCCGCACAAATGCCTCTTTCACCAATTCGGCCACCTCGGGCCGTTGCGACAGATCCGCGTAGGATACGTAGGGCACGCCGTTGACTTCGGCCCAATGTCCGACTGCCTCGGCGTCGATACAGATCATCGCCGTCAACTCGTCCCGCCCCGCACCGACTACCGCAGCATCCTTGATGTAGGGGCTGAATTTCAGACGGTTTTCGATATAGTTGGGAACGTATCGTTCGCCACTTTTGGTAAAGACAACTTCGGACACGCGCCCCAGAACAACAAGGTGGCCGTCATCTTCCAGATAACCGGCATCGCCGCTGTGCAACCATCCATCCTGCAATGCTTCGGCCGAGGCAGCTTCGTTTTTGAAGTATCCTTTGAAAACGCTGTCCGCCCTCATCAGGATTTCACCGTCATCTGCGATCTTCACTTCGACCCCTGGCAAAGGCTTGCCGACAGTGTGCAGCTTAACCTCGCCCGGGGTCTGAATGGCGTTGAACGCGCTGTTTTCAGTCTGCCCGTACAGCTGGCGCAATTTGATGCCAAGCGCCCGGTAGAAGATGAAAGTATCCTCGCCGATGGCCTCGCCGCCGGTAAAGGCGCGTTTCAGGTGGACCAAGCCAAATTGGTCCTTGATCGGTCCAAAAATGATTTTCTCGCCAACCAGCCGCCCCAACCATTCAAAGGTTCCGCCGCCCTGGCCGTTCAGCTTGCGCCGCTCGGCCTCGACAGCCCGGTCCATAAAGAAATGATACAGCCATTTCTTCAAAGGCGTCGAATTTTCCATACCCACCTGAATGGAGGTCAACATGTGATCCCAGCTGCGTGGTGCCGCCAGATACAGGCTGGGGGCAATCTCGCGCATATCGCGTTGCACCGTTTCCTGACGCTCGGGCACGTTGACGGTAAAGCGGAACGCAATCCCCGCCGCCACTGTCAGCGCAAAGTCACCAACCCAGGCCATCGGCAGATAGGCCAGAACCTCTTCGCCAAAATCGAATGCGCCGCCAGCATGGGCATTGCGCGCACCCGACAGCACATTCTTTTGGCTCAGCACAATCCCCTTGGGCTTGCCCGTTGTGCCCGAGGAATGCATGAACACCGCCGGATCTTCCGGGCTGGATCCTTCAATCAGACGCTTGCGCAAATCCGGGTCGGCCGACATCGCCTTGGCACCCAGTTCCAACAGGCTGTTCCAGGACTGCAAGCCCGGCGCATCATAAAGGTTCAACCCACGCGCCTCGTCATAGACAATTGCATCCACCGACGTTCCGGCGTCGCGCAGCTCAAGGATCTTGTCGACTTGTTCCTGATCCTCGACCAGGGCGGCGACAACATGGGCCTCGCCAAAGAAATGCTTCAACTCGTCAAGCGTCGCCCCGGGATAGGCCGGCATGGCATAGGCGCGCAGCATCGACATCGCGGTCATGCCAGCATAAAGCCTGATGCGATTGTCACCCAGAATGATGACCGCATCACCGGGCTTGACCCCCAGGGCCACAAAGCCAGCGGCACAGCACAGAACCTCCTCGGCATAGGCCGCCCAGGTCACTTCTGTCCAAATGCCACGGTCTTTTTCACGCATGGCAATATCGCTGCCATGTTCGGTCGCATTGCGCATCAGCAGACGTGCAATTGTCTCGCCTTCGGCGCTTGGCGCGCCCGTTGACCCGGCGGATGAAGGATTATTCACCATGTGCGCCTCCGATATAGGCTTCGATAACGCGCGGATCTTTGATGACCTCCCGCGGGATGCCGCTGGCGATCATTTCGCCATAATTCAGCGCCAGCATCCGATCACAGATCCCGGTGATCACATCCATATGGTGTTCAATCAGCAGAACACTGACGCCGCGCTCGGCGCGGGCATCCAGAATGAACCGCGCCATGTATTCTTTTTCTTCCTGGTTCATCCCGGCCATCGGTTCATCCAGGATCAGAAGGTGCGGCTCGGCCACCAAAGCACGGGCCAGTTCCACGCGCTTCTTCAACCCGATCGGAATGCCGTCGACCAATTCGTGCCGGATGCTTTCCAGTTGCAGAAAGTCGATGACTTCTTCGACGACTTCGCGGTTGGCAATTTCCTGGGGCCGCGCCAACCACCAGTACAGCGCCGTGCGAACCACGCCGGGATTCATATGGATGTGACGCCCCAACAGGATATTGTCGAGCACGCTCATCCCGTTGAACAACGCGAGGTTCTGGAATGTCCGCGCGACCCCCATGCCCGCAACCTTGTGTGGCGCGGTTCCGGTAATATCCTTGCCGCCCAACAGGATCTTGCCCTTCTGTGGCGGGTAAAACCCGGTGATCGCGTTGGTCAGCGTCGTCTTTCCACTACCGTTGGGACCGACAAGACCAAAGATTTCGCCCTTCGCAAGCTTTAGATCCACACCCGTTACCGCGACGAGCCCGCCGAAACGCCGCTCTACACCCGTGCATTCCAAAACCGGCACCTGGCCGTTGCCTGATGTTTCAGGTTCTTTCATCCGTGCGCCCCTCCCAGCAAATCATTCTTAACTTCCCACCATATTCTCTCAGTCAATCCTGAAGTAATCAGGACGCCCTGTTGGCCAGGGATCCCCCCACATCTGCTGTCCACCATCGACGTTCAGAACCTCTCCGGTTACAAACTTACCCGAAGACGCCGCCATATAGACAACACTTTCGGCGACATCCCATTCATCGCCTGCCCGGCGCATGGGGTTGGATTCCTTGAATGTCGCGGACCCCTCTGGCGGATAATTGCCAAACCCGGTGCTTTCACAGCATCCCGGCGCCACACAATTGACCCGGATGCCATGCGGCGCCCATTCAACCGCGATGGACTTGGACAAATAAATCACCCCGGCGCGCGCTGCGGCGGTATGGGCGATGCCAGGCATTCCGCGCCAGATGTCGGCGACAATGCTGACGATATTGCCCTGGGTTCCGGTCTCGACCCACTTTTTCGCAGCCGCCTGCATCATCCACCATGTGCCGTTCAGATTGGTGTCGATCACCGCGTTCCAACCCTTTACGGAAAAGTCCAAGGCCGGTTGCGGAAACTGTCCGCCTGCGTTGTTGACCAGAACATCCAGCCCACCGAATCGGTCATGAACCGCGTCCACAAAGGCCGCAACCTGTTCAGGGTCACGGATCGTCATCTGCTGCGTCATAACTTCGCCGCCGAACGAACGCAGAAATTCCGCCGCATTTTCCAGCTTTTCAGGATTGCGCCCACAGATCGCCAGCCGCGCGCCCAGCCGGGCGAACAATGCCGCGATAGCCAAACCAAGGCCGCCACCCGCACCAGTCACAACAACGGTCTGCCCCTGGAAAAGACCCGGCGCATAGACGGTATTTCGCTCCCGCAGTTCGGTTCGTGTGAACCCAAAAATCGGCTCTTGCGAGTCAGTCATTTCTCCCCCCCTGCCAGCAATTTCGCTAGCCCTTCACAAAACCTAACACGCGTTAGATTTTTTGGCAAGATTTATGTGATCTCCCAAATTCTATTTAATTTACTGGCGTGCGTTCAGCTGACGCAGCATGCGAAGCGGCTCGTAGACAATACATTCGCTGCCATCCGCCTTCAGCACCCGGTTTCGACTGCGCACCAGACCACGGCCCGGCTTAAATGTTGGGCGGGCCTCGATAATTTCGACTTCAACATGGATTGTATCACCGACAAAAGTAGGGCCCTTGACGCTGAAATCGGCATGAAGAAACGCCAGACCCGTGCCTTCCATCGTGTGCGTCAACAGCCCCTCGGCCATGGCATAGACCATCACCCCCGGCACCACCCGCCCATGCGCCGCAGCGCCGTCGCGGGAATGCTCAGTATCGGTGAACAATGATTCCGTCATCCACGTCAGGTTACAGAACCCAACAAGGTCAGCCTCGGTCACCGTCCGGCTGCGGGTTTCGAAGCGGGCACCAATCTCGACTTCATCGAAATAGAAGCCGGTAGTGCGCAATACGTCTTTCATAGTGGTCCCTTTCAGTAAGATTTTGGCAGCCCAAGCGCCTTTTCGGCAATGAACGACATCAGCATATGCGGCGTCACCGGTACGATGTGGAACAACAACGCCTCGCGGACCAGCCGCTCAACATGATATTCCTTGGCGTATCCAAAACCGCCAAACGTCATCTGTGCCGTCTGCGTTGCCTCTACTGCGGCTTCCGCTGCCAGCAGCTTCGCGGCATTTGCCTCGACGCCGCATGGTTCACCCGCGTCATAAAGTGCTGCCGCGTGCATCACCATCAGGTTGGCGGATTCGACCTTGGCCCAGGCCTTGGCAAGCGGATGCTGAATGCCCTGGTTCTGCCCGATCGGGCGACCGAAGACATGGCGCTCCTTTGCATATTCCGACGCCCGTTTGATCGCGTTTCGCGCGATGCCAACGCATTCCGCCGCCACCAGAACGCGTTCGGGATTCAGGCCGTGCAGGATCTGCCGGAACCCCTGGCCTTCCTCGCCGATCATATCCTCGACTGGAACCGGCAGCCCGTCGATGAACACCTCGTTGGAGTCCACCGCCTTGCGACCCATCTTTTCGATCTCGCGCACGTCCACGAAGGCCCGGTCAAGTGTCGTGTAAAACAGGGTCAGTCCCTCGGTGGGCTTTGTCACCTCTTCCAGCGGCGTGGTGCGGGCCAGCAACAGCATTTTTTGCGCCACCTGCGCGGTTGAAATCCAAACTTTCTGACCATGCACCACATATCGGTCACCCTGTCGGATTGCCCGTGTCTTGAGCTTTGTTGTATCCAGCCCCGTCGTCGGTTCTGTTACCGCGAAACAGGCCTTTTCGCGCCCTTCCAGAAGCGGCACCAGCATCCGCTGTTTTTGCTCCGGGGTGCCAAATTTCACCACTGGATTAAGCCCGAAAATGTTCATGTGAATGGCCGACGCACCGCTGGCGCCACCGCCTGATTCCGCGATGGCCTGCATCATGATTGCCGCCTCGGTTATGCCCAGTCCGGCGCCGCCGACCTCTTGGGGCAATGCGATACCAAGCCAGCCGCCATCTGCCAACGCCTTGTGCAGGTCGTGGGGGAAGCCGCCATTGCGGTCTTTTTCCAGCCAGTATTCATCATCGAAATCGGCACAAATGCGCAAAACAGTGTCGCGGATTTCCTGCTGCGCTTCGGTATAACGATAAGTCATGTTTTTTCCTCGGTGTCTTGCGGCATGCCCACAATCCCTGAGGATGTCAGCGCCGCGATTTCTTGTTCAGTCAAACCCAGATCGCGCTGCACCGCGTGGCTGTCGGCAGCCCCGGCCCGACCCAGCCAGCGCACGGCCCCCTGCGTATCCGACAGGTCGATGACCCGCCCGTTTGCGGTTTCACTGCCGCGCGCGTGCAGTGCCAGCATGACACCCAGTGCACCCATCACCCGGAGGTGGAATCCGCCGCCGGAAATCCCGGATGCATCGGTGGCCCGTCGGGGTATCCCGTCAGATGCGCCAATCCGCTCATCGCTTCGGCTGCGCGACCAAAGGCCGGCGCCTTTTTCATCGGGCCGTCCTGACCATAACCCGAATTACGCAGGCTGATCAGATTCGGGTTCCACCTGTGCAACACGTCAGGCCCGATATCAGCGCGTTCCGGCACGCCGGGCCGGAAAATTTCAATCAGAACATCACTGGCTTCGACCATGCGACGCAGAATTGCGCGCCCTCCAAGGGGCTTCCAGTTAAAAGCCAAAATCCGTTTGTTGCGCACCAGTGTCCCCCCCCCCAGCCCGTCGTCCTGCGCCTTGGGGCCGGGATCGCGCATCATGTCACCGCCGCGCGGGTTTTCGACCTTGATCACCTCGGCACCGAAATCGGCCAGCAGCGTCGCGGCCAGCGGCCCTGCGATCACATGACCAAGTTCGATGATACTCATGTTTTTCAACGGCCCTTGTGACACGCACACACTCTCCTTGGTCATTCAACAGCGGCGGCGATTTTGATTACACCCCCCGGCGCAGATCACGGACTCGCCGCCCATGTCACGGATCATTTCTGCGGTTTGCGCGTCCGGGTCCGCGTCCGCGTCCGCGTCCGGATGCCAGCGCGACGCGCCCGTCAAGCCTAGCCGTCATGCCTGTCCTCCCCAATCACAGCGTCCATGCAAATGCGCCGTCCTCATACCGCCTCGTACAGCGTCACAACACATGCGCCCCCTAGGCCCAGATTATGTTGAAGCGCCAGCCGCGCCCCCGGAACCTGCCGGGCATCGGCCGTGCCGCGCAATTGCTGCACCAGCTCGGTGCATTGCGCGAGGCCCGTGGCCCCCAACGGATGCCCTTTGGACAATAACCCGCCCGACGGGTTGGTCACATATTTCCCGCCATAGGTATTGTCGCCATCATCGACAAACTTCCCGGCTTCACCACGTCCGCAAAGGCCAAGCGCCTCATAGGTGATCAATTCGTTATGGGCAAAACAATCGTGCAGTTCGACGACGTTGATATCCTCGGGACCGATGCCTGCGGCCTCATAGACCTGGTCGGCGGCCTTTTTGGCCATGCTGGCGCCAACAACCTCGCGCATATCGTGGGCCTTGAAGGTTTCCGGCCCGTCGGTGGTCATCGCCTGCGCCGCAATCCGGACAGAGGAATCCAGCCCGTGCTTGTCAGCAAACGCTTTTGAACAGACAATCGCCGCCGCCGCACCACAGGTCGGCGGGCAGGCCATCAGGCGGGTCATGACGCCGGGCCAAACCACTTTGGCGGCCAGAACCTCTTCGGCGGTGACTTCGGTGCGGAACAGGGCGACCGGGTTTTTTGCGGCGTGCCGACTGGACTTGGCGCGGATCTTAGCGAAGGTTTCCAGGGTGGTGCCGAACTCGTCCATATGCGCCTTGCCGGCACCGCCGAAATACCGCAGCGCCAGAGGGATCTCAGGACTGCCAACCAGATCGTCGGTTTCGTCGTCAAATGATTGGAATGGGCTTACCCGATCCTCAAACACTGACTCGATCGCGCCGGGTTTCATCTGCTCGAATCCTAAGGCCAGGACGCACTCGGCCGCCCCACTTTCAACGGCCTGACGCGCCAGGAAAAGCGCTGATGACCCTGTGGAGCAGTTGTTGTTGACGTTCAGAATTGGAATGCCGGTCATGCCCACTTGATACAAGGCCCGCTGACCGCAGGTACTGTCACCATAAACATAACCGACATAGGCCTGCTGGATCAGGTCATAGGACACTCCGGCATCCTGCAACGCGCTGCGAGTGGCCTTTGCCGCCATCACGTCATAGCTTTCTGACGCGCCGGGTTTCTGGAAGGGAACCATTCCGACCCCGGTTACATAAGCCTTTGTGGACATTGAAGCCTCCCCTGATCTCAAACCATTTCTCGAGCACTAAAGTCGGAAACGGTATTGGAGTTTATCTAACAGATGTTAGAAAAAATGCAATGGTGTGAGATAAGCAATACCCAAGGCCGCTCAAGACCCAAGCAGCGGTGGCGGTGACGAAGCCCTTGCGCAGGCAGACGTACCGTGGCCCTTGATCTTTTTTCTAACATATGTTTGATTTTCCCGGTGGCCAGACAACGGGCCCATTCTGGAAAGACGAAAATGAATGCTCACACTGGACCGTCGGTTGAAGATATCGCCGCGATCAAAGCCAACTACGTCCTGAACGACGAACAGCGCACCAGCAATTTGGGCAACCGATCGCCAATTTCCAGATGGGTCAAGCGATGCTGGCCGACATGGATACCGAAATCGAGGCCGGCGCGGCGAGACACACAAACTGGCCGCGGCGGCGATTTTCAAAGCAGCAGCGGTAACATCCTTTGTGCTGGACAAGGCGGTGCAAATCCATGGTGGCGCGGGCTATATGCGCGACACCGAGGTGAACCGGCTTTACCGCACTGGCCGGGTTCTTGGGGTTGGCGCGGGCACACAAGAATTGCGCAAGCTGACCATCTCTGGCGAACTTCTGAAAAACTGACGGATTAGCAACATGACTTCACAGACACACCCACGTTATGCCCCCGACCTAATGGCCGGTCAGGTGGCGCTTGTTACGGGATCTGGATCGGGCATGGGGCGGGAAACCGCGCTGGAAATGGCCGCCTGTGGCGCGCGTCTGGCCCTGTTTGCACGTCGCCCGGAACCATTGGAGGAAACTGCCGAAATGATCCGCGCGCGTGGCGGTGACGCCTTTGTCGTGCCCGGCGACACCCGCGACGAAGACAGCATCGAAACAGCGATGCTTGCGATCAAGGACCACTACGGGCAGTTGGACGTGCTGGTCAACAATGCGGGCGGCCAATATATCGCCGCAGCACGTGATATTACCAACAAAGGGTTCGAGGCGGTGATCCGCAACAACCTGATCGGATCGTGGCAGATGACGCGGGCTGCGGCCGATCATTTCATGTTTGAACGCGGCGGGTCGGTGGTGTTTGTCACAGCGATTTCCGCACGCACGGCGCTTGCTGGATTTACCCATACCGTTGCGGCACGCGCGGGTGTCACCGGCATGATGAAAACACTGGCCGCTGAATGGGGCGAATATGGCATCCGGCTGAACTGTGTCGCTCCCGGTACAATCAAAACCGAGGCCCTTGGCCGTTATCCGATTACGCCCGAGCAGTGGCAAATGCTGAACCGCTCGGTCCTGAACAGGATGGGCACAGCCGAAGATATCTCGGGCATGATCATCTATCTCGCCTCAAAACTGGGCGGCTTCATCACCGGCGAAGATGTTTACGTCGACGGCGGCGAAACGCTTCACCTGGGCCACGACGCCCGCGATATGATCAACCCGGACCTGTTTGAAAAAAGAAAACGCGGCGACGGCAAAGAATAGCCGCCCTGCCCCACACTGAAAAGGAATGCAGATGACCGACCCGATCGTCCTGCTGGACATTAAGGACCGTATCGCAACGGTCACCCTGAACGACCCTGACCGGCGCAATCCGATCACAGGCAATAACATGATCGAGGCAATGCTGGACGCCTTTGATCAGGTGCAGCGCAACCCGGATGTCAGTGTGATGATCCTGACCGGGGCGGGGTCTGCCTTTTGCGCCGGTGGCGATATCAAGGCCATGCACAAGAAGACCGATCAATTCGGTCTACCGCCGCTGGACGTTGCCGATAGCTATATCAACGGAATTCAACGGATCCCGCTTGCGCTTTATAATCTGGACGTTCCGACAATTGCGGCCGTAAATGGTGCGGCTGTCGGTGCCGGGTGTGACCTGACCATGATGTGCGACATGCGGATCGCCTCGGAAAAAGCAAAGTTCGGAGAAGTCTTCCTGAACCTGGGGATTATCCCCGGCGATGCGGGCAGCTGGTTTCTGATCCGCCGCCTGGGCTATCAGAAGGCGGCCGAACTGACGTTTTCGGCGCGTATGATAGACGCGGCCGAAGCGCTGGACCTTGATATGGTGCTAGAGGTTGTGCCCCACGACGACCTGATGGCCAAAGCACGCGAAAAAGCCGCCGTCATTGCCGCCAAGCCGCCGCGCACCGTGCGCGCCGCCAAACGGTTGCTACGCAATGCCGAGCGCATGGACCTGCCTGATTTCCTGAACACCGCGGCCGCCTATCAGGCACTGATGCACCAAACCGAGGACCACCACGAAGCGATGTCGGCCCTTCTGGAAAAACGTCAGCCAACATATTCCGGGAAATAGGGCGTGCTACAATGAGTGATACCAAAGATGCGGAACGGTTTGCGATGATCGCAAGCGTCTGGAATTCGAGGGCCAAGGGCCTGATCGCCGAGATGGATTTAAAGATCGAACGTGCTGACCAGAAAGGCGTTCAGATAAGGATGCCCTTCAACCCAGATTTCTGTCTGGATGAGGACGGTACAATCCTGCACGGCGGTGTCCTGACGGCCCTGCTGGACAGCGCCTTTGGGCTGGCCAATTTCCTGGCCATCAAGGACGTCCAGACAATGGCTACCCTGGATCTGCGTGTCGATTATCTGCGCCCGGCAAGTTCGCGTGCCGACGTCATCGTGTTCGCCGATTGCTATCGGCAGACCCGCCACATCGCGTTTGGAAGCGGAAAAATCTGGTTTGACACTGGCGATTGCGAAGAGGTCGCCCGTGGATCGGCGGCCTTTGCCCTGACACGTGGCAAAGGTAGTTTGTTGGACAAAATGAATACAGGAGGCCCGGGCGGATGAAGCTCAGCGACATACAGGCGCGATGTGATCGTGTGCCGTTCTTTCGTCACTTGGGATTTTCTGTGACCGAAGCAAACGATTCGAATTTTGTGGCACGTATGCCATTCGAACAGCGACACATAGGCAACCCCGTACTTGATACATATCATGGCGGGATAATTGCCAGTTTTATGGAAGCAATTGCCTCGTTGACCGTGTTGGACGATCAAGGGTCACCCCCACCGAAACCGATCAATCTGACCGTTGACTATCTTCGACCCGGGCTACCGGGAACATTGAACACACGCGCCACGGTCTTGCGTAAAGGTCGGCGAATGGCAAGCGTCGAAACCGTCGCATGGCTGGAAGATGAGGGAAAGCCAGTCGCAAAGGGCCTGTTCCACTTTCTGTTGGTCTGATCCCAATGGACACTCAAAAGGGCACCTCTAAAAACTGCCCCGGCCTTGGCGCCCCGATCTGATGGGACCGTGAACAGGCAGAGGGAGATGCATTGATGGCACAGACGGGGCCTGCGGACCTTTCTGACCGTTATGCAAAGCGGCACGCGAACAAAACGACCCGCTGGTCGAAATTGACGCGTTGCTGCCACAAGGGGAGAGCGTCCGACCCTCTGTGTCTGCGTAATTTTCCCCAGCTTCCAAGCTGAAGGAGCATGACAACAATGACCATGTCCAGGGACGTTTTAGACAGGCTGCTAAGCGGGGTTGAGAACGGGGGCGATTTGCTGGGCGATCATGGCTTGATGAAGAAGCTGTAGGGCCGCCTGATGGAGAGATGCTGGGTGCGGAACTGGCCGACCATCTGGGCCATGAGCCTGATACAGGTCCCTCGAACCAACAACGCAACCGTCGCAATGGCACGACGCGCAAAACGCTGAAGCGCGTTTATCAGGCCACCGATCACGGCAAGGCCGAGAAGGCCTTGGCGGACTTTGCGGCCGAATGGGGCCAAAAATACCCGTCAAAACCGCATGGGCCGACCCTCATACACAGAGTTTCGGATACTCCCCTAGGTCGTGCAGTTCAACACCCAGACGTCATAACGCGAATGGTCCAGCGCGTTCAGTGCGGGGGAAG